>Ga0210003_1002181_pt1 | contig 16701 bp, 19 predicted proteins | sample LantaG_FD_182804 | JGI IMG/M metagenome (GOLD analysis project Ga0210003, IMG submission 182804) | Deep subsurface microbial communities from Baltic Sea to uncover new lineages of life (NeLLi) - Landsort_02402 metaG (SPAdes) (version 2) | ecosystem: Environmental > Aquatic > Marine > Oceanic >...
GCTAATTTCTTGCCCCCGCAGGCGATTCCGCATAATAATCAATCAGAACCGTTTCCGTCCTCTGCCCTTCATCTTCCCTTCGCGTCTTGACGCCTTTGCGGGAAACAATATCCGTCATTTTGTCTTTTCCCTTTTGACTTTCACTCCTGCCCTCGCACCGCCGGACCCTAATCAATCAGAACCGAACGCACTTCTTCGGAAACCCCCGCAATTACTAAAACTCCCTTATCCATTCTGCCACAAACGCTTAGGCCGTTTACCCCGGCAAAACCCCCCGAATTTTCGACAATATGCGCAGGTTCACACCTATTACAGAGGGGCGCCCTTTTTCTAAGCACCCCAAAGCGAGGATCGAAACTATGATTACAATCGAAGCAAACAATTGCCCCAAGGCCACGGCCTCAGCCCTCGCCCAAACGGCCTCTGTTGCCCAGCTTACCTACCAACTACGACCCTTTTATGCAAAACAAACCCAATTTCCCAAACGCCAAAATAGGCCTAAACTTTTACAAACACACGCTTTACGCAAATCTGCGACTTCCCGGACCGCGAAAAACAAACCCAATCAAACCCAATTTCGAACCCCCCCGAATTGATTCCAAGGCCCCATTTTGATATACTCGCCAGCTCATATGACCGCTCGAACCGTACATATCAAGAGCTTCGGCTGCCAGATGAACAAGCTCGATACTGAGTTGGTGGCTGCTGCGCTGAAAAATGCAGGCTTTGTGCTGACAAAAGCCATAACCGATGCCGACGTCGTCCTGATTAACACCTGCTCCGTCCGAGAGCACGCCGAACAGCGCGTTTTTTCACATCTCGGCCATCTCAAACACATCAAACAAAGCCGCCCCGAACTTATCGTCGCAGTTATAGGCTGCATGGCTCAGAGACTTGGCGGCCGGCTGCTCGAGCACCAGGCCGTAGACATCGTCTGCGGCCCAGCCCAAATCTCCGAAGTAACCAATCTTGTCGTAAGTGCCTTGCGCGAAAAGCAAAGAGCCTTGACTGTTACGGAAAAGATACTACAGAAAACCCCCGACGACCAAACAAATGCCCTGGAGCAACTTGAATCCATGTTCGGCATCGACAACACCTCCCCTGCCAACCAGGCATTCGTTCGAGCAATGCGAGGCTGTAACAGGTTCTGCACATATTGTGTTGTCCCTTACGTTCGCGGGCCTGAGTTTTCGCGTCCGCCTGAGGCAATAATAGAGCAGATTAAAAAACTCGCCGACGCCGGAGTCAAGCAGGTGACACTCCTGGGCCAAACAATAAACGCATACGAGTACAAGGCCGGCCAACGCACCTATTGTCTGGCGGACCTGCTCGAAATGGCAGCCCGGGTTAAGCAAATCGCCCGGGTCAGATTCGTCACAAGCTATCCGATGCGCCAATATTACGACGAGATTCTCCAGGCAATCGCCAATCTGCCCAAGGTGTGCGGCTACCTCCACATGCCCGCCCAGAGCGGCTCGGACAAAATCCTTAAGGCAATGAACCGACACTACACCGCAGCCGAGTACCTTGACCTTATAGCACAGGCAAAACAAACCGTACCCGATATTGCCCTTTCCGGCGACTTCATCGTCGGCTTTCCCGGCGAAACCCAACACGATTTCCAGGCAACAGTACAACTGCTCCAAAAGGTCGAATACAAAAACTCCTTCATCTTCAAATATTCACCCAGGCCCGGCACAACAGCCGATAAGAGACTCATCGATAATGTTCCCGCACAGGTCAAGCGACAGCGAAATATGGAGCTGCTGGCCGTGCAGGAGGAAATAAGCGACAACTTGAGCAGGAAGTTTCGCGGCAAGACCGTAGAGGTGCTTGTCGAGGGGCCGAGTAAAAAAACGCATTTGAACTCGCCAAAAAACGGCAGCCGCCCACAGCTTGTCGGCAGAACACCAGGCGACTATATCGTCGTATTCAACGGCCCGATTTCGATGGCGGGTCGGTTTGTAAAAGTTGAAATAACAAAAACTATGCCGCTTACACTTTTCGGCACACTGCTCGACCAGGAATTATGATTACACAAAATACGCAAACTATAAAAAAACGAAAACGACGCCTCGCCAAACATCCCATTCTTCGCAGGGTTGCTGTCGCCGCAGCGTTCATTCCAGCCGTCGCTTTAGGCCCAATAGCCGTCGCACTGGCATACAATAATATGTCTTTCACAAGCGACAAAGCCTTCGCAAAGCAACTTGACGAGGCTATCGAAAAAGCGCTCGCCTGGCTCAAAGCCAACAAGCAGACTATCCTGGGAAAAAAGAACATCACCCTTATCAAGATGCTCAACGAAGTCAATGACATAAGCCCGCAACCACTGTTTTCCGACATCATCACTTCCTTTCTGGCAACGCCGAGTCGACCTCACTGCTGGAATCGCCTCATCGACCCCAACTCGCACGTCGATGACGTCGAGTTGAATATCACCATCGACAAAGAATACCTCGACAACAAGTGGGTACTCTATGCGATGGCACCGGACAAGGCAAAAGTCAGCGGCGACCAATTAGGTCTCTTCAACCGACGAAAGTGGCACAGGCGAAAGCTTACACATCAGCTCGACGCATTGCTGCTGTTGAAAAGAACCGACGGACAGGGCAGGAACCTCGACGAACTCATTGAGCATCTGGCTGAACGCCTCAGCGACCAGCTTGTCGCTAACATGGCTGTCGTCGATCTTTACGTTCAAAAGGTAACGTTCGTTCTGCGGGCAGGTCACCCCGAAAAAATCCGCAAAAGATGGCTCGAACGCATAATCGCCAACCAGCGGGCCGACGGCGGCTGGGACGACAGATGGTTCTGCTTCACCTCCGACACAAGAAAGCCCGTCTTCGATTCCCGCGGCAAGTCAACCAATCAGCACGCCACAATCCAGGCATTGACGGCCCTTTATCTCGTCAAAGAACGCTACCCCGAGCAGTTCGGTTTGAAGTAACGCCGCGATGCCGTAATGTCACCAGCACATCCGCTCGCGATTTCAGGACTGTTTTCTGCCGTCAGCAAAATCACTATCACTTCTATCTGTCACTGAGAATATCGTTGCGTAACTCAAGCCGACTTTCGGTTGGCTGATTTTGGCCAGACCTGCGCCTTCGGCGTCGCTGCAAATGGATTCATAACTCGCTCGGCTGACGTGCAATATCGGTTCTGCCAGAAGATATATGCCTTTCGGACCTAAGGCCTCCCGAATTTGCCCAAAAAATGCGGGCCTACTCCTAACTTCATGGACGACCCACATTGACATCGCAAAATCCAGCGATTCATCGAGATGGAGGTCCGACTCGTCGCATTGTATAAGCCTGATTCGCTTGAGAAGCCCGGCTCTTTTCGCCTTCCTCTCTGTATATTTAAGCATCTCTGGCTGCATATCCACCGCAAGAACAAGACCGTTTTCGCCTACCATTTTCGCCAGTTCGACAGTGTAGAATCCAAGACCGCACCCAATATCAGCAGCAGTCATACCGGGCTTGACTAATGAATCAAGAAACCTGGCGGGCTTTTGCTGAATACGTCTGAGCCAGTCCGGATACATCAGCAGATGCCACCACTTTGTAACGTGCGGTTTTTCGCAAGCTTTGCTCTCTTTAGCAATCGTCTTTATCTCTCGTGCAATTTTTCTGTCCTGCTGCATCAACTAATCATACCGCAGGGAGAAACCCAAATCAACCATACTCCGCCGGAAAACCAAAACAGACCTGCCAAAACCATTTTCTGCTAATGTTTCCGCCGACGTCTTCGATAACGAATATATACCAGTTTATCGCCGACTGTCATTATTTAAGGTTCGCTATGAAAATCAGCCCCATAAACCCCTCCAACACATACGGCTGGCAAAAGCCCCACAAAAAAGAAGAAGACACAGAAGAAACCACACCTGACCAACGCCTTCCATACATTCATTGAGACACTCCAGGCCATGTCGGCACCGGCAGAAGAACCATCCGACCCACAGCCCGCCGAGGAACCACCGCTTTTGCCGCCCCCGCAGGATAATGAAACCGGGCCCGACTGGCAGGGCTTTATTGAAACGCTTCAGACAGTTTTCTCAGCAGCCATGCAGAATCTCACCAACGCCCTGGATTCCACAAGCATACTGCCGCCCCTAAGTGAGCCAAACGATAACGGCAACGCATACGAGAAGTTTCTCGCAATATACAATGAACTATACGGCGCCCAGCCGGATGTCGAGCAACTCGATACAACCGAACCGCAGCAGCAAACTTAAAGCCCCAGGCGTAATCTGCCCGTGGCACACCCGCCATCGGAGAGCCTGAACAAACTACTGCTCTTGCTCTCTAACCAAATCCATCAAGCACCCGACTATACCTGACCGGCCCCAAATCCTCACCAACCCCAGGCCGACGAAAAACAAACAAATGCTCATAGCCCCTAAGTATCCTCAATCAGCAAGAGTTGGCGATTCCCCTCCTGCCCTTTTTTCATCTGCGTGAGAAGTCTATACTTGTCGGAAATCTTGCCGTTTTCAATGCGATCCTGTATAACCTTGTAATACTTTTCATCGATTTCGGCAGAGATGTATTGTCTTTCAAGCCTCTTGCAGACTTCGATTTCTGCCCCGCTTCCACCAAACAGTACCAAAACAACATCCTTAGGTTTCGTACAGGACTTAACAAGCATTTCCGAAAGAATCTGTGGTATCTGGCACGCATGAAATGTCTTCTCACGACTGACATTCTTAACCAAATCAAAATAAAACCAATCGTACGGCATCCTTCCTTTGGAACCATTTGCGAGATTACGCCGTATCCTCTTGTCGGTGGGATTCTTGTATGGTTCCGCAACATTGCCTTTATAGAAGCTGTTGTGCTTTGTCTTTCTGCAGTGCAAAACACTTCTATGTGCCGTAGTAAATCTCTTCGGTGAATGACCTACATTCGTGTTGTACACCCACACGTAATCAAGGACTTTATAGCACACCTTGTCTAGATATGCTACACGCAGATAGGAGTTCTGCTTGGGATAGTTTACAAGAAACATGTTGCCCGTATTCTTCAACACGCGCAGTGACTCCCTCGCCAGGCTTATATACCAGTCAATGTATTCCTCGAAATTCCGAGTGTACGTCCTGTCACCATATTTCACACCAACATTGTAGTCAGGGTCACCAAAGACCATGTCAACCGACTCTTCAGGTAAATCCTTGAGTACATCCATGATATCTCCAAGGACAACTTTATTCAGAAATTTGTCTGTCTTTCCTTTTCCCATCAGTCTATCTTTTCACTAGGTCATACTGTGCAGATTTCACAAGCTTAATTGAAACCATGTCATTTTCATCCTCAAACGTATAATTAAACAACCTCAGGCAGGAAGTGTCTTTAATCCTCTTACGAAGTACATAGCAACAGGTTATCTCCCTCATGTTAAGGCGTTTCTCATTTCTGAGCTTGCAGTAGTACTTGTAAGGGTGAAAAACCTGATAGACGGCAAAATCCTTAGGAAACCCGTTTTTACCCTCGAAAACAGTCACAACTCCTCCAAGTTCCATAGTCAGGTCTATCTCCATTTGAAGTCTTTCCACCTGAACAGCCTCTTCCCCTATCTTGTACGAACAGTTCATTGTGGTACGCCGCGAATTGTAAACCTTTGGGCTCGCCACGATGTCCTCGTAAAGAAAATCATGTATCACCCTTTGGTTACTCGCAACAGAAAGAATGTTCGATTCGCTTGTATCGAATTCGTTAAGCAAACTTTGGCGATACTTCCAGGGTATCCTGTTTCCCCTTTGGACTCGCGGAAAATTGCAATAACCCCTTTTTATTCCTTTAACAAACTTGTGCCTGCCGTGCCCCAAGTGAATGATAAAATAATCCTCTGCCACAAGCTTACTCGGAATTACCGACGTGTTATCCAGCTTTGTCGCATCAAAAGGATTGCCAAAACTATGCTTCCTGCATATCTGTTTGACCATATCATTGTCAAATATCCGCTTGCCGGATTTCCAACAACTCTCGAAGATTTCTGTTATAATATCCTGCTTTACTCCCATGACGGCTCCTTACGCAGCGGGCATTTGCCAAACCACCCACACCCAACAAACCAATTCACTAACATCATAGTATTCCAATCGCATCTTTTCAAGGGCCTGCCTACTCAATCTTGAAGCATTAGCATAACCATCCATTATCTGCGAAAGCCAAATAACAACATCATACCGCCTCATGCCTTTTCCTACAAATGAGACCTGCATTCAATCGGCATTAATATAGCAGAACTGCGTCCAATCAACAATAGAGTACCACTATGGTAACGTGCAAACGCACATTTGCGGCACTACTGAACCAGCCTTACGGCAATATGATTCTTCTGATGTCCTTGAAGAAAAACCGCCCAATGGCCCCTGCTAAGGAAAAAGCCCCAACTTATCCGTCGGGGCTTCTTACCTGTTTCCTCGGCTTACTGCGTGGTTCAAATATGCTTAAGTGAAAGAGAAACTGATGATGACTGGGCTGGCACGTGAAAACGAATGCTCAACCTCCTCCAGAATCATATCTCGGAATTTCACATCTTCGGCCGGAAACCAGCGCATTACCGCATCACAAAAAACAGGATGTCCCCCATTCTCGATCTTCTCCTAAAATGTCCAGTTTTCTCTTTCCATAAATTCTTCAAGGTTAATGCAGGGTACCTCAAAATGCTCACAGACATTGGGTATTTTTGCTGCATTTTCCGCGGTCTTCTCTTGAGTTACCACACAGGCGTCAGAAACTTTTGCTCTGGCAATGACAAATGGATCAGCAACCGGTTTCCCCTTGAGTATTTTCTGCTTACGAATCATCGCCTGAAAATGCCGCACTTTGAAAATCTCACCTACGAACTGAAACTCTTCAATTGTTGGCTCCAAAAATAATCTGTTTTTCTGCTCTTTTGCCCAAATCGCCAGCGAGTCTTCTTTTGATCCAATTTCGTTAAAAACTTCTCTAACCGAAATAAACTCTCCTCTGGAGATTAGAGCATTAAACTTTTCCCACAGCGTAGGAAATCGTTCTGGGTAATAATGTTTGAATAGGTTAATAAGAGCATCGCTGTCAAAAACATATATCATGACGTCGCATCCCCACGAAGTACATAGCTCTCGAAGGTGCTCACATGTGCTTCTTTCATGCCAAGGTAATCGGCAAGTTGCGGCTTTGATATAGCGCCTTGGTAGTATTTCCCAAAAGCGGTTTCAATATAGTGCGACCCCAGGTATGTCCCTTTATTGTAATATGAATTGCCGCCCTGACTAGAACTACCACGCGTTGATCTCTCCTCATTCCATTCTCTCACTTTTGCCTCATAAAATGCTTTCGTGATGTGCTTAAGATCAAGGCACTTTCTTAAGATAACCTCACGACTAACGCTATATTTCTTGGCAAATTGCGTCAGGAAATTGTCGTCTATGGTTTGTTTGCCTATCCGAGGTTTAATATCTTCAGTAGGTACAAGAAATTCGCCCGCGAACTTGTTGCAGAACACCTCTACACGCTTGTTGGGCCCTTTCATTCTCTGTACAAAATCACCATGCCTTAAATCGATACCACCAGTTCTGAATAGCAAGTGTGCCAATTCATGAAAGAGCGTAAATATCTGACGTATTTTTGCCTGACTGTTATTGATATAGATTACGGGAAACACATCATCATACAGACAGAATCCGGAACATTCTTCATCCCTGAAAGCGTCCTTAAAGACAAAAACTCCGTGTCTTTCGAGCACATCTCTCCAATATTTCAACGCCTTCTCATTTGTCGTTAGTGCATACTGTTTATTTAACCAAACACCCAGGTACTCCCGAACCGCTTTAGCTATGTCAGAAACGGTATCTGAGCTATGTATCCTAATGTCAGAACATACTTGTTTTTTCGCAGGGTTGACCCCATCAAATAATTCCCTGAGATTCTCCTGCATTACCTTTGCCTCACGCACCAGATAGAGTAGTCTTGGCTCCAAAAGATCAATTTCTTCTTGAGGCAATGTCCGAAAAGCCTCCGTAGGTGTTTCCTCTTCAGGAGGCTCAGGAAAAAAGAATAGAGCCAAGGGGCGCTTGTAAATCTCATAAGCAAGCCGTTCCAGTTGGGCGTAAGTCGGACTTGCCGTACCTTTTTCCCAAGATGCAACGGTTTCTGAGGTTATCCTTTTCCGTTTAAGTTTCAGAACGACATCATCTATACCAAAACCGCCGGTTTCTCTGGCCCAGCGAAGTACCTCCGGATTGACGGGTATGCATTCGCTCATATCACTCACCTATCTCAACCTCTCGATACGTCATCAACGCTTTCGCCCACAACTCGATTCTCGGTTTCTTGTCATCCCCATTATAATCAACCAACAACATCCACACAAACATAATCTCCAGCTATTACCATCTACTCCGAATCTCTTTAAACCTCTCTTGGACGAAACCGCCGCTCAGCCAACGCCGCCGGCTTTTCATGGGAAAGGCCCCTTTCCTCCCGAAGACTCTTGCTAAGCAAAAAGCCCCAACTCATCCGTCGGGGCTTTTTGCCTGTTTCCTCGGCTTACCGCGTGGCTCAAATATGCTTAAGTGAAAGAGAAAGTGATGATGACTGGGCTGGCACGTGAAAACGAATGCTCAACCTCCTCCAGATAATCCCCACGTTCGCTTCATTATACACTAAAGCCAGCCCAACAAGATAGCAAATCAACCTGGCCACAAACGTCATTGGCCCGAAGACACCCGCGGCCAGGTCTATATTGAACAAGCCCGCAATACCCCAGCCAAAAGCTCCTATCACCACCATCGAGCCAAAAACATAATCCGGGGTTTTCAGGCTTGAAGTTCGCATTTCACGATTCCTTTCATTTGACCAAACGCTGTCCTTTCTCTTTACTACGATGAAAAATAAATATGGATTGCTTTGGAATATCAGGGCCGACACTTTTTTTGCCATAGGCAAAACCCTTATGATTGTGTATAATATGCAAAGCAGGGCTTTTGGTCCGCCCGCTCAGAAGCCGGACCGATTCTACTGGTGGCAGGCAGATTGATGTAATAAGAGGGGCCCCCGGTCAGGTTTGTTTGGCGGACTGGGAGACTGACCGGGGGTGAAAAACACTTGCACGAGAAATAATGGGAGGCTCGTGCAAGGCTAAGTTGCTAATTATTATCATTCGCCTGAACAGTGGCGGCCTGTACTCTCGCTTCGGTCGGCAGCACTAAAGCAGCTTTCCCTGCGCTAAGTAAATCAGCCACAATACTCCAGGCTCTTGCCTCATCGGCACCTCCAAATTGTCGTCCAAATCCGGTCCCACGAACTCGCCGTCAAGCCCTGCAACGTCCTGCAGGTGCGAAAAAGTCATTTCCCCCGCGGCAAGACCGTCCACTCGAAACTTTATACCCTGGATAATGTCCTTGTCAAAATCAATACTGTACGTCAAAGCAGTATTTGTATTGTCACGCTTGTCAAGAAGAGTCACCACGGCGTTTTTACCATCGCCGGTCTGCGTCGTATCAAACCATATCCGCTCTGCCGCGGCGTCCCGGCGAACCGTATCCATCGTATGCATACCCATCCACGGCCGCTCAAGCCCCTTGAAAAAACTACCCGAAGGATAAGCCGCAACTACCGTACCGTCACGCTTTCTCAGCAAAGCCCCACTGCCGCAGTCAATCGCCTCCAATTCACCACCAATATCAAGAACCATCCAAGGCCGGTGCTCCGCGAACTTGCCATACACAAAGGGCATTTGACCCCGACCGGACACACGCTGGTCGTTGATTTTCCCGCTAATCCGAAACCACGTCCACCCTCTCTTATGCATCTTATCGCGAAGATCCGTTGTCGGCACAGACTCAGGCCAGTAAAAGTCGAACATCTGGCAATCAACGATATTATATGTGTAATCTGTCCGGTAAAGTGGTGCATCAAGAAACCGTCTGTCAACCGCAGTCATCAGCAGCCCGGTACTGTCATCACGGGTGTATTTAACATCGCTGCTGTCACCCTCAACCTGCGAGATAAAAGCTGAAAACTCGGGCCTGTCCGTCGGCAGACGACGAACTGCAAGATTGAACGCCGGAAGATGATAGTTGTTAATGTAAAGACGTCCTTCGCCGGTGTGGTAATAATAGTTGCCATTGTCGTTCTGCAGCCACGTGCAAAGCTTCTGCGTTTGCTGCGGGTCCCATCGCTGCATTCGCATAAAGACGGCATCGCCCACACCTGCCGGGAAATAGTACCACTGCTCGTATGCACCCAAACTCCGGCTGGCGACGGCGGCGGAACTGTAGTTGCAAACCTGAACCGTATAGTGCAGGCTTTTAACTTCCTCCCGGAGCGGCAGGGACACACCGCCACTGCCTGACAACACCGAATACCCGCCCCAGACACCAAGACCAAGGAATGCCGCACCGATTACAGCAACGCTCAACTTGCTGCTCAATGCCGAAATAACTCCCGCCGTCATCCCAACGTTTACCGACGCCGGTGACACTGCAACACCCGCCGACGCCGCTTCGGCAGGAGCCGTCGCCTTGCCAAAAAGACCAAGGCCAAGCAGCAGAAGGCTCTTATCCAAACCGAGTGTCTTAAGATGTTTCCTGACGGCATCGCACGCACGACAGAACAAAAAGCGGGCTCGCATACTACTGCATCCCATCACAACAGCAACATCCTTAAAATCCAGCATCTCAAAACACCGCAAACTAAGAACCGCTCGATGCTCCTGATTCAACTGCCTCACAGCCGTCATCACCGCTTCGGTCAGTTCCTTCCGCAATAAGTGGTCCAAACCATCCTTCTGACGCTCGTCCGGGTGCATTTCAAGAATATCCCTGTAAAATACCGACGACCTTACTGCCGCTCTTCTGCTGGATGCGCGGTAGTGCCCACTAATCTTGCTCTGCGCTATCGCATACAGCCAAGCCTTGAAACGACCCGCATCCTTCAATTTTCCCAGTGATTTTACCATTACAAGCAGTGCCTCCTGAACAATATCATCTACCACATTCTGGTCCAGGGTTACACGGTAAACGTATATCCGCAATCTGCTCTGGGCCTCTCCGACCAGTCTGTCTTTCGCATCCGCCTGGCCCCGCTGAGCCAGCCGTACTAATTCGACTAATTTGTTCTCTTTAGCCATAATCTTGCCTTCTAACCGGAAGTTATAGACGCTAAAAATGAAGAAAAGTTACAATAATTCTTTGAAAAAAATCAAAAAACATCAAAAAACCTACGCCCCCGCAACCATCCATCTGCCCTAACTCCCCATAACTAAAGACCTTACGGCCAGTTTGCTATACCTCGAAAAAATCCAACAATTTGAAAAAAATACGGTTCATCCGGTTAATGCGTAGGTGAAACGGTCAGGTCGGGGTAGTTATTTCGAGAGAAAAATCGGTTGGGCAGGCGGGGGGAAATTTGTGCCTCTGGGGCCCCGAACGATTTTTCTCGGGCGTTCCGAACCCAGAATCCACCTACCCATTATTCGGAAGAGCTTCATTCTATGACGTGGATGTTCTTCTTTCTGCACATCTCCTTGAGTACTTCTGGCCATACGGTGGCACTAACCTCACCAATATGCGCTTTTTTGAGCAGAAGCATAAACGTACGCGACTGTCCGATACCTCCGCCGATACTCAGCGGAATCTCGTTATTTACAATTGCCTTGTGGTATGGCAGCTTCAGGAAATCAAGTTGACCCGTAAGCTCCAATTGTTTCATTAGCGTCTCAGAGTTGACGCGGATTCCCATTGAGGTCAGCTCGTGGCGGCGTTTTGTCACAGGGTTCCACACGAGAATATCACCATTAAGCCCGTGCATCGGCTTGCCTTGCTCCGAGGTAGTCTCAGTTACCCAGTCATCGTAGTCCGCGGCTCGCATTTCATGAGGGTATCCGTCCTTTAACGTCCAGCCGATGCCATAGATAAAGACCGCTGAGTATTCCTGTGCAATCTCTGTTTCACGCTGCTTGCGGGGCAGGTTGGGGTATCGCTCAAGAATTTCTTCGGAATGGATGAATGTCAGTTGCTCCGGCAGGTTAGGATACTTATCTGTATTTAACTGGGGAAAAAGTTCCTGCATGTGACTCTCGGCGCCCTTAAGTACCTTCCATATTTTTTCTACCACCTGCTTTAGCAACTGCAGCTTTCGGTCTTTCTCAGTTATAGCCAATTCCCAGTCCCACTGGTCAACGTATGCGCTGTGGTCGTTGTCCAGGAAGTAATCTTTGCGCACCGCTCGCATGTCAGTGCACAATCCTTCGCCAATTCCCATACCGAACTGCTTTAGGGCCAAACGTTTCCACTTGGTGGCCGCCTGCACAACCTGCGCATCGACCGGGTTTTTGTCATAATCGTTTGAAATATGGAATTGGATTGGTGTTCGCGAACCATCACGGTCAAGAAGATCATTTACTCCGCTGTCAACGTCAACTATCAGGGGAACCGTAACCATCATCAAATTCAGCTCTTTGCAGAGATTCTCCTCAATATAGTTTTTCGCTGCAAAAATCGCCTTCTGAGTTTCCCTCGGCGATAACAGAGAACTGTAATCCTGCGGCAGGATTTTCTCAAGTTCTGCATAGTCACCAATGCCGGGACCAGCCATGTCTGCTTTTTTGTCTACCATTCTATTCTCCAACAGTTCTTTCTTAACGTGGTTTCATCCTGACTACTTAACCTTCCGTCTAATCCTTCAGTTACTAATACCGCAATTTAACATGACCCAGGTGACTGGGTCAAGCACTTTATAGGCAAACATGTATCCGAATAATGCCGCAGGTCGCTCAATAGCCACATCAATAGGCCCAGCCTCACTCCCCAATTCTACTGGTCGTTAATGGGGTCGGCAATGCCCTGTAGAAATCCTGTTATAGTACGCCAGATCACCGGGACGTTGTGTGTTTAGGACCACAACCGGCATGTAACCGCTTTTTGATACCGTTTCCAACTCAACAGGATGTATAATAAAAAAAAACGGCAAAGCTGCTGCTTTCTGCGCCCATTTTTGCATATTGGGAAAGTCTATATATATGAAAGTCGATCGGCAAAGTAACATTCAATACCTTGGCAGGAAAAAGCTCGTGCCGCAAAAGTCGGATTCAGCACTGGTCAATGGCGCCCTCGCCGGTGATGCCGACAGCTTTACGCAGTTGTGCCGGCGATACTATCCGGCCATGGTTGCGATAGCCCATTCGATTATCGGTGACAGGCATCTGGCCGAAGACGCGGCGCAGCAGGCATTTGCCGATGCTGTTCGAAAACTGCCTCAACTGCGTAAAAAAGAAAAATTTGCTGCATGGCTGACGGTGATATGCAGAAACGCCGCATTCGACCTTGCTCGTAAAACCGATGTGGCCAGGGCAAGTAATGATCTTTCAAGCGTTGCTGCCGAACCGCACACTGATGATATGGTGCAGGCAATCAAGGATGCAGTCACAGGACTTTCGGTCTCGGAAAGAGAAATAATTTTTCTGAGGTTTTATGATGGAATGTCATACGGGGAAATCTCGGCAGTGCTCGGTATTTCCAACCAGGCCATCAATGGAAGGCTGCGAAGGGCAAAAAAGAAGATTGCCATGCTTTTAACCCGAAACGGTTTTGAAGAGGTGTCATTATGAACGAGAAGAAAGATGAAAGATCACTGGACGAATTAATCATTCAAAGCATCAATGCTGAAAAGCCTGAATTTGACGCCGAGAGATGGAAGAATGAATTTCCCGAAGAATTTCAACTGTTGTGCTCACACCGCAACGAAGCTGCCAATAGTAGCTTTAACTGCTTTGGCATTGTGGTTTCCGCAGTCGCAGCGGTGATACTCGTGGCGGTTGGCTTTTTTGTTTCACACCACTACAACAGTCGAAATCCGGTCAAAACCAAAACCTCAGCAATTGCAGAATCACCAACTCAAATGCTGACCGCAATATCACTTACAATGGCATATCGAAGAGGTGGAATGGAGGCTGTGGAAAAACAATGCCGCCGAGCTTGCCAACTGCTGGGGCCTCGGGCAAAAACTCCCACACTGCAGGAACTCATAAAAGAACTCGAATCCTCGCAATCCGAAAGGGCGGAACTATGAAAGCATTCAGCAAAACAAATCTCATATTATTGATGTGTGTTGGCTCATTAGTCGTTTCATTTACTTCTTCAGCTTCGGCATATCCGCCTGATAATGCGGCGGTTCTGTATTATCGCGCGATGCTGCTTTACGCCGAGCCCGAAGCCGCTGATATCTGGATACTGCTGAGAGACGTCACCAGCGGCAAAGCCGACCCAAACGAGAAAATAGCCCGATACGTCGAACGCAACAGGTATGCAATGAATTGTGTGATAACCGCCGCCGAAATCCGCAAATGCGATTGGGGGCTTGATTACTCCGAAGGAACTTCTTTGCTGCTGCCTTCGCTGAGCACCTTCAGGAACTTGGGAAGACTTCTTCTTGCTGATGCGGCAATCCTCCAGGCAAAAGGCGATTATAAAACCGCTCTTAATCGCTGCCTCACCGCCTACAAGATGGCGCGACACATTGGAAACGATTTGATTATAGGTCACCTGGTTGGCACTGCAATAGCCTCTTTAGCGGATGAATCACTCACATACATTCTCTCCCAGATGCCGCCGGATTTGCAGGCGCTGAAAATGCTCAGGACACAGCTTGTCGCGGTTGAAGCCCGGCCTTGCTCATTGAAAACTGCAATAGAAACGGATGCCGCATCCGTCTTACCCGACATTACGATAGAAAGAAAAGAAAAGATTCTCTTGGTACTGGAACCAATGATGGCACTGAGCGGCGATGCTCCGACAAAACCGGAATCTGAAGCTCAAAGGCTGCGGAAAAAGGCTCGGATTGCCTTTGAGAAAATGCTTGCAAAGCGTGTGCGCAACGCCGACGAGAAGTTCCTGGCGGCTAATAGACAATACTGGATTGATTATACCACCAAGGCAGCCGATGCCGTGGAAATGCCCTACGCCCGGGCCTCTGCGATACTTGAGCAGTTGAAAGATAAGCCCAAAAAAGATGCTGCGAAGAATCCCGGCGCAACATTGACGGCCATTCTCGCTCCCACATACGGCAGGGTTCTTACTCTGGACTTGAGACAAAAGACCAGAACCAACGCAATTCGGGTAGCCGTGGAAATATACATAGCCAAAGCAACAACCGGACAACTACCCGATGCACTTCCGGCAGCTATGCCGAAAGATTTATTCAGTGGGAAAGATTTTGAGTACCGCAAAAAAGATGACGGTTTTATCCTCCGCTGTCGGGAAAAAGACTTGGAGAACAACACAGTTCATAAGTATCAGTTCAAAATCGCTGATTGACTTCGTTGTACGACCAATGAGATTATAAGGCCGGGCTTGTTTCGCTCGGCCTTTTTGTGCACCCAGCCTCTTTTGGTGGTTTTTCAGGCCCACCAAAGAACTGTCAAAAAACCAATCAAATCTGCATATCCACGCCTTATGGGCGCGGTTGCCTGACCAAAATCAATCAAACGGAAAAACGAAAAACGGGGTCAGGGGAAAAACGGGGTCAGGAACCTTTTCCGATACGACAACAAAATAGAATCCGCCTTATCTGTTAACTTTTCCCTTCGCCTGCTCAACATCAGCTTTTTCGCTCAAGAGCACCCCTCCCGAAAGAAAAATCAATCAAATACGCAACTTGCCCCTATTATAGAAGGGCGCATTCTATTCAAGCACCCAAAACAGAGGTATAGACACTATGACCACAATCGAAGCAATCAATTGTCACAACACGACACCTCAAATCCCCCATAAAACACCGCCGTCTCTCGGACGGCCTCCGCATAATAATCAATTACCAATAATCAGTGATCAATCAAGTCCACCTTTTATGCAAAACAAACCCAATTTCCAAAAACCAGAAATGAACCTAACCTCTTATGAACACGGGGACTATGAACATGAATCACCCCTTCGCACCCCGCCAAAACAAACCCAATCAAACCCAATCTTGCAGCGCACTGGAAATCCGCCCACGGCGGATTCCCGCCGGACCTCCAGCGAACTTCCGGCACCGCCGAACAAAAATCAATCAAAGCCGAACCCGTTTCTTCAAAAATCCCCCCAAATCCCCACAAAAGTCCCACGTTTTTCGCACTTTTTCCAAAAATTTCTCACGTTTTTCTCAGTTTTTCGCGTGTTTTTACCGCCAATCGGCGCGTTTGTGCACGCTCGTTTACCCGAAAATCGGGCCTCACAGCCCAAAATCCCCAAATCCGTGAAAACCCGTGCCATCCGTGGTTCCAAAAATCCGTCTCTCTCTTTCCTTTGCGCCTTAGCGCCTTTGCGGGATTCAAAATCCGTCCTCCCCATCCCGTTTTGGATTTACTATTTCGTGCTTCGTGCTTCCACCGAGACGCCCGAAAGAACCGCTCAAAAAATCGGTTCATCCGGTTAATGCATAGGTGAAACGGTCAGGTCGGGGTAGTTATTTCGAGAGAAAAATCGGTTGCCCAGAGGCTCAAATTTGGGCAAGCGGGGGGGAATTTGTGCCTCTGGGGCCCCGAACGATTTTTCTCGGGCGTTCCGAACCCCGAATCCACCAACCCATTATTCCTCTATCTCAAACTGTACTGGTTCAGCGTGAATTGGACAAATCCACTTCGCTGTTAAGAGACTGCCTTGCCTTCGGCAAGGAGGTTTTTTTAGGCATAGCAAGACGCTGAATTGTCTTTGGAACTCGTAAAATGGGATGG
>Ga0210003_1002182_pt1 | contig 16701 bp, 16 predicted proteins | sample LantaG_FD_182804 | JGI IMG/M metagenome (GOLD analysis project Ga0210003, IMG submission 182804) | Deep subsurface microbial communities from Baltic Sea to uncover new lineages of life (NeLLi) - Landsort_02402 metaG (SPAdes) (version 2) | ecosystem: Environmental > Aquatic > Marine > Oceanic >...
TTATTAGGAGATCCTACAAAAGCTAGAGAGAATTTAGGATGGGAAATAGAATACGATTTAAATAAATTAATAGATGATATGTTAAAATAATTTAAATTTATATTAATACATAATTAATATAAATGATAACAACGGAAATTATGGGAGGTTTGGGAAACCAATTGTTTCAAATATTCAATTTAATATCATATAGCTTAACACATAAGACATCTTTTTATTTTGAAAATAAAAAAGCAGCTAGAAAAGATAGACCACATTATTGGAATAATTTTTTAATGTCACTAAGACCCTTTTTAAGAATAGTATTTGATAAAAGAGACCTTCCTCTTTATAAAGAACCAAATTTTCATTACGATAAAATACAATCATTTGAAGAAATAAATCAACCCTTTAAATTTTTTGGTTATTTTCAATCTTATAAATATTTTCAAGAAAAGGAAGAAGATATTTTTAAGTTTATTAAGTTAAATGAAAGTAAAGAACAATTAAAAGAAGATTACAGTTATGATAATATGGTTTCATTACATTTTAGATTAGGAGATTATGTTAATCTTCAACAACATCATCCGTTAATGCCTATTCAATATTTTGGAGAGGCATTACAAAAGCTTATTAAGGATACAAATAAAGATGATTGGAAGGTTCTTTATTTTTGCGAAGATAAAGACATTCATCCTGTTAATTTAAACATATCTATTTTAAAGACACATTGTCCAAATCTCTCCTTTGAGAAAATAAACTCTAAGTATAGTGATTGGCAACAAATGTTGATTATGTCACATTGTCAACATAATATTATAGCTAATAGTTCATTTAGTTGGTGGGGTGCTTATTTTAATCAGAATAAAGATAAAAAAGTTTATTATCCATCAGTATGGTTTGGACCAGCACAAGGTAATAAAAATACAGACGATTTATTTCCACCAGAATGGAATAAGATTAAATTTTAATAATTTTAATGTTAATAATAATACTATTAAAATTATTTAGTTTTAATATAAAAAGCATCACCCCAACCAGCATTTCCAGCCATTTTAGTTGCTACTCTTGTAAATCCAAATTGCGATAAATATTCATCTATTTCACCAACTAGATTACAATCTTTATACACATATTCTGTATTTACTTCAGTATAGATATAATTAATATGATGTAAATATTTTTCCATAGATTTTAAAGCTCTAAGTTCAACACCTTGAATATCTAAATTCATAAAATTCAAATGTTCTATAGGTATATTATTTTCTTCAATAAGAGTATCTAATCTTTTTGTTTTTCCTTTTATTTGTTCAGTGTAATGAACTTGAGGATGGTGAATTAAGTGAGTACCTAATTCCAATATAGATGAACTTTGTCCGTTATTGGAAATATTAAAACTTATTTCTTTATCATCTACTTCATCAATAATAGCTTGATAAATATTTGGAATATTTTTAGATTTCATTTGATCTACTTTATTTTGTTGAGCTTCTACCCAGTGTATTTGTAGTGGATTTATGTTAAATCGGATATAATCTTTTAATTCTTCGCATTCATGAGCACCAATATGAAATATACCAGAAATATTAAGGTTAAACATATTATATAATTGATTAAAAGGGATTAACATTATTATTATTATATACAATAATATGTTTTTAAATTATGTTTTTAAACATTTTTTAAAGTAAAATATCTTTGGTTAACTATATCTATATATTTTTTTGTCAAACCACATGTTTGTGTGTAAATACTACCTGTATGAACTATATGTGAATAATGAAGATTTTCTACTATATACATTTCTAAGTTTAATTGTTCAAATAACATTGTATTAAATAATATTACATCACATGCAGAAGAATTTTGTATTAGACCTATATCGTTAGATAAATTTATATTATCTGTTAAATATTTATTTAAAATATAATTTCCTGTATTCATTAATACATCACTTGAACAATGATGTCTTTTCATATTATTTTTTTCATTTTTTAAACCATTTAAATTATTTTTGTTCAAACAAACTCCATTTAAATGAGTATAATTAAAATTAGGCATAGCAAAACTAGGAGCTAATATACTATTTTTTTTTATTGTAGATATATTTTTAAATATAAATTCCTTTCCAATTTTAAAATAATTTTCATCAGCAAAATTATCTGAATCCATTAATACAATCCACTCATTTTTTGCTAATTTACAACAAGTTATTTTATTTAAAAATGGACCTAATTGTTTTTTATTTACATAGCATTTTATTTTTGTATTTTCTCCAAAATATTGATTAATACAATTAACATCATTTCCATTTTCATCACTAATTATAATTTCATCAATTAATTCATTTTTTAAATATAATTCTAAATATTTTTTTAAAAAAGATTCAAATCTATTCATTGTAGGAATACATAGTGAAAACATTATAATATAAATATACATAAATATTTAAATTCATATTATATTATATTATATATTAAATGACTGTAAATTATATAATAAAAGGAAGATTGGGAAATGCTATATTTAGATATATGGCTTGTGTTATAATGTGTATACATACAAATAAAGATTATAGTATTTATAATAGAGGAAATATTACAGTAACTGATGAAATGTTTTATAAATTATCACAAAGCTTATTGAAAAAAGAAGAAATAAATATTAAAGGAGATTCATTTAATATGACTGAATATTATCAACATGATAGTATATATAAAAAATTTAGGTTAAAAATATTTAATTTTATAAATTCTAATCACAATCACCTAGTTATTACAGATGGAGTAACTGCAGGTGATAATAAATGTGAAACATTTAAAATGTTCGACATTTTAAATACTCCTATTAATTTTAAAAAAATATATAAAAATGTTATTCACTTAAGACTAGAAGATTTTGTTACACATAATTTATATTTACCTGTTGAAAGAATACTTAATTTATTAAATAAAAATATAATAATAGATAGTATTTGTATTGTTTGTAAAAAAACTACAACTGAATTTGAAGATAATTATATAAAGACAATATTAGATTTTTTAAAGGAAAAAAATATAGATGTTAAAATTGAAAACAACGATGTACTTACTGATTATTATATTATGAAAGAAGCTGAATTATTAATTTGTTCAAAAAGCACTTTATCATGGTGTGCTGCATTTTTTTCAAATAAAATAAAACAATGTTATTTTCCCGATTATAAAGAAAGTATAAATCAAACATGTAAAAAACCTATCAATTCTACAATAATGTATTGATAAAAGTATATTATATTAAAATATACTTTTATATGTCAAAATTATGATGTAGTATCTTTATTTATAGCATATGAATGCCAATTACATTTATTAAAAAAATGTCGCCAATAACAGTATGTTTCATAATCATCGGGTGTCCCCCAACAAATATAATTTTCTACTTCAAATACTTTTACATTTAATCCATTTTTAATATTTTGATTAATTACATCATCTACATAAAATTCATTATTACTTCTAATATTATCATTATAATTTACTTGTAAACCATCTATAAAATCTTGAGCCTTTCTATAAAACATAGTTCCAATAATTACATGACTTTCTTTTAAATTATGAGTACCGTCAATGAATTTTTTACAAGATACATGCTTTATATTATCTTTTTCATCAGTTTCTAACCAAGCATACATATTTGGATTATTTCTACTAGTTGGTTCATTGCGAAAAGTCCATATAATAACATCTATAGAAGTATCATTTACTAACTTTTCATATTTTTCTTTATTATAATAAACACCATTATCACATGCACTTATTAATATAGAATTATCTAAATTAATATTACCTAATTTAATACCCATTTCAGTAGTACATGCTTGTCCATCAGTAATTCCATTGATTGATATAATTTCAGTATTAATATAATTATTTTTAATATTATTTTCCAATGAATATTGTTTAATATGTTCTTCTTGGCATATAAAAATTTTATTAGTTGTATTAGGTAAACAATTAACAGCTTGAATAATCATAGGTTTACCGTTAACATCAATTAAAGGTTTAGGATCAACATAACCTTTTTTTGAAAATCTACTTCCAGCACCAGCCATAGGTAATATTAATGTAGTATTTAATTTATCAGGATATAACACTTGATTTTGAATAATATTTTTAAAATAACGAGACCAATTATTATAAATTTCTAAATCGTAAGGGGTTCCCCATTGTAGCATTTTTTCTATTTCAAAAATATTAACAGTTAACTCATCATTTACTAATAAATTATAAACCATAGATACATAATATTCATTATTTATCTTATGACCTAATTCCATTAATTTTATAAAATATTTTTTCATTATAGCACCTGTTTTAAAATAATATGTTCCATTTGATGCATATTCATTCATACGGTCATCTGTATAAGGTTTTTTTTCTTGTATTTCCTGCATCCATCGAGAACCAATATCAGTTTCTTTTAAAAAAGCATAATTATCAGTTCCTAACATATGTGGATGAAATCCTTTATAACAAGCAATAGCACCATCTGCATTTCTTTCACGTGTATCTTTTAAAAATTGTTCATAATCCCAGTCAGTTCCATAGTCGCAATAACTCACAATTACTTCTTCTTCGTCATTTATATTTTCAAAAATTAAGGATACAGCATGTACCGGACCTTGTCTTCCTTCAACTGGCACTTCATATATTTTTCCATATGGACAAAAAGATTTTAATATATTTTCCATATCTGTTGTTTTTAAATGTAAATCATTACAAATAAAAGATATATTATTTTCGTTTGGAAATAAATTAACAACATGTTGTATTATAGGCATTCCGTCTACTTCAATTAATGGTTTAGGTTCGTTATAACCTGCAACTACAAAACGCTTTCCTACGCCAGACATAGGAATAATAATTTGCATAATAAATATTATAATAATTTATCATTTAAATATTAAATCCATTTATTTATATTTTGATGTTTTGTACAAATCATATCAAAATATATTTTATTTTCTTGAAAGTATTTTTTATAAATATCTATTTTTTCTGATTGATTTTGAAGTTCAGGTGATACAAAACATAATTTATAATTCATACATTTTAATTGATTATATATTTCAAGTGTTAATGGATTTTTGGTAAAGCAATCAATCCAAACCCAATTTACTTTATCTTTCATTTTAATAATAGTATCTAAGCCCTCAAATTCAGAAAATCGTAAAGCTATATTTTTTTCGTTTTTAATAGATAGTTGATAAATCATAGGAAATGATGAATCTAAAAAAAAATAGTTATTAATATTATATTTTTTCAAGAGTTTCAATACATTCCATTCAATTCGTTCACTTTTAATATTCAAAATAATAAATGAATGATGATAATGTTTTAAATATTCCTCAAATAAATCACCTAAAATAAAAGGATCGTGAGCTATATGTATATCACCATTAATATTATCTCGTAAATCTAATTCAATTCCATAATCAGTTGGAATTTCCTTTAATTCAGCGATAGTGTTTATCCGATGACAACAATACATAGTATAGACTAAAATAGTGAAAACCCTTTAAATGAATGAATTTGTTTCATTTATATAGTTTTCATGTACTAATCCTGTCCATCCGGCTTTCCAAATATATTTTTCATTGTTTATAATTACATTTTTAGGTGGAACATAATCTTTTATTCTATCATCTCCTCTGATAATACTATATTTCCAATCATAATCTTTTCTTATAAATTTTTTATCTTGTTCTGAAAATTTATGATTAAATATATCAATAAACTCTTCTCTAGTATATGGAGAAATATCTGGAATAAGATTTTTTAAACCATCTCCATAAATTAAACAATTATATAGACTTTCATTTAAATAAGGTTCAAAAGTTCTGTTATATAATCCATTAAGTTTAATGTCCATATTTTTTATGAAATTATATGTATTACAATAAATTTTCATTGAATTTTTATTTCCAAAACAAATGGCATCTGACATAAAAGGTGGAGATAAATTAAATGCACTTATTCTACACCATAGATTAATATTATTCAATATTAACTCTTTACTATCATCTTTATGAAAGTTTACTTGATTTAGATTACGAAATATAATGTCTGAGCGTAATTTACATATTATATCAAATTCTATATTATTATCTTTTTCATATTTTTCAATTAAATTAAAATTATTTAAATCATTATAAAAACAAGATAATTGATTATAGGCACCCAAATATTTTCTATGATTTTTTAATCTATTCTCTACCCAGTCTTTTTCATAAAAGAATGGTTTAAATTCGTAATATCCTATTTCATCTTTAAAATAATCTATTATTTCATTACATATTTCATTAGTATTAATTGAAAAAAATATTCTAATATTATATTTTTTTTGACTTTTTAAATGTTGTATAATTGGAATCAAACATTTATTATAAAACTTAATTCTGCCACTAATAAATATAGCCAAGTTAAGCATATTTATTTAAATATACGAAAATATTTAAACCTATTTTTAAACAATTTATAAAGTATAACTAAAAGAACTATTTAATCCATTATCTAATTTATCAACTTCATTTATAATAAATTCTTTTGTTAAAAATGTATTATTACTATTCCAACCTGTATTTGAACCATCTGTATACTGTATTATTATACTATCTTCTTTTACTTCAATAATTTCTCCAATCACTTTGTTATCTATTGTCTTTACACGCATATATTTTTTAAAGTCTGTATTTTCAATGTGTTCTGTATTTTTATCATAAAACACTTCTACACAATCTAAACTATATTTAAATCTTTTATTTACTTCTAAAAAAGTAGGAGAAATTATAGCAGTTAATTTGGTATCTGGTCTTGAAAATAAAACATTTGCAATACCTCCTCCTATACAACCAACTACATGAGTAGCATTCGCAAAATTAGCTATTTTCTCTATGGTTGATAATTTTTCAGTAAATAATTCAATATATCCTTCCTTTGTTAATTTATCTACTAATTCGTCTTCATTAACAAGTTTTCTTCGTTGAGTATAATTTGTTCCTATATTTGAAAAATCGTTATGTAAATGTGTACGTCTGGATATATATATTTTTTTTGGAGTAGGATTTTTATATATGTTTAATACTTTTCTGGAAATAGATTGATAAAAATCATATATTTCTTTTCTAGGAGGTAAATTTGAATCAAAGTCATGAGTATAAGATGTAGAAACAAAAACATTTTCATATTGACATTTTGAATGAATTATTTCGATATTAGTATCTGTTATTCCCACTAGTTCTAACATTTCTACTACAAATGGATAATGATTCTTTTTTTGAGGATTAGGATATTGCATTAATAATTTTAGATCAGGTATATCCTTTTTCATTTCAAAATAACTAATTAAATAGGGTAAGGTATCGTACAAAAAATGAAAATAGTTATCAGTATTATACACAAAAAAGAAATAATTACCTTTTATTATATTGTTACTTGTATGTTTGTAATTAAAAGACATATTCTGTTTTTCATAGATGGTTCCCATATTTAATGACATGGTTTTTTCTAATAATGGTAAATAAAGATTTTTTTCTGAATATAATAGACAATTCGGATAATATAAATTATGACCAGTTACATTTGTGTTAGAAAAATGATATATATTTATTTCTCTATTGTTTTCATTTTTTTGAAATAAATTCTTATATATAGGTTGTTTTTTAAATAATTGTATTATCATATATTAATATATTTTGTATAATATTTAAATATTATTTTCATATATTAATATATGAAAATAATTTTAATTCCTCCTTGTGATACATATGGAGATATATTTTCTATAATAGGAATGATATATTTTTTAACCAATTATTATGAAAACATTATTTTATTATTACAGAATAACAAATTGATAAGCTATTATAATGTTTATTTTTGTAAATGTGAATTATTTAATAAAAAAATATTCATTAATTCATTACAACAGGTTAATTTGTTATTACAACATTGTAAATATGATGAATATCATATATGTAATACTCTAACTGGCGATTGGAAAGGGCCAAATTATTTTTTATATAAGGATAATATTATTAATAAACATCATTATTTTAATACAGAAAACCCGATTTATAATTTTTTAACCATTCCTGATAAATATAAATGCTCACCAAATAAAAAACTTCCATTACAAACATTAGAAATTAATCATATGGTATATTATCAATTATTAGGAATGAATAATTTGGTTAGAATGGATTATTTTAAATATACTAGAGATTATATTAAAGAAAATTTAATAGAAGAGGAAATGAAAAAAAAATTTCAAATAAATACAAATGATAAATATAATATTATTTATAATTCAGAAAATAATATAGATATAAAAAAGTTAGTAAAAAATAATTTTAAAATAATAAATATTCACTATTTAGTTGATTTTCCTGGATGGTTATGTAAATTAATTGAGAATGCTGAACACATTTATTTAGTTGAAGGAAATATAGTTAATTTTATATATCATTGTCAATATAAAAATATTATTAAAAGAAATCCAGTTTATTTTTACACACAAATTCGTATTAGAAATTGGCCACATTATAAATTAGACTATGCTAGTAAAATGATGTGTTTTCCAAAACTAGATAATTGGGAATTTGTGTAATAATATTTTATTTTATGTAATATATAATGAATTACTCTATACTTATTCATACCCATTCTAGTTATGCTTATTTATGGCCTATTATAAATGATTATATTAAAAAGTATAATTTTAAAAAAGTGTTAGCCTATGATAGAATCCCTGATAATACAATTTTGCCGGATTGTTTTGATAAATATATTCAATATGATGGTTCACAAATGTTTTCAACAAGATTGGTTCCTATATTAGATCAATTGGATGAAGAATACATATTTTTAATTTATGATGTGGACATTGTTATAAATATTGATAAAAATGCATTAGAAACATATATTGATATTATGAAAGAAAATAATATAGATAGACTATGTAGTGCAGTATTTAATGGTAAAAGTCAATTACATAAAAATGGTTATGCGGTGTGTAATTTAAACTTACCGCTAATATCTCCTTCCAATCATTTTGTTCCAGCCGATTGTTCTTCTACGATTTGGAATCGGAATTCATTTATTGAATTTTTAAAAAAGTTTCCAGATAAAACATATGGGTCATTAGAATTAGATAATGATGTAATCAATTATTGTAAATCAAAAATATTATGTTATGGTATTCAATATACTCCAAATTTACAAATATTATATAATAGAGGATTAACCTGTTCTGATAAATTATCTTTTTTGCATATAACAGTAAAGGGAAAATTTTTAGTTCCTATTAAGGTTTACGCAGATTATGAAAACCATTTAATAAATATTATAAAAACATACAATATTGATATCAATAAAATAGGTTATTCAAATGCGCCTCAAGCGTGTCTTAACTACAAAAAATACTTATTTAAATAGTCTTCCTATATTTTTCTGCATCCCAATTATTTAAATAACATATTTCCTTATTGGTTAAATATGTTTTTTCCATATTATTATCTAAAGTCATCAAGTTCCCTTTTAATACATCTTCTGTATCTTTACATTTTTGTAATGAAATATTAATAATATAAATCAATTTATTTATTACAATTATTTTGGGATATTCATTATATGTTTCAAAATAAGATTGAAGTTCATTCAAATCATCTATAAATAGTATTTTTAATCCACAAAAGATTAAAGCATCGGGAAATGTTATTTTTTCTAAAAATAATTCTTTTTTGTGAAACAAATAATCATAAATGGTTTTATCTTCACATAAATAGGATATATTTTCATAACTATTATTAATATGTTTGCTTATTTTGTTTACAAATTTGTATTTATCAAAATCAATATTTAATTTTTGTTCAAATATAATCAATGTATTTTCTAACAATGGAACCATTTCTTCATAATTATCTACTGTTATAATAATTCCATGGTTTTTTAAGAAAATTAGATTTTCACCATTATATTTATTTATTATTTTATTGCATACATTTATTCCTGGAGTATCATATTCAATTAATAAGCTGGTTGGAAAAAATTCTCTAATGAATTCATCACATTTTTTACTAATTAATATTTTATTTATTTGTATTGGATGTAAATGTATAGTATATTTTTTTAATATTGAATGCATATAGGTTTCAATCGATGCTCGTAAAGAGCCAATAATATTATACTCAATTATAGGTTTTGTATTATTATCATATATATCTTGTTTTAATATTTCATTATTAATTGAAATATACCCATTTATTTGATTTACTTGAGTTAAATGATATCCAGATGCTTTTATAAACATAAAATCTTTATATTTAACTGAAGTATTTCCCCCTCCTGCTTGAGTTAAATCAAATCTTTCACCACAATATTTTGAAATATATTCTAATCTTTGTATTTCAGTTTTACAATTGGTAAAATATAAATACAACTCTTTAAAATGATTAAATTCAAAATAATTATTATGTTTATGAAATGAATTATTATTATTTTTATGAAACCAAAAAGCACATATATCTAAATTAATCGCACCTATTATATCTTTATCAAAATTATCACCAATCATAATAACTTCTTCTGTTTTACAATTTAATATATGTAAAGCTGATAAAAATATTAATTTACTAGGTTTTTCTATACCAACCTCTTCACTTGTTATAATATGATCTATATATGATAATAAACCTAATTTTTCTAATTTTTGTATTTGATATTCAGTTTCATAGTCAGTAATAATTGCTATTTTTATATTTTCTGATTTTATCCATTTTATAAATTCTAATATTCCATCAAAACAACACATATGATTAAAAAATATATCCCAATACATTTTTTCATAATAAACACAATATGATAAATCCATATTTAAATGTTCTAATAAATGTTTTATATAAATAAATTTATTATGACTTGACGCCGTTTGTTTTAATTCATATTTTAATTTTGTGCTTATTGAATCATATAAATTTTGTAATTCTTGAACAGATTTATTACATTTTAATTGTAATTTTTGAATTATACTATTAATCGCTTCATTATGACATAAATTATAATCATAAATAGTGTTATCCAAATCTAATAATATATACTTGAAAAACATTATATATTATATATCATACTTTTTTTAATATTTTTAATAAATTAATAACTATATTGTGTAATTCATCAATATTGGTAAAATATAAATATATTATTTTATTATCGTTTATAATTTTATCATAACTTGTAATTGAGCTTAATATATTATTTATATTAAACATATTTGTAATACCAATCCGATATTTTATTATAATATTTTCATCAGCATTAAAATTTTCAATAATAAATTTATAATCACTATATATATTAATAATAATGTCAGCTTCTTGTTTTTGAGGTAAAATATATTTTTCAAAATCAGCTTTCCGACTTAATATTTGTTCATATACTTTTTCTTTAGTATACCCTCTTTTTATAATATCTCTTTTTATTTTCCAAAAAATGCGTAAGTCTTCTTGGGTATCCATATATATTTTTAAATCTGATATATCATTTGATAAATATAATGAATGTAATCCACATACAATTACATTATCTTTACTTTCAATTTGGGTTTTTGATGTAAATTTACCAGTTGAGTGATTATAATCTACTTGATAAATATTATTTCCTAATTTTAAATCAAAAACATCATCTTGCATTTTTGTTATATAATTTGCTTCTGGATTTAAATGAGTATAATTATTCCAATTTTTATTCCCTCTTTCCCATTTATGATAACGATCACATTCTAATAATATAGAATTTGTATAGACATTACTGATTAGATTAGATAATGTAGTTTTACCTGACCCAGAATCACCACTAATTGCAATTGTATTACATTTTGATAATATTATATAATAATCAAGGTCTACTTCTGTAATGGTAATATTTTTTTTTTTTAAATAATAATATAATATTGTTTCATTTACATAACCATATTGTTTAATCAACTCTTTATTAGATTCAAAAAAATTCAAATATATATTCATAGTAGAATAATTACCATAAGCAATAATATCACACATATATTTATCGTCTGAATTTTTTAATTTATTTTTATCAAGTTTGCTATCCTTTGGAACATACAATGTATTTTCTTTTACTAATGAGTAATCTATTTTAGATTTTAAATACACATCTGGTCTTATCTTAACTATAATATCATATTTTTTATATTGAACTTTTAATAATGTTTGTATATGGTGATTTAATATATATAATTTATAGTTTTGATTTAATGTATTATTTTCATTTGGATTATCAGACAATAATAAATCATCTGTATATATTATTGATTTAATAGGTATTCTTTTTTTTATTTCTTCTATTGATATATCTTTATTAAAATATTTATTTTCTAAAGAATTCTTGGAATAATGTAAAAAAATATCAAAATTATTATTATTATATATTAAATTTTCTTTTAAACTATTTATTGTATCATAAAAACATCTTAAATATCCACTAAACACAATTCCTATATTCATTTATAATCTTTTATAAATTAATAATATAAATAATATTTATTATTTATATTATAATGGAATCATTAGATAATTTTTATAAGGAATTGATTGAAATATGGAAAACCGGTGGAAAAGATGGCGGCGAAGGTGGTTGGGCCCAATATTACTATGGTATTGTATCTAAAGTTATTAATGATAATAATTTTAAAAATTGCGCGGAAGTTGGTATTGGATATGGGTTTCATTCAAAAGAAATTTTAGATAAAACAAATGTAGAAAAATTACATTTAATAGATCCAATGACTTTTTATCCAAACGATGGATTTGCTACAGATGTTTTGAAATATGGAGGTTTTGAAAAATTAGTACAAAATATTAATTTACATCTAAAAGAACATGACAGTAGATATATATGGCACAGACAACCTAGCACAACTATTACACAAGAACAGATTGCAGATGAATCACTAGATCTTGTATTTGTAGATGCTGACCATAGTTACCAAGCAGTATCAAATGATATACCATTTTGGTGGAGAAAAATACGAAAAGGGGGATGGTTAATGGGAGATGATTATACAAGTTGTCATCCAGGAACAAAAAAAGCAGTTGATGAATGGTCAAAAAAAATGAGATTAGAGTTGCGATTTTTATATAAACCTAATAATTCTTATCCTATTTACTATTTTATTAAACAATAATATAAACAATAAAAAACATATTATTTATATTATGATTAATAATAAACTATTTTATTGTTCAAATAAAGATACATATCCGCCATTTAAAAATGGTTTATATCTGGAAGAATTTTTTTGTAAATATATGATTGATAACAATATTCAAACTAAAAGAAAATATATACCCGTATTATGGACAAATTTTCAAATTGAAGGTTGGTTTAAAAATAAGAAAAATGAAATGCAATCAGCTTTAAACCAATGGATAAGTCAAAATCCATCTAAAAATGGATATTTTACAATAGTTCAATATGACGATGGTCCTTTACTTAGCTTACCTGAAAATACTATTGTTTATGGCGCATGTAGTGGTAATATTCCACTTCCATTAATTTATCAAGATAATAATAATACCCTCATTAATTTACCAAAAAAATCATTTAATGAAAAAAATATATTATGTTCATTTGTAGGAAATATTACTAGTAACAGTATACAACCTGATGTTCGTAAATTAATATTTAATAAATTTGTTACAAATACCTTATTTAAACTAATAAATTCTGGTGGATGGACACCATCAGTAAATGGTAATTTACAAAAAATATTTATTGAAACTACTATTATGTCTAAATTTACATTAGCGCCTCGTGGATATGGTCGTTCTTCATTTAGATTTTTTGAATGTTTTTTATTAGGTTCCATTCCTATTTATATTTGGAATGATATAAATTGGTTACCATTTCAAAAAATTATTGATTATAATAAATTATGTATTGTTATACATATTTCTCAAATTGATGAATTAGAGAATATCATTAATAATATTGATGAAAATAATTATATGAATATGTGGAGTTATTATAATGAAATAAAACATTTGTTTGAATTAGAAGGTATGACAAAACAAATTATTTTAGAAGAAAATAAATAATAAATACCATTATATCAACATAATATTTCATAATGATATAATAGAAACATTGAATACAACTTGAAATTAATAATATACTATAAGAATCGCATCTAATGAAAATTTGGCATCGTATGAAAGCATATATTATCTTTTACTGAATCTTAAGAAATGGTAGTATGTCCATACTTTTTCAATAAATTATTCACTTTTAAATGATTCCCTTGTGCGTTAAACGCACTCTCTTGATGAATTCTATGCATTACTTGAATACTTTCCACATTATAAAATTGTTTCCCTTGTTTCCATAATTTTAACCACAAATCATAATCTTCTACTCCATCGCATTCTTTATCCCAATATGCCAATTCTTTTTTTATTAAACAACTACTATTTATAATAGGATTAGCTTTTGTAAAATTATGATTTTTTAAATCACCAAGAGGAATAGATGGTTGACCATTTCTATCACCAAAATAGTGACAACGAGTTCCTATTATATCATAATTGTCCATATGTGGTATTTGACTTTCTAGTTTTTTTGGTAACCATTTGTCATCTACATCTATTAAACTAATCCAATTATATTGACAATGTTTAATCATTTCATTTAAAGCATTCGATTTACCCTTAATTGTATATAAATCTAAAACTTTTATTCTATGGTCTCTTTCTTCCCATTTTTTTGCTTCTTTATATACTTCTGAATCTTTCGGATGTCCATTTATTCCAATAATTAGCTCCCAATCTTTATATGTTTGGTAAATTACCGTTGAAACAGATTCATTAATAAATTCTATTCCATTATATATTGGTAATAATATGCTTATCATATATAAAATAATTAATAATAATATTTAAATATTATTATTAGTTTATATATTTATTATAAACATTTTTGTATAGATCTATATAAATTATTGGATAAATTATAATGTAAATCCATACCCTCATTCAGCCAATTTCCACCAGCCCTATAGTGTAAAAATACATTATCATATATCTCACAAAAAAATTTGTTATTACTATTTCTAGGATCATTTTTGATAAAATCTATAATAGGACTGCTTTCTATTATGTTTGTAGGTAATTCAGTTATATCCCATGAACACGACCATAAATGTTTAATAAAATAAATATTATTTGTATGGAATAATTTGTTTTTCCAACGAATTTCATCTGTATTTGGTATAGGTTTATCCTTCATTTGTTTTTGTAACCATTCTTGCATCATTCCTCCCACATCACATCCAGGACAACATGTCCAATTTAATAAATCTAAATTTTTCATTTTTGTCATATCAAAATAATAAATTCCATTCCAAAAATAATTTACCTTAAAATTGTTTCTGCTTTGTAAAACAACCGCACAATCATATTGAGAATATTTATTTATATCAAAATAATCAATCAAAAACATATCACTATCTAATAATAAATATTTATCTGGATTTTTTTTTTGATAATTTAAAATAAATGTCATTGAATCAGCACATCTTATAGCAGCGTTACTATTTGTTTTATGTTGTTCATTGGGTATATTTATACATGTAATTTCTAATTTATTACATAGCATTTCTATTGAATTTTTAATAGTTGTATTACCTCCATTTGTAAAATCAGGAAAACTCTTGGCATCATTAAAAACTATAAATTCATATTCACCTTTAAAGAATTTTTTCAATGTATTATATTGAATTTCAATAAAAGTAGGATTATTAACAACCGCTGTTACAATTTTCATTACATAAGATATCTAATATATCTTTAAATTAAAAACGATTGAAAAACAAACCATCTATCTTTTATTGGATTTTGTTCTTCAATTAAAATAAAATTTTTAATATCATTTATTATACAATCTATTATAACCATTTGGTCGTCTTTCACTAAGTAATTATAAGTAAAATAATCATTTAATCTATTGTAATAAGTAGTATTCCACCAATCTATTTTATCCTTATGACTTAAAAAAAAGCCCCCAGCTATAGATACTTGCTCAGGAGGAATAGGAATATTTGGCATATTATCTTTATTTTTATTCGTAACAATTTTGAATAACATATTTAAATTATTATTAGATCCTGGGCGACCATAATATATTTTATCTTTATTTAATGAATTTATTTTATCTATATTTGGCCAATTTCTAATTTCGTTAGGTGTTAAATTATTACCTCCGCGAAAATAACCTATATCACACCATCCATACCAATCACTATCAAATAATTTATTATCCTTTGCTTCTTTAATAAAATTAATTTTCTCACTCCATAACATATTTAATTTCCAATCTGTATTAAAACGACTATTGTGATTAAAAGAATTATTTTTTGTATGATTAATAATCCAATTATCTTTCCATTTGTATCCGTAAAATTCGTCCCATTCTTTCATTATCACTTTTATCCTACAATTATTTTCTACTAACGATTCAAATACATAATAACTTTCTTTATTGGTATAAATAACCAAGTTAAAATTGTTAACATTCATAAGAAAATTACCCATCCATTGTCTATAAGTATTTACATCAAATTTTGATTTTAAATTATACCACGATGTAACAAATGTTATATTCATTATTATAA
>Ga0210003_1002184_pt1 | contig 16691 bp, 19 predicted proteins | sample LantaG_FD_182804 | JGI IMG/M metagenome (GOLD analysis project Ga0210003, IMG submission 182804) | Deep subsurface microbial communities from Baltic Sea to uncover new lineages of life (NeLLi) - Landsort_02402 metaG (SPAdes) (version 2) | ecosystem: Environmental > Aquatic > Marine > Oceanic >...
AATGTTGTTTTAGTTCATCATCAGGCATGTACATCCAATCTTTACTGGTGGGTCGCATCTTAATCACATCAAAGGGGACATCAAACTTCTTCAACCACCTCTTGGTTTCGTCTTTAGTTCCTTTGGAACGTCCAGAGAAGATAACGATACGGTTCTTTTGGCTCAACATCTGAGCCATTTGAATCACCACTTCGTTGGGTGTATCAAACCAAATGTTTTCAGGTGTGAAGAATGTATCCCAATCAATCTTACCATTTTCCTTTGTCGATATCTCACGACGCTTGGTAATGTCTGCCAATGTTCCATCCAAATCAAAAATAACTGTTTTCATAAGACAAATATAAGGGAAGTTTTTTATTAATCAAAATAATTTTCCTGAATCCAATCAGTCATTTCATCTTCACCCATATCTCTCATCATGGAATATACTCCATCTGCGTCTGATACAGCAATCAACATTTTAATCATTTCTTCGTTCATGATATTACCTTTTAACTATCAAAATCTCGTGGGATTTTTTACTGTTTGTAATACCCATCTCTTCTCTATTCTTACCAATTCTAGTTTCCCCATTACCCATTGAATAGTTCCACTCAGGGTAGAAAAACTAGAATTGGGAATAATAGTCTCTTATTGTTTCACAATTATTATATGATAACACAAATTTACCCTTATGTTCTTTTAGGATGTCTCTAAGTAATTCGTGGTTGAATCCATCATGGTGTACAGGTATATTTCTCATAGGATATATTCCTGTAAACATTTTATTATCGTTATCTTTTTCTAAATAATAAGGAGGGTCTAAATACATAGAATCATTAGTGTGTTTTGGCATTATCTCTTCAAAACTTCCTTGGTATACTTTTAACATATCTAATTTAAAATTAGATATGTTACTAATCATCCTACTCCACTTCTCCTCATTCAGGTAAACTGAGGACGCCCAACCCAAATATCCTGGTCCATATGAAGTATTATGGTTAAAATAATAATAAGCTGCCGCCGTAACATCATCCAATGTTATTATTTCATCTCTTTTATAATGGTCTGTTTTCCATTCTTTCAAAATTTCTTGAGTATCCTCCCATTTAATTAGAATTTCTTTAATTCTTTTATATTCGTCTTTAGTTGGTTTAATTTCAGATAACTTTTCAACTAATTCCTTTCTGTTATTTAATAATACATTCCAAAAATTAGTTAAAGCACCAAATAAATCATAACCTATAACTTCAATTCCTCTTGAAGCCCAATTGACCTCTAAAGAACCTCCACCTATAAATGGTGATACAATTCTTTTTTCATCATTTAAAAAAGGAGTAATATGTTTTATTGCCCTTGTTTTACCTCCCGCATATCTAATAGGTGTTTTCATATATTTTTAATTTATTATAAATATAATAATTTATTTTACACAATCAACGACTACATCCAACCTGGAGTGAAAAAGAGAGAGTTTTTTTGAGCTTCTTCTATCAAGCTCCATTAAGATAATACCATTTTTTCTCCGTTTTTGTTTTGGCCAAACATCACTACCCCCTCCTTTGAAAACAACTTTAGTACCATTAAAGTAGATTTCGGTAACTCTTGACATCAACTTATTAAGAAACGTTTCTGATTCGAACTCATACCATTTACCATCTCTGTGGTCTTTAATTACCATAAGGTCGAATTTGTCGATTCCGATAAAAAATCTAACCCATTTTGTGGGGTCTTTTTTAATTGTATTACACATTTCTTCACAATAAGGATTTGGGGTTGAAAAGTTATTACCCCACCTACCATAAACTTCTTTATCGGATTCAGAAAGGAAATCACAATCATATACATTTTTAGAATTAAAAAGGTACCATTGTGTTTTTTTTCCTCCCTTGACTGATTCTAAAATATTGTCTTCTCTATGAATATCTGGTTTAATCGTACCACCCAAAATCTCACTTTTGATACCTCTTTCGAGAAGTTTCATCTTTCTCTCTTCCTCTCGGATATGACCTTTTTTTTTCACATTAAAAGCGTCTTTAGATTTCATTCCATGAATTAATTTGTCTTTTTCCATAACAACAAATATAGAACATTTTACTCATAAAATAAAACTTCTACACCGCTTTCTTCAAACATTACTCGTGACCGAGCAGCATGGGCGTCCCAATGTTCACGGTTACGAGTGGTGTCTTCTTTTTTAACATATATCTTTTTAATACCAGCGTTAATTATACCTCTACAACAATCAGAACAAGGAACTCCACATGTAAGATACATACTACAATCCTTTGTACTCACACCAATACGAGCGGCGTTCAATATTGCATTCATCTCAGCGTGTACAATCCAATAGTACTTCTCAGGTCTTACTTGTCTTTCATCTACCTCATCATCAATACCACGAGGAAATGAGTTATACCCTGTTGATACTATTTCATTGTCTTTACCGACAATTACCGCACCTATTTGTGTACGTTTATCCTTAGACTTTAATTTAACAGTCTCAGCAATATTTAAAAAATATTCTTTCCAATTCATTGTACAACTTTTGAAACATTATTGGTCTTTTGAATTTTAACAGTAGAGTCCGACCATTGACTGACTAAAGGGTTATGGGTAATAACAAAAATCTTTTCAAAATATGATTTAATCTTATGGAAGAACTCTGATACCATCTCAAGGTTATCGTTAGATATCTTACCGAATACCTCATCGAACACAACTATGTTTGGTTTTGGTAGTGAACATACTTTAGATAGTACCGCACGTAATGCGAGTGAAGCGATAGTTCTTTCATATCCACTACCACTACTCATAAGTTTTTCTATCTGAGTATTGTTATCAATCATCAAGAATTCCACTTCATCTTTATCAGAAATTCGTACTTCTAACTTAAACTCAGCAGAGTCCATAAGAAGTCTTTGTAGCTCAGAATTAATCACAGGCATCATACTTCTCATTATCATCTTTGAGATTCCTTTCTTACCAAATAAATCTAGGTATATCTTATAAATTCTAACTTGTTCTTCTTCTTGTTTAATTCTTTCAATAAAACTATTAAGTTCTTCTATCTTATCAATATATTTTTCAATATTGTTATTTGATGTGGTTATGTTTGAGTTTACGTCCTCTTTTTCACCGTTTAACTCATCTAATCTCATATCCGCCTTTAACAACATTTCATCAATCTTATTATTCTCCTTAACTTTATATTCTTGCTCTTTAAATCTTTTTAAAGTTTCTTCAACACCTTTCTTTTTAAGTTCAAAAGTTTCAATTTGTATTTCACACTTCTCTTTAATAAGTTTATTCTTCTCATATTCGTCAAACTGTCTTTTTAAATCCACAAACAACTCTTCTTCTTTTGTGTATTTCTTAACCTCTTTGGTGAATGTTTTAATATTAATTTTAAGTCCCTTTAGCTCTTTTTTTCTTTTCTCGGAGTATTCAGATTGAGCCAAAGTTATTCCACAATATTGACATTTAATTCCTCCTTCAAATTCTTTTAACTCATCTTCAATATCGATAATCTTAGACTCTGTGGTCCCTAAACTAATTTTTGATTCGGATAAAAGTTCTTTTGCGTTATCGTGACCCTCTTCTTCATAAAATTTAGTAGGTTCACTAATATTAAGACTGTCAATTTCTTTTTGTATGTTAATAGTCTTTAAGGTAAAGTTACTTATTTCTACCTGTAAGTCGTTTGTATTAACTCTTAACAAATCTCTATCTATACCGGTATGCTTCTTTTGTAACCAATCGTCCCGATACTTTCGACCTTTATCTATTCTTTCGTTAACATCTTTTATTTGAATATCGTATAATTTGATGTTGTGTTTTTCTTCAGAAATCTTTTCTTTATTAGTTTCAATGTCAGACTTTAAATCTACAATATTATAAAGATTAGAGGTCATTCTTTTACTAAAGTTAGAGACTATCTCTTTTGCGGCTTCTTCTTTTAACTTAAGAGAGTCTAAACCTAAGAACCTTGATAGTACTTGTCCTCGTGCTGTAGGTTTAGAGTCTATAAGTTCCTCTAAATTACTAGAGGTGGTAAGGATGGTCATTAGGAAGTCATTCATCTCCCCTATGGACCTCTTAATGAATTCTTCAGTCTCCCTCCTTTGTTCTCCAGTAAAGTTAACTAAAGAACCGTCAGATAATTTTTTAAAGAAGTCTAATTTGGTACTTACCGTAAACCCTTCACCACTCTTTTTTTTCTTTCTAATAATTTCCCGAACTATTATGTAATTTTCACCGTCAATCGTAATATCTCCCTTTACGCTTACTTTATTCTTATCCCTAAATTTATTGAATATCTCTTCCGCTTTATTTGTCTTAGTGGTGGAATTAAAAAATAGAAATAATAGTAGGTCTACTGTTAATATTGTCTTACCCCCAAAATTTGACGGGTTAGACTCGACTGAAGTAATACCTTTAACTTTACTGAAATCCAACACTTGGTTGTCTCCAAATGAAAGAAAGTTTGAGAACTCGATTTTATTAATATACCACTTCTTAAATGGAGTAATATCTGATTTCTCTGAACTTACTTTATTTTCAACAACTTCATTAAACTCAAGAACTTCTTTCTCATCATCATTTAAGTCATGAATGTTTAAATACTTAACTATTAAATCTTTTTGAAAATTCTCATCAAGTATATTCATGGACACATCAACCGATTGAATCTCACTATTCGTTACCTTTACCTTAGTAACAACATTTACGTTCTTTGAGTCATATTTCTTCTCGAAGTATGACCTAACTCTCTTTATTCTTTCTTGAGTAAAATTGTCAGGCGTATCCTCCCAAACCACTTGAATATAAGGGTTATTGATGTTGTCTACGTCTAAATCGTGAGTCATAAATGTATAGTTTAATTCTTTCGGTTGATTAAATAGGTCCATTAAAGTGTAATGTCCATAGGTTGTGAGGTATCTATCTCACTATTTTGTGTCTCACCTGAAGACTTCAATTCCTCCATTTTTTTCATCATCTCTTCTTCGAACATCTGTTGCATCTTACTCCTTTGGTTAGTGAGTGTGTTATTTCTTTTTTGAACTCTTTTTTTGTGGACTTTCGCTCCACCTCTCAATCTTGATTTTGGCATGATATTTATATTTAAAATCGGTTTATTATGAAAAAATTTATTAAAAAGTTATTAGACAATACATTTATTAAGTTATTGTTCTCAGTTTCAATCATTGTTTCAGCAATCCCTTCAATAATACAAGACTTTCAGTCTCCAGTCAACAATGGTTATACACATTATGGGTTATTTATTGTAGGTGTAATGTATTTATTAGAAAGTTTATTATGGATAGCAGACATTTGGAAGACACCAGAAAAGAGTTAAGTTCGTTCGAGGAGTCTATTTTTAATGATGAGGAAATAGATACTATGAAATTCTTTGCGTTAAAGAAAACACTTATCGATAATCGTGCTCAATGTCACGATTTATTAGATTTACATGACATTTTAGAATCTATTATAGATAAACGTCAAAACGATAAAATCAATAGGAGGTTAAATATGTTAACAATATGGTCTACTTTATTTCTACCTTTATCCTTTTTTACTGGTTTATTTGGTATGAATTTTAATGACATTCCGTTTCTGAATAGTCATTACGGGTTTTGGATTTTTGTGGTTCTTAGTGTGATAACTGTGGGTGGTTTGTGGTATTACTTTAAAAAGTATAGATGGTTTTAATTAATATAGTATTTAAATAACTCTCCCATTCCTCCACTATCAAACCTACCCGTGAATAAAACATACGCGATATAAACCCAACCAAATAAAAAATGTATTATAGCTAATAATATTGATTTATTAAAGTACCAACTAACAAACATAGATAACACTCTAAAAATTAATCTGTAATCAGTAGGTATTAAAGTAGACCTAACTAAATCTTTTTTTTCTTCTTTTGTCATTATTTTCTATTTTCTTCGAACCATTCAATAATTGCGTTTAACGCCCATACCCCACCTGACGCTAACATACCATCAAAGAAAATACCAAAACCAGGATGTAATCCGTAATAGTAAGTAAATGGTGAAAAAAACAGACTCATAAAAAACCCTACCCATGTAGATGTACACATCATACATACAATAAGTCCAGATAAAAACTGAAAAAAAGGTTTAATAAGTTTTACATCTGAATTTGCAATTCCGTGTATGGCATTTCTAAAATTCTCAAATATAGAACCGTAAACTAAAATATTACTCATCCCATATGCCGCTAACACCCAAAAAAATATTTCCATTATTTATATAAATTATCACTTAAATTAGATGACCTCATGTATTGTCCTTTAACAGGTCCTTGTATCTTTTGTAATTCTAAGATATTTTTTTCTAATTGTAAAATGTTTTCTTCTTTTTTATTATTATCCTCCCTAAGGGTTTGAATGGTTTCCTGTAATTTTTTTTGTTTATCTTTATTTATAATTTCTTTAATCACTTCAACCTCTTTCGTTACGATAACTTCTTTAATTACTTCTACTTCTTTAATTACTTCAACAGGTTTTTCGATTATAATTTCTTTTTCTATTTCAATTATTTCAGGTTGTTTAGATTCCAATTTTTGAATTTTTGAAAGTAGCTCATTAACTTCAGTATTATCTGTTACATAAACTTCCTTTTCTACTTCAATAATTTTATCTACCATAACTTCCTTGATAACTTCGATAGGTTTTTCGATTATAATCTCCTTTTCTACAATTACCTCTTTAATTATTTCAAATGGTTTTTCAACTATAACTTCTTTAATTACTTCGATAGGTTTTTCAATTATAATCTCTTTAATTACTTCCTTTATTATCTCCTTTTCTACCTCAACAATTTTTTCAATTATCACTTCTTTTATTACCTCCTTCTCGATAACTTGTTTACCATCTATAGTAAGTAATCCATATTTTTCAATCTGATAACCTTTATTAAAGCATTCCTTTACAAATAAAGAAAAATCAATCTCATTTAAAGTACAGAATGATTTTATTTCTTTTATTTCTTCTCTATTGAAGTTAATAGTTGACAAGTTTTTCGCTTCCATGTTGTAAATCTTCTATACTCTTAATATTAAAATTCAAGAATGGTCTCGGATTTTTTAAATCAAAAGCTTTATACTCATCTTTATCCACATAATAAATACCGTACCCATGTCTATTAACACTCTCACCGAAATTCTGTTGTATAGTAGAACCTATCATATACGCTTTCTTTCTTCCTGGAATGCTAAAGGTCTGTCTTTTATGTATGTCACCACATAAGACTAAATCACAACCTTTAAACCTATCGGTGTCGAAACCATCTTCAAATTTATAACCAATGTCAGTCGTTAAACCTATTATCGGTCCATGGAATAAACCTATTTTTAAATTATCCGATTTATTAATTTGTGGCCTGACATTGTGATTTGTAAGTGAGTAAACAACCCAATCAATATTATCATCCTTATAAACCCCACTATCTTTATAATAAATAATATTAGGATTGTCTAATGAGTCTATTATTGGTGATAGCGCATCCACACGGTTTAAATTACTTTCCAAAAAGTCATGGTTACCAATAATCAAAATTGTCTTACATATTTTAGAACATTCACTGAGAATCCAAACAATAAAGTTTATTAATTCAGGAGTTATTTGATTTTTGGAATGTACTAGGTCCCCTGTAAATACAATTCTGTCAGGTTTTTCCTGTTTCCACTGCACTAAAGCGTCTTCCATCACACCTCGATATAAATCATGGTCTTTAAATAGTCTAACGTGTAAGTCAGAAAAATGTATAATTTTATTAATCATAAACAGCTAAAATATCTTTCACCTCTATCACATAAAAATGTCACTACAATCCCATTGGGTTTGTTTTTTTCGACCCATCTCTCTGACGCTAGTATGTTTGCACCTGCCGAAATACCTACAAAAATTCCAGTTTCACGTGCTAATTTTCTAGCCCTATCTTTCGCATCTTCAGTTTTAATCGTTACCACTTCTTCAATTTTTGTTAAATCCACTAAAAATTTAGACCCATCTCCAATTCCTTGTATCCCGTGTAAACCCGGTTCACCTCCACTCATAACCGGAGACTCTTCAGGTTCTACTGCAATCATTTTACATGTTGGGTATCTTTTACTTAAGGTTTCTTTACATCCCATAATAGTCCCTCCCGTTCCTGTTCCACTAATCAAAGCTTCAACATATACGTGTTTATCTAATGTTGACGAGTTCTCACAAAAATTTATAATTTCTTTTGCGGTACCTTCTTTATGTGATTGAATATTAATAGGATTTTCAAACTGATTACAGTTAAACCATCCGTTCTCTTCCGCTAATTTATTTCTTAATTCAATCGCTCCGTCAAAATCACCGGCATCTACCTCAATTAATTCAGCACCATACAACCTCAACATTTGTTTCCTCTCGTCAGACATATTAGATGGCATAACAATTTTACATTTATAACCCCTCTCAGCCGCTAACCATGCAAATGATATGCCCATATTACCTGAAGTAGCCTCAATAATAGTATCTCCTTTACTAATTAAACCCTTATTTTCCGCGTCGTTTATAATATAAGACGCGGGTCTATCCTTAATAGACCCTGTAGGGTTAAAGACTTCGGCTTTAGCGTAAATCTTATCGCTTATTTTAATCATAGGAGTGTTACCTATGAATCTGGATAGTTTCATTGTTTTTTCTGAGTCAAAATATTGTTTATTCATACTATTTTAAATTCTTCATTAATATTTCCACACTCAACACACTTATAAGTCTCCATCGGGACATATTGGTCGTCTGATGCTCCAACAAGTAATTTACTAATTTTTTTTATAACTGTTACCTTATCAAAAAATATATTTTCACATTCTGAACATTTTACCGTAGGAGAGTCCTCTACATTAATTTTAACTTGCTGTCCTCCTGTTTGCATATTGTTTAAATTCATATCATCTATTATCTATGTGGATTATTACTTCATTATAGTACTCAATAAAATGTTCGTTCCATAAGTCCCATTTGATATTTGTACCACAAATCGCATATACTTCATATTTAGGAAATACTCTTAAAAATACATCTCTAAATTCTCTAAATTGTTTTTTACTTTCAGGTGTACTTAGATGCCACTCTCCTGAACATTTTCCCATATTCTCTTTTAACCAGCATATATTTTCTACGTTAAAAATATTATACTCACCACCTTCACAGTCTGTTTTAAGAAAATCTATTTTATCTATTCCATATTCCTCTACCACCTCCATAAAGCTTTTTGCCTTTATAATCTCATGACCATCGCTATCACCAAAAGAATGGTGTATAATTAAGTCTTCATCATTGATAACATTTTGTATGATGGTATGTGGTATTGTATCTATATTTTTAACTAGTGTTACTATCTGTGTCTCTGACGGTTCGATAGCGTATAAGTGTTTAATGTTTCTACCTTTTAGATGATAAGAAAATGGTCCTATACTAGCACCGACATCCATAACAACATCGTTTTCCTCAACTTCGAAAACTTGTTCATAAACATTTTTATCACCATTAAAGAATTCATCTTTAATTGTCTCTTTAAACCATTGGTTAGCGTTTCCCCAATCAAACTCTTCAATTTTATTATTCATAATTCCTCTAACATTAATTTTATTTCAGATTCTAAGTCTTTACACTTATAAACCTTATAGTTTTTATTTTTTTCATTAATCCATATGAGGTAACAGTTACCTATTTTTAGATTAGTGTTCTTTTCAATTATATGTTTATATAAAGATAATTGTAGTGAATACGTATTAATTTCACAAACGTCTAAGTGTGATATTGGTTCACTAAATGTCTGCCCGTAATTATTCTTTGTATTTATCGCTTTATTTGTTTTGTAATCCCAAACCTCTAACATATTTGACTTTTTATTATAAAACAAACAGTCAACCATACCACCTAAACCATAATCTTCATCACCCACGACCAATTCCATTTTAACTGGTATTAAATTTATCCGTGAGTCTTCATAGAAGTTCTTAAATATAGTTTGACATTTATCAAATCTTTCTTTGATTATATCATGTCCAAACTCTTTAATGGCAACTGAAGGGTTATATGGAAATTCTTTATTGTTCCACCAATTTTCCGCATAATCATGAACCGCAGAACCTTTAACTGTTGAGGTGTCTCTCTTAAGGTCCCAATCCGCTATTACATTTTCCACTTTTAACCCTCTTTTTGCGGCATATTCCTCAGCAATTCTTTGGGTCTCAAATTTAGGTTTGAACATTCCAATGAATCTAGTAGCACTCATAAGCTCTCTATCTCCTATGAAATATTTGTGTGGACCATCGTAATACTTTACGTGGTTAAATTTACTTAATTCTAATATCGTTTCCATTATTTCTCTAATTCTATATATGAACCTTCAGGTATATCCCCCCTCAAATCTCCAAGGTCTTTTCCCTTAGGTAGTTTAACTATCTTTATTCTACCATATAATTTACCTCCCGATAATTTATAGTAAAGTTTTTTTGCGTCATCCCACGCGTCTTCATCCAAACATATAATAATATCTTTTTTAGTTCTTTCGTATAAGACTTCCCATAAGTTATCATTAATATATTTCCCTAATAATGGTATAGAATTCGGTACGAAGAATCCGTCGAATACTCCCTCTACTATCCATATATCTTCCTCCCAATTAATTCTACTCTCATTAAAGATAAGAAACTCTTTGGCCGCTTCAGGGTTTTTGTATTTCATTCTAGTCGATGGGTCCCAACTTCTACTAACAAAATAATTTAACTTACCTTCCATATCATAGGAAGGGACGATTATACGTCCCGAATAGTCCCCTTCATATGCAAAACCGATATCATACTTATCTATGATGTCTTTAGTGATGCCACGACCCTTTAAATAGTTCATAGCCCTCTTCTTTTGGGGGTAGATATCACTGATATCATCGAACTTATAATATTCTTTGGGTAATACTAACTTTTTATACTTCTTATCTTCCCTTACAAACTCATCGGGTCGAATAAGATTATAGTATTGTTTATCTTTCTTACCCCCATATCTTTCGATTAACCAACCCAAATGACCTTTCGTATTGTGTGTCTCGGCACATGCCCAACATTTGAATACATGGTCTCCGTAATTGACTTCTAAGTTTCCTTTTCCGTCCCCTTTATCTAAACCTTTAATATCATATGAACATACAGGGCAGTCAAAAGATATTTGGTGTCGATGCTCATTATGGTTATGAGTATCACCAAACATACTTGTTAACATATCAACAATTAAACCTTCATCAGTATGTCCCATACCGATAAGATAAATAAAAATTACCTAATAATCAATTACCAAATACCTTCTTTTTTCATATACCCTAAAACACAGGTATATGCGTCAGATTGGTCGAAACATTCTTTCTTGAGTGTGTTGTTTCTAGTGTATAGCCAAGTTATTTGAGGTTCTGATTCAGAAACTTTTTTCCATATTAACTCTTTTTTATCTATTGTCTTAGGTAACCCCCCGAATAAAACTCTTTTACCTTTACTATTTTCTTGAACTAAGTCAGGCCAAGCAAATTTTCTTGAGTTATATGTTGAGATGTAATTGGGTATAATACCTAATACCGTATAGATTGAACGGGAAATCATTGAGTTGTATCTGAGTAGTGTACCTACCGTCCATACGTTGTTAGAATTTAATAGAGGTTCTTCAATGATGATTTTGGTAATACCCATATCCCTATATTCTTTTAGTTTTTCTTCGAACGCATCAACCTTAAACATCAACTCCTCCATCTTATCTTCAGGTTTGGGTTTAATAATAGGTGATACGTGTGTTAATTCTAATAGACTTTGACTTTCTAAGTCGAATAGAGCCCATCCGATAGTTTTGGTTGAGATATCTAGACCCAATATTTTTGGGGTGTTTTTAAGTGCAGTTTTGGCCATGTAATGTTAAAAATCTATTTTTATATTGTACTGTTGTACTCCTAATCTTAGCTCAGGAGATTGTACTTTAGATATAATCATAAGATTTTTATCACTATCGTAAAGCCCTACTTCAGAAACATATGGAGTATCTGAATCAGACCATGTGGGATTATTTGATGTCATAAACTGACTTTGCCCTAAATTACAAAGGTAATTTAAAACATATATCGTTGCCTGTATATCCGTTTCTATTTCACCGTAGAAGAAATATTCACCTCCAAAGTTTAAAGTGAGTCCAGTATCACCTAAAGTAGGTATATCAATATAACCGTCCAAATTATAATACCCTACCGCATTATCATAGTCAGGTTTATTAATTGAAATAGTACTATTTGTTAGTCCTGTGGCGGTTAGGTTACCGTTAATTTTTGTTGATTCTATCTGACTTGTTACGTTTATTTCTCTCCACAAAGAAGGGTTAGGTCTTTGACCTGTCGTGACTTTTTGTGCTAAAATAATTAATTCGTTTGCTGAAAATCCTGAAGGTGTTGACCCTACTATATGTTCCAAAAATGGAAACTCATCACCGAGTCTGAATGTTACATCGGCAGTATCAGGAGGGCAATCCGGGTCTGTACCTGAAATCAAACTATAGTAGTTACATTGTAATGATTCTGTAAATGCGCTACTGTTAAGTCTATAAGTTACCCAAAGTGATTGTGATGTACCACTTAATAAACCTTCATCATCTGCCGGCGTATCGTTACAGGTGTTAGGAACTATTAACCCTAATTTAGGTGATGGTAAAGTCCAATTTCTATTTGATTTATAACTTAAAGATGCAATAATTTCATCATCATCAAATGTAATCATTTTTAAATCAGGCCATACTTTACCTACCCTATTCGGGTATCCGTTGGTGTTGGTGTTCGTATCCCATAATTGATAATACCTCAGTCCAGGGTCGTTCATATTGGTATTAGGTACCGATTTAATATAGTTTACCGTAAATAAGTTTAATCCATCATAACCAGGTGGGTCAACATAGAATGTTTCACCTATAGTTCCGTCTGTTGATTTGTGCCACATTAAAGTCGGTAACGTAATCTTAAAGCTTCTCGCTTGTCCTGTTTGACCAGGGTCACTTCCATCGTATGGTTGTAAAGCAAATTTCTCACCATAATAATTATCAATTGCTTGATTCGTATAATGTACAATAGATATGGATTTTTGGTCTGAGGGTGATAAGTTAATCTTTTCAGAAAAAGAGTTATAATAATACGTACTACTTGTATCTGTTTGACCTGAATTAGAATTGTAACCCAAATATTCTTTTGTACCAATATATGTCTTGGAATCATAAGTGGTATAATCTTGATTGAGAGTACTGAAAACTCCGGCTGGCGATTCGGTCCATGGGATATTCATATTCCATATTTTAACATCGGTATTAGAAATATCACAGTTACTTTCAAAGTCAATTGCGTCGCTTTGCCAATAATATGAAGGCGTTATAGAATCATACAACTCAGTCATACCTGAAGGGTAAAATATGACCCTACCATTACCACTATATCCCATACTATTAAAGTCGGGTAACTCTCTGTCTAACTTGACGGTCACTGAACCTGTATTACCTGACGTATCACCAGTCACATTAATTACTTTATATGTGAGTATGGGATAATTCTGAGTAATAGAGGAGACTGAACCCGACTGTCCGAAAAATAACACAGCAAAGTCACCTTCTTGTGTGTTACCTGTCACGTCACTATCTAAAACATCGGCAGTTACTGTTAAGGTATCACCGGAATTAATGTTAGATATATTAAATATAAAGTTAGGGTTAACAGTATATCCTGTAGAAACTAAAACATTGTCATATCTATTTAAAGTTTCTCCAGTATTAAAAAAACCTCTCGGCGCCGCAGTATTATAAATGGGGTCAACATATGATGCTTGAACGGGAATACCGAAACTGTTAGTAGATGTTGAGGTTACCTTTATCGGATATTTTATATTACCTTTACTTTTCTCAGGGATAGGAGATAGATTTTGAGCATTATCTTCACTTTGTAAAACCATACCGTTACTTAGGTTCTCACCTTCAACACAATCATAACACACCTCACTATCACCCACCTGAAAATAGGATATATTAAATTTACCCTCTGACATCTTTTTACGAGCGGCGTCGGTAACTTTTGTAGTTAATAGAGCTGCGGTATTTTTAATTATATATCCCATTGGTTATAAATATTCTTTTAGTCATTTTATTTTAAGGTAGTGGAGCAGTACAGTCGTATATTGTTATATTTTCAGCGATGGGAGTATTAGCGTTAACCACAGTTCCACAGTTACTATTATTTAATCTTAGATTAGATACTTGTAATGTCGTATTATATGTTCCAACCATTCTACACTCTGGAGAACAATCAAGTCCAATACCATTTATAGTTACAGTTTGGGTTACGACACCGTTTAGTGAAGTATCTGTACTACTTAAATTTAAAGAATTTGCAAAGTTTGTGAAGGTTTCAGTAATTTGTTGTGTTGGTTTTACCGTACACCCTGTATCGACAGACGTTGTATTTGTTGATGAGGTAGTATATGGTATATTTAAATTACCGTTTTTAGTGATTGTATGTACATAACTAAATGATGATACTCCAGTATCCCTATATTGTCTAACGTGATTTAGACCTAAATCGAAGGATATATTTTCACCCGCACTTAACGCAGGATTAATCTGAACTCCGTAGTTCCAAGTTCTTGTTCCGTTACTACTGTTAGTTACATTTGATGTTAAACTTACGGTATATGTTGTTTGAATTTCACCTGAATTAATTGTAAATACTGTGGTGGTGGTATTACCTGAACTATCTAAAGTCTCACCCATATAATTACCAGGTAGAAGTCCGTTAAAGATTCCTACATTACTATATGTCGGGTAAGGTGATACATTTTGCACTCTATATTGATATGGAGGATATCCCCCCTCACCTGTTAGTATAACCGCTCCGTTACGACTTCCAACACATGTCTCATCACTAGGTTGAGCACTCAAAGTTAATGGTATACCTGTACATACCCCTTCGGTCATTGACCAAATAACCGCTTGTGGGTTACCTAAGTTAATAAAGTTACCCGAAGGTATTGTTTCATTTACACTTCTAACCATACCTCCAACACCTATATTAGTCCATGGAGTTATTTCCCATCTATTTAAAGAGATATTATATTTTAAAGTTAAGGTGTTTGGTGTGTTTTCCCATACAAAATTATTGTTTACGTCTGTACCACTAGGTGTAAAATCATATTGATTATTCGAGTCGGCGAAACATAAAGTAGGTTGGAATATTGGGTTAGGTGGGGATGGTTGACATTTCAAACAACTATCATATATGTTAGATACTGTTAATGCTGAGAATGTTTGTCCTGTAGAAAGTAACCTTTGATTATATGAATAACATCCGTTTGTGTTAGTAAATTTATATATTGTGTTACCAGTTAGTCCGGATATTGGTGAAGTGTAGAATTTAATTGATGATAGACTAATACCCGAAAAGAACTCATCAATTACATTACCCACCACTCCACTTTGAAATCCACTTACTGTCGGGTCTACTTGCCAATCAAAATTCTTTAATCCAGCACCGTTTTTATATGATGGGTTTAAGTTAGTATACGCGGTAGTACCTGTTAATCCTGAATATACGTTCGTTGTGGTTAACGCACTTAAGTTTAAACTTAATGGACCCACATTTGTTATAGGTGTATTGTATTTATCCTCAAAGGTTGTTGCGGATATAGTCGTCCCTTCTACCGCAGCAACAGTATGTTGGATATATGGTATCTCTGCCGTGTTATTTTCAATAACAGGGAAAATAAATCCTTCAAATCTTCCACTCTCATCTTTTATGTCTTCCCATACTTTCAAAAAGGATTCATAGTCATGAGTAAATCTATTCGACGGTTCCTGTTGGGTTGTCGCACTCCATCCCGTACCTGACAAAACAAAAGGGTCGGTAAATAGATAGTTTTTATTTGGCTGTCCACTTATGGTATTAACATTACCGTGATATAAACCGGTATCTCCGTCCGCTTCATCTGAAACTATTACACATAAATAGTTTTTATCACCACCAATAAAATCACCATATATTGTTTCATAATTACCATCCATAGATGTGGTAACAGTAAAGGGAACTCCCATACTCCTATTATCGTTAGTTCCGTAAGCACCAGTTAAATTGAATCCATTATTAATTCTTTTATATATATCAGATATAAATCCACCCGCAACTGAAGTACTAAAGTTAAACGATGGTTGTCTTGGAACACACTTACCAGCGTCATTAGATTCACACCAACTTGAGTTATATACTGAATTATTGACAGATTCCCCACTAAGTCCGAAGGATTTTACTATTGTAATCCCGTCAGATAAAGTACCTCCTGTTAATGAACCAAGATAGGGGTAAGTAGACCACCATAACCAATTCTCTGCATTATGATTTTCTTTTCCTATAACACCTTCATACAGTAAACCACCGAACCCATTATTCTTTTTAGTTTGGTACCAAGTTCTTATACTTTCCGAGGATTGTGCGGCTACGGTAGAATTTAAAGATGTTCCATCATAAAATACAAATATATTCGGGTTAAATTCTTCTTCACATTTTATAAATTCATCTAAATAGAACGTATCATTACCTACAGTACATGTGACAGTTGTGGTATAATCACCATAATAGTCTGTTACTATA
>Ga0210003_1002186_pt1 | contig 16677 bp, 8 predicted proteins | sample LantaG_FD_182804 | JGI IMG/M metagenome (GOLD analysis project Ga0210003, IMG submission 182804) | Deep subsurface microbial communities from Baltic Sea to uncover new lineages of life (NeLLi) - Landsort_02402 metaG (SPAdes) (version 2) | ecosystem: Environmental > Aquatic > Marine > Oceanic >...
GTAATCGCACCTAAATCCATCTGGGTATCCGTAGTTATCACAGTACCGCCAATATTTACAAGGCTTGGATTGCTGGCATTGCCCGTAGTCGCCAGACCACCGGTGAAGGTAATGCTGTCCGTGTCTTCATTACCAAGAGTCACAGTGCCGATGTTTAGGAAGCTTGTATCAGTTGTTATCGTACCGCCTGCATTAAATGCTACCGAATATGCTTGTCCATATGTAGTAATAGTATCTGCGGTTACTCCACCATCGAAGGTCACTGCTCCAGTTGCATTGGCATTATCAGCCTGTAAAATTAACGTGCCAATCTCACCACCAGCACCCACTGCATCATCTAAGGTAGTTGTACCTGTACCAGAAATCAGAGTTAGGTTCTCAGCCCCACCGCCCCCTGTACCGCTGGTGGTACCAGTAATGCTTATATTACCATCATTATCCGCACCAGTATTCAATGTAATAGTATGCGCTTCATCCAAAACAACTTTATCGCTGATAGTTATATCTTGTCCTGCTGTCACGATATCAGCGCTTAAGGTCGTAGTTGCACCGGAGCCAACGAGAGAGACCGAAGCATCGCCCGATCCTGTAATCTGGCCATTAACAGCGATACTGCCGCCTGACGGCGATTGAATTGTTACAGGATCATTAAAGGTTATTTCATCAACAGTGACAGCATGCTGGCCATCAGAAGAACGGCCAATCGATATACTATTGAAACCGTCAGTTAAATTGCTAATCTCTGCATCAGTTAAATTAAATGTTCCTGTACCTCCACCGATACCAATTGATTGAGCCACCGTGGTTGGCTGCAATGTCAAAGAGCCACTCGAACCGACTGATGCTGCTAGGTCAATTGTATCCGCTGCCATTGTGATAGCGCCTGACGTAGATGATATCGCTGCCGTTGTTGCCAAACCACCTGTTCCGGCATCAAGGTCAACTGAGCCGGAACCATCGGCAGTTACCACCTGATTCACGGTTAACGCAGCGTTGTTTGTGACGATATCTATTACGCCATTATTGGCTGTAGTAGTAACACCGGTTGTTCCACCGACTGTTGATACTGTCAAATCATCTGAATCACTTAAATAAATGCCACCTGTTGCTGTCGCCGCTACATTATCCGCATCAATCGTCAACGGAGTGCCGGAAGCACCAACTGCCATTGCTCCCGCTATCTCAAGGTTTTGAGCTGTTACCGTACCGGCAATATCATTAATCGCTCCAGCAGTCGCCGTCAGACTCACTGTACCCGCTCCAGCTCCAACCGTACCAACATCGATATTACCCGTGTCTGTGGTTAAATCAAAATTCAGATTTCCTGCAGCGACGCTTACATCCGTCAAACTAAGGTCAGTACCACCATCTGTTACCGTGTAGGTCAGATTCTTAAGGCCCCCATCATTGTCAACCAATAAGTAGGTGTCCGACTCATCTGCAGGGTCTACAGTCACTGTCAGATCGGTCAGAATCCCGTCGGTACTTACATCAAAGCTCTGGTCTGTGTCCAAAGTCAGGTTGGTAACACTACCCAAGTCCAGTGTCGATGTGTCGCCAATACCCGTAGCTCCTGCCAAACTAACAGCACCAGTTGTCGTTATGTTGTCCGTTCCATCATTAACACTCTCGTTGATTGAGCCTGTAGCTGTTATGTTTACAATTCCGCCTCCACCTGCGGTAATAGTATTGATTAATACGTCACCAGTATCATTTATAACAATATCAGAAGCCGTAGTAGCAATAGTTCCAAGTGTAACGTTTCCGGTATTATCAATGTAGATATCACCTGCAGCTGTACTGGAAGCATCAATGGTGCCTGTAGCAGCAGTATTAATAACTGTGCCCGATGTTCCGATATCTCCACTTGCTTCCAAGGTAATTGTGCCTGAACTGGTGATTATACCGCCACCATCAATAATGCTCGTTGCGACTCCGGCTCCGCCGTCTATATACACATCACCAGCGCCAGCATTTATAGCTGCGCCAATCGTAACGTTACCAGTATTTTGAATGTCAACTGCACCGCCAGCAGTAGTAATCACACCTCCGGTATTATCGAATGTTGTGCCGGTAGAAGTGAAGTTTCCGCCCGCTAAATTAATACCGCTATCAATCTCCACGGCCCCTGAGGCTAAAACATCTAAATTCCCGGTGCTCGAAAAATTAACACCACTTGTAAAGGTAATATCGGTGCCTGTCAAACTAAGACTGTATCCGCTGCCGCCATCTACAATATCTCTTCCTGCGTTAACAGTTATATTCCCGGATCCACCACCACCACCTGTTGTAGTATCAATAGATGTATCTCCCAAAGCTATATGCGATTCCAATGTGTCTATATCTATTTGGGAAGTAGCTATTCCGGTATCATCAGCCCAAGCATGTCCTGTCCATAATGTATCATCCACCTCAGCGTCATTAATTGTAAGATCAGTAGGGTCAATATATAGCAAGCCAGCTTCACCATGAGGAGCTCTTCGGTCAACAGAGCCGTTAACCATAACATACTCAATACCAGAAATTTCTACAAAACCACCATCACCTGATTCGCTTCCGCCTTTTGCTTCTATTAAAGCATCAGCCCATAGCAATGCTGAATCAGGCGAGAAAACCGTTACATCGCCACCATCACCATTGGTCCCTGCATTTGCAGTAGTCAAGCTGCCAGGGCTAAGTGCTACTACATCACTCGCCGTGAGTTTCACATTGCCGCCGTCGCCGGTGATACCGTCGGCATGAATTGTGCCGAATTGCCCGACGCGAGCACCTTCCATTGCCACCTGGCCGCCCTCGCTGCCGGAAGCCTCGATTGTGCCAGTATTGACTACTTCTCCGCCAGCGGCGGCAAGTTTTATCTGTCCGGCATCGCCGGTGTTAACTGAAGTCGAGAGGGAGCCAACATTCGAGATGGCCTGCGAGTATATATCACCTGCGGCGGCGAGTGCTATTATTCCGCCGGGCGCGTCTATTGTACCTTCATTGAGAACACCCACTTCCGGTGCCGCCGCATTGGCCGAATCGGACAGAGATGTTCCCTCGACGTCGAGGACGATATCACTTCCCGGCTCGCCGAGAAAGACCCTGTCTCCGGCAGCCATAACGACATATCCCGCCGGACAGCTAATGTTGCCGGAGTTAATCACTTGTTTACCAATGAGGTAAACCTGCTGGGCGGAAATATCGCCGCTATTGATTACGGCTCCAATGCCGCCTGCAAAGTTATACTGTCCGTTTATGAAATCGGCGTTGGAAATATTCAGTCCCGAAGCAACCAACTGGTTGACATTGATTCTTGCCCCGGCACCAATATAGACTCCGGCGGGATTAACGAAGAAAACCCTGCCGTTAGCCAATAGCGTTCCATTGATATTGGTCGGATTCGCCGAAAGAATCCTGTTCAGCACAGACGCATTGCTGCCGGGCTGAAAAAACCGAACAGTCTCCGGCTGCGCAATGTCAAAACTGCTATAATTAATGATTGCTTTATCGGACGCGGTTATTGCTGTATTGCTGCCGCTTTGCTGGATTGCAACCTGGCCATTGACGACCTGGGCTCCTTCCGGCCCAGCATTCACGACCGATACCAAGGCGTTGAAAAACAGAAAACACATCAAGAAACATACAACACCCAACCTATAGGAACGCTTTCTGAATAATTTTGTTGAAAGTTCCATATTTGCTCCAGTCCTTAAAATTCAAGTAATCATAATTATCCAATATAACAACTACCCGGCATGAACTTCTAACTGCTTAAAATCTTTGCATAAAGCTCATATTCAGCCGGCCGTCTCCTCTGTCAGTATCTTCGGTTTCACTAAGCGCCCATCCGTAATATATCGCGCCACTAAAACTATCCCATGCCTCAATAATCAGGCCGGCTCCTACCGAGCAGAGCTCCTGGACTCCCAACTCACCGGCAGAAGCATTTTTTGTCTTTGCGCGGCCGTAATCAACAAAAGCCACAGGAGCAAGTTTCCTGAGCAGTGGTTTTTTTGTCTCCTTCAACTCGGAGCTTTGATCAGGCTTGACTTTGCCGGCCTTGACCAGGTCATACTCATATTGACCGGATACCAAAATCCCTCCATCAGCAACAATTTCATCTTCTTCATAACCCCTGATGGAGTATAGCCCCCCAAATGTCGTCATCTTTGCCGGAACCAGCCTTTCGTTCGAGGTTATCGATCGGAAAGAACCGCTGATTCGATTAACCTTGGCGCTATCCAGATATTGATTGTGAGCGGCCCCAAAGTTGTAAATAGTAAAATCAGGGTCTGTATCCGTACGTGCGTCATCAAAACTTTCCTTGTCGGAGCCTCCCATATTCTCACTTCTGTTGAATGTAAGCGAGGTATTCGACATATCATCTGAATGATGGACATTAATCCCGACACCCCAGAGTTCCATATTAACATCGCTGTTAATACCCAGCGAAGGTGTGATTCTACTTCTTTCGTTACTAAGTGAACCCGTCACGTCAATAAACCAACTACTTATCTGGAGAACGTTGTAACTCAGAACGCTGCCGTAGAATGAACCATTGCCAAGAAAGTTGATTCCGGAATCCTGTATATCAAACTGGCTGTAGCCTGAATAAAGATTAAGACGCAACCGCGGTATAAAAACGGGAATATCGTAACTTCCAAATACAGCGTATTCCTCCTCTATCCCTCTTTCCCAAGGCGCCTGATACATAACTGAGAATCTATCGTCTATACCTAAAAGGTTGGTATTGACCAGGCCCAATCTCGGACTCCACTGCCTGTCCCTCGTACCGGAATTATCTACCTGCACGTACGTGTGCCAGGGGCTTGTTTCATAAACATCGTAGCCCAAATTTAGTGCATTCGGCTCAGAGCTGCGTGAAATTACCGGAGAAACATACCGGTCGGGATTAAGATTGAGCAGCCTGACGAAATCGTCCAGTTTTTCCTTTTGGATCACGTCACCTTCTTTTACCGGTGACCAGGATTCAAGGACCGAGTCTTTCAAAAAACCCTCTTCCCGTCGATCTCTGTCAAAATCGTACCTGTCTACGGAAATCTTTGCTATCCTGCCCTCGATAATTTGTATCGGCAGAATCTCGTCCGCCAGCTTGTTCTGCTCCTTGACCGCTTCAGCCGGAACATACACATAGATGCCGGCATAACCCTTATCCTGGTATACCGACAAAATATACTTCGTCAATCCTTGAATGGTCTTTAGAGACACCTCCCGATCCCCGCCGGGATCGCGAATTAAATCAACTACTACTCGGAAATCATAGATTTCCTTATCTGTGGCATCATCTTTTTTCGCGGAGACAATGTAAGCCTCCGGGAGTTTTTCCAACAATGCTTCTGTTGATATCAAAGTGTTGCCGCTTATTGTTAATTCTTTGACTGAAAAGCGAGGAGTCGTATCCTCGGGAAAAGCAATTTCATCCGAAGACGCGGCGATGTCTATAACACTCTGCGGTTCTCCCAATTCCTTTTCTAACTGTTCTCTCCTGACGTCACTTTCTTCTACTGCGAAAGTAACCGCAATCAAACAAAACAAAGAAATTGGCACCAAAGCTTTTAACTGTTTCGACAAGTTCATATATCTCTTCCTTTTTCCCTAAACTTAGTTGATATAAAAACACTTCTATATTTACGAGTAATGGTGCTTACCCGCAGAAAGATTAACTTTTCCACCTTAAATGATGCTTTTTCTACCAACAAATATCAACGGCGGGTCTGGTGTATCAAAAAATACTTCCCGCCAAAATATTACAGGTTTTCTTTCACAGTGTTGTTGTAAATGGGGACACTACCAAAATAAACGTGAGATGTAAAGAAAAAACGAGAAAATTAGCATTTATTATTGGGCACAAAACGACATTGCCCAACCTTCAATTTTTATCGGACAGTCACGCCATATTCTTTCAACATTTTCAAGTTTCTCAACATCGGCAGGCCAACTCATGCTGATTTTCTGCCAGATAATCGTCCCTGAACTGTCAACCTCGATAATACGACCATTGTGCTGCTCTGCTATTAGCGTATTACCTTTGGGCAGTCTTCCGGTATCCCAGGGATCGTGCAATCCGCTCTTATGCCAATTGATGATCGCCGAAAGTTCCATTCCTTATAACTCTGGAAGGATTGTATAAGTATTCTTATCAAGATCGATCAATACTTTTGTGCCATCTGCAAACATTGTCTCCTGTTTACGATAATTGTCATCCAGAAATTTATGGTTAGTCATTTCTACCAGAGCAAGTCTTTTGTTAAGATTACACATAATACGAACTCGCTGCAATTCCGGTTCAGCGGGCGCAATCGTTAAATACGGCAATCCCGCATGAGCCAGACCATGTAAATAACCTGAGTCATTCTCCGGAATGCCCCATACTCCTTTTCCAAGTGACCAGGGAATAAAGATCGAATCATGATAAACCAGACTGAAAAGTGGAACAGGTATACCCATCGCCGGCCCACGGCCGGGATTTGGATTTAAGGCAAACGGGGCATGATGAACTAAATCCAGGTGAGGAATCGCCCAATCGGCGGGTTCTTCGGAACTGACTACTCCAACCTGAGTGCGGATAAAATCAAGACAGTCCCCCCTGTATTGAAGACACTGTTTTCGTGTTACAGGGTGCTCTGGATTGTAACACTCATCCGGCGGGACAACGGCAAAAACATCCAGGTATGCGCCTCGGACTTTAACATTTTTATTAAGAATAGAACGGTAATTCTTAGTTACATGCCCAAGAGCTAAACTGGAACAAAGAATTGATTGTTTCCCCCCGTACCAGGTACTGCCATAATGCCTGCGACCATTTTCCTGTATGACCGTATGGTCTTCATTGTATGACTTAGCATCAATGTAATAATCACGGTATTGGTCATGGAGGGCAAACACATAGCCCATCTCGTCACAAGCCTGTGCCAGAGCACGAAGACCTTCCCATCCACCAGCCTCCTGACTCGGAGGCAGAATATCGGGATGCAGATTGTCATATCCCCGAAATCCCCATCCATCCAGGTGAATATAGGCATGGTTTACCCCCCTCTTTTCCAGGGCACGTAATTGCTCTGCTCTCTTGTCAAACCGAACATAATAATGATTCTTTTCAGGGTCGTTCTTGTTGTAATAACTGGACTCAGGCTGGATGTGTATGAGAATATTCGTATGAATTACAGGAGAACCGATTAATCCCTTTACAATAGGATTACGGGCAATCTTCTCTTTTAATGAAACGAAAGATCCATTTTCAATAACATAACGCCGATATCGCTTGGCAAGTGTCACATAGTTGCCTTTCCGAAAGAAGCACAGTCTGGCTTTCCTCGGATATGAAAGTTTTCCCAGAGAATGCGCCCAGCGAGAACCAACCCGCGTCGGTCCACCTGCAGGATGTGAAAAGTGGCAGCCGCCATCGGCAGGTGTCTCAAGAATAACCATTGCCGCAGAATCACCTTTCTGGTGGCCCCACCAGGGCATATAGAGGCCACGCCCGTAAGACATCGTGTCATAAAGCCAAACACGCTCAGACCAGTTCTTTGGCAACAGCATTCCCTGCATGAAAGGGATTACGGTGAAATCGAAGCTTGCTTGTTCAAAAGGACCCGGCCATAAACACTGTTTAACGGCAACAGTATCTTCCCGGGCAACCAGTTCGCAAACGAGATCCTCATTGGGAGCCTGAAGGCAAATATTGAGCTGTAAGCGAATTTTCAACAGCTTGTCCTGGTGGAGATAGTCATCCAATTGGATTTTTATTCCCGACTTGAATCCTGTTTCATACGATTCTATTTTAATTTGCTTCGCATCTTTAAGACGTAAAGGGATATTCCGGCCACCATGTTCAATGGTCAGATCTCCCTTTGTCGAACCCTCTATGTTCCATGATATGTCATTGTCCCTGACTTGCATAGCAAGGGTATTTGGGTCAATTATTACGGTGAGATGTTTGCCTTTGATGATCCATTGATCTGCATCTTGCTTTACATCGACCTTTGGACTGCCCCATTCGAGTTGCGTAAGCTTTCCTGAACAAACACAATCCCAGGAAAGTATCATGCAAATCAATAATGATATGTATGTTTTACGAGTCATATAAGTTAGTACACTCCCTTCTATATGTCCCTGAATAAGGTGGTTAAGCTCTCACTCTAACAGAGATTGCAAAGTTGTCAAGCAAGGTATCTCATTCTACCCATTTTGCGGGAATATAAAAAACAACAAAGCCTCAATTATCAGCGGTAGAGCCGGTGGATACTATCGAGTCAGTAACTTCAAAAGTCACATTTTCGACGTAGTCCTCGATTTCAAGGTTTGCCTCATCGGCGTTTCGGCAAAGACTGCCGGCGATAGAGAAGTTTTCAAATTTGACGTCCGTAATCATGTGGCTGCCTTCGAGACCTTCGAGTGTCGAGTTCTGCGGGAACGGCTTTTTGAAGCTACAGTTTTTGATAAGGACATCTCGTATATATCCCGCACCTTTCCTGTTCAAGATTTGAAAATGTATCATACGTCTTTTATTGTCGTGATAATTCTGCTCCTATAACAATAACAAAATGTTGGAATCAATTTTCATATACACCATGAAACTGTTGTCCATCATAAAGCATGTATTGAGCCATCCAGAAGGCATATCTTAACAAAAATCAATTCTCTTATACATGCTCATCTGCGAAATCAGACTTTATTTGAAAAAATCCACAGTTGCATTCGCCGCATACACAAAGCTTGAACTCTCAGGATAGATTAGTTATCCTGACAGTAAATGAGGCTCATGTTCGTAGGTAGGGCAGGGATCGATAGAAAGGGCTGTACTATGCATCGTTTGATGGTTCTGATTTTGGCCGGGATATTATTATCTCAGGGCCTGTCTCGCGCTGAGTCACTAACCGTTGAAAAGCAGGAATCACTTCGAGCGGAAATTCGCGAGAACTTTTTTGTGCCGGATCCTTTGCCGCCGTTGAATCCCATCACGCACCGGCGATTCGAACCGGCGCCAGGCGTAGCAGCCGAAGCAGTAACCTACACTACGCAGCTTGGTACGCGCGTACCGGCCATCCTGTATATGCCCAAACCAATACCGAAAACCGCTACAGGCCGTATCCCCGCTTTTATTATCGTCAACGGACACGGGGGCGACAAGTATAGCTGGTATTCGTACTACAGCGGCATTCTCTATGCGAGAGCAGGCGCCGCAGTGCTGACTTACGACCAGGCGGGGGAAGGCGAGAGAAACTCGAAACGCAAATCCGGCACCCGAACGCACGATCGGCTCAAAGGGGATGCTGTACTGGCTCGCCGGCTGGCTGGTCTGATGATTACCGATGTCATGCAGGCGGTTTCCTATCTCGCCTCGCGAGACGAAGTCGATGCCGGCCGGATCGGCGCAACGGGCTATTCCATGGGCTCGTTCGTGCTGGCACTGACCGGCGCCGTGGAGCCGCGATTGAAGGCCTGCATACTGGTCGGAGGCGGGAACCTCGACGGTCTCGGCGGTTACTGGGACAGCTCCAGCAAGACCATGTGCCAATCGCTGCCCTATCGTTCACTGAGTTTTCTCGGAGACCGCGGGGCTATGATCTACGCCCTTCACGCTTCTCGCGGCCCGACACTTATCTACAACGGCCTGGCCGATTCCGTCGTGGCGATTGACAAACATGGCGAGCCATTTTTCGCCGATCTGCGGCAGCGAACCATAAATCTGCACGGTGGGGACGAGGGCGTCTTCGATACCGGTTTTCTCCCCCATGCAAGTCACCGCCCATACTTCATCACGCGGCCCGTGGCACTGTGGCTGGAGAAACATCTGGACATACCGAACTGGACAGCCGAATCTCTGGCCGCCATGCCAACGACGCACATCACAGAGTGGGCACAGAAGCACAACATATATATGGACAAACTCTACGCGACCGAGCAGCGAGAAGGTGGAACCGATGCCCTTGGGGACGACATTCCCGGCTATGAGCGGGAAGACCTGAGCGTTTTTACGCCGAAGCAATGGCTCTCACACAAGAACGAGCTGATCTTCGAAACATGGGTGGATGCCGCTCGCGCAAAGAGCCAATAACAGCAACTCATATCGAAAGAGATCGCACTGGAACAAGCCTCTGATAGACTGCGATCTTAACAACAGCATGTGTCGAAAAGAGGACATTAAACCGTTTTATTAGTTCCCGCGTAAAGGTCGTACTTAAGCAGGCGGCACTCGATATTGGCATTGTAAAACTCAATCCGTTTGCTGGTACGCAAACCGACAGTTTTGGATAGCGACGGGTTGCCTGTGAAAATATAACCGGTATATCCGGCACACTTCTGCTTGAAGAAATCGCCGATTCGTTTATACGTATCTTTCAGTTTCTCTATTTCACCCAGCCGCAAGCCATATTCTGGATTCATAACGATTATCCCCGGCCCCGGCGGTATGACCGTCTCGGCAAAATCGCAAACATCGAAATCGATCAGATGCGAGACTCCTGCGGTCATCGCGTTCTTGCGGGAAGCTTCGACCGCCCCTGCGTCGATATCCGTAGCGATAATCCGGGCCGGCTTGAAACCCGCTTTGCCGCCCCTCGCTTTGCTCTTTTTAAGTGCCTCAGTACGCATCTGCCGCCATTTCGGCTCGTCAAAATTTTTCAGATGCATGAATCCGTAGTTGTTTCGCAGCAGACCTGGCGCCCGCCTGCTCGCTATAAGCGCAGCTTCGATCGCCAACGTTCCGCTTCCGCACATAGGGCAAATCAGCGGCTCGCCGCCGTCGTAGCCTGTCGCCATGATTATTGCGGCGGCCAGTGACTCACGCAGCGGAGCTTTGTGAGGTATCTTGCGATAGCCCCGATCCGAAAGTTTGAGCCCGGAAGTGTTCAGGTAGAGCCGGCAAAAATTATCCTTCCAGTAGAACTGCACTACTACCTTGTCTTTATCCTTACCTGAGTCGGGACGGGACCCTGTCGCATCGGCAATGCGATCGACAATAGCATCCTTGACCTTCAAGTTGGCATACATGGAATTTTTCACATGTTCGGTATTTATCCTGCCGACAACGCTGAGGTATTCGGCCGGAGCTATTATATCCTCCCAGGGCAAATCTTTGACATTGCGGTAAAGCTCATCGGGCGAATAGCACTTGAACTTCTTCAGTAAGAACAGAACATTGTACGCCGTGCGCAAATGCAGATTAAGCCGCATCGCGTCATACCGATCGCCTTGAAGCTCAAGGCCCGTTTTGTGATAGTCGCCGCCCTGATAACCTAAATCTTCGACCTCCTGCCGGACATAATCAACCAGCCCCGCCGAGCAGGTAATAAGGATTGTGCTTTTCTGTTTCGGCTCCACTCGTACTACTCTTTACTTCCACTTGTTATTACGATTTTTTCAACCATATTCATAATTCGCCGCATCTGTATATACCTTATACTGTTTGACCGTACATTTGTCAACTTTTCGCTTGAGCCTATACTCTTGTTTTACGGACATCCGCCCATTTTACCCTTGCTTTTCCCAGTAGTTCCGACCATAATAAGCAACTGAAAAGGTGCCACGAAGGTATTCCCTGCCGGGGAGTATTTTAATCGGTTCCCATTTTGCCCAATTCGGGAACCATAAGAAAGCAAGGTTAATTATGATGCGAATTAAGAAGAAACAAGTGTTTCAGAGCATACTGTTAACATCGGCTATAATTGCCTGTCTGCTGCCTGCGGGATGTAAAAAAGATGAACCGGTAGACCACTCAATTCAGGGATTTGCCTATGCAAGTAAAGGCCAATACGACCAGGCGATCTCGGAATTTACCAAGGCCGTAAATGTCAACCCGATGTCTGCCAAATTATACTATAATAGGGGACTTGCCTATTATCATAAAGCTGAATTCGACCGGGCCATCGAAGACTGCAATAAGGCACTTGAGATAAACGCGGGTTATGCAGAAGCCTACAATAATCGGGGCAATGCCTATGCCAATAAAGGTCAATATGACCGGGCCATATCTGACTTCGGCAAGGCACTTAAGATTAATCCGGCGTTTGCCGAAGCCCACTACAATTGCGGAGTCACTTACGACCATAAGGGCAAATTCGATCCGGCTATTTCCGAGTTCACCAAAGCTATTGAGATAAATCAAACCTATGCCGATGCCTATTGCAACCGTGGTCTTGCTTATGGCAAGAAAGGACAGTACGAGCAGGCCATCACCGACTTCGACAAGGCCATCGAACTGAATCCACAGTCTCCCGAATCTTACAACAATCGTGCCGTTGCCTTCTTAGGCCTGAAAGAATATGACAAAGCATGGCAGGATGTTCAAAAAGCACAAAGCCTTGGATTCCAGGTCCCGGCGGGATTTCTCAATAAGCTTCGCGAGGATTCCGGAAGAGAAAAATGAATTAAGGCACATAATCATTACCTGATCGGAGTCCCAGGATTTCCGCTTGGTAGAAAGACTGATTTCCGTCAACGGGCTCCCACTCTCCCAGAGAATCCATTTTTTTCATACTAAAAAACCAATAAATGGCCGTCCAGGCTCTAATTAATCCGCAAATATCTAATCCTTTACCGGCATCCCCGCAGATTCTCGCTATTTGATTGACTTTCTGAGTCCAAATATGCTACAATTAGTTGAGTATTTGCAGAAACAGCGACCTCTGAATGAAAATCCATTTTGACCGTTTTCTGGCATTTCAACGGACTATCGTCAGATTTTATACGTAAGGAGGCACAGAAGAGCAGTATCCCTTTGCCTGTCACGAAAGGGTTATTGCCCGGTTATTCCTTGCGGATTCTCATGTGTTTGAGATGAGAATCATGCAGTAATGCCTTTTTTTCCGCCTCAAATTGTTAAAAGTATTAGAAGAGGACACAAAAGGAGATTTGTTTCATGGCAAGCAGAAAAAAACAGATTAAGGAACAGATAGCCAAAACTAAAAATCCTGCTATAAGAATGCAATTACAGGAGCTTTTGAACAAAAAGGGTCAACAACATAAAAAAGGAATCAAAAGAATCGATGATGCCCTGGATTCCATATTCCGCCGGGTGATTAATAGGCTTCCTGCTTCGGCTCTACACGTGTTAATGTTTGTATTTATCACTATTATCATGTTCATAATATTTATGATTTTAGAGTGCAGGGCATAAGCCAGCCTGCCCCCCTGCCATTCCTCGAAAAATTCATCTTGTGAAAGTCTGAATAAAATCGAGGCCTATACCGAATAAATCGATATAGGCCCCGAACTAATGCAAACATTGCTGTTATTTCCGCAAGAGCGGTTTTACTATTCAACAGTTCCTGTCGGCTTGTACAGGCGAATGTCATCGAAGAACATCATGCCCGAACCGCCGGGTACCGTCGTGTTGCCCCGAGTTCCCATGCCGATTGCTATCCTGTCAACGTTAGTCAGGATTATACCCTGATCGGCAAAGGCTTGGAGCGGGATGACCCATTCCGTCCAGGTGTCGATCTGTGCCGCGGCCGGATCACCGTAGACCATAACCGCAGGTGTGCCGGCGCTATTGGAAACCGCCACGTAAAGCGACTCGGCAGAATTGCTGGATATGCCGATGTCCTGGTGCGCCCACTGCTGACCGACCGTCCCGGTAGTCGTAACATTCGAGAATACGGCCTGGCATGTCACAGCAGCATTATGGCTCGTTAAGGCTAAGCCGACATAGACATTCGCGCCCATAGATATGGTCTGCGGAGTTCCCAGCGTCTGCCATGTAGTGCCATTAGTGGAATGAGACGCGGTGAAGCTGCCTGATATGGTGCGATCTATCTTTACCCAGTGGGGTGCGGTTTCAGCGAGTGTTGTAGAGTTATTGCTTGTGCTTGTAGCGCCCTTTCCGGGACGACGCTGGAAGGAAACACCCTGAGTAGGCGTCAAAGCCATAAACGCGTGCGCCGAATCAGGGTCCAGCGACTCGCGAATCATCACGCCGGCCTTGGCCCAGTCGTTTGTATTATCGATACTCTGAACCTTTGCAACCATCGAGCCGGCACCGGTTAGCATCTTATATGCAAAATGGAACTCATCAGCTTCCACGCCGTCAACCGTCCAGATATCCGCGCCGGAGGCGGTCATCGTGAAGGTACCGACCGGACCTTCGACGAAGCTGCCGGTGGATCCCGGGTTGCCTCTGAACCACAGCGACAATTCCGAAACGCCTTCCTCGGTCCAGTTACGTACGTCACTCAATGCCAGCTCCACCTCTGAATACCTGGAGTAGCCCTGTTTGTTGTTATCATATACCACAGGCATTGACTGGCTGCCACCGTGAATAATTGTCTCCTCGGTATAGGAAGCAGTCGTTTCGTCGCCAACCGCCGCACCTGTGCCGTTGCCGGCAAAGTAATCCGCAGTACCGGGTGTGCCATAGCCAAGGCCATCATGCCACGAGTACCATATCTGGTTATCTCCGGCATCGTAATCCTCGAAGTCGTCTATGACAAAGAAATCGCTCGTCGTAAAGCTCCAGACGTTTCCGGCCCACGGACTGTCAGGATTGACGCTGTTGACTTCATCGATCCGCCAGTAGTAAGTCGTAGCCAGGTTTAGTTGACCGGGCGCATAACTCTCGTCACCGAGGCCCTTAGGCCCTTTGTATTCAGGTGAAGTTTTCGTTGCATTCCTGACGACAACTTCATCTGCGCCAAAATATACCTCATGCGAAGCGGCGACAGCTCCCGGATTCCAGCTAAGAACCTTTGTCGGTTTTACATCCACTGCACCATTCGCAGGATTCGGGCCGCCGACACCACCCTCAGTACTGAAGCTCCAGACATCGCCTTTATGCGTAGCCGGACCCTCGAACTCGTCAACCCGCCAATAGTAGGTCTTTGCCAGTTTTAGTGTGCCGGGCGTATAGGTTGTCTTTCCCTGAGGTATACCTGCCATGGCATTATTTACATCGTCGAAATTTGCGCCGAAGTAAACATAATGCAATTTCGCACCGAATCCAGGCTCCCAGCTTAATATTATATTCGGGTCAACTAACTCAGCTCCATTAGTCGGATCGGGATTAAAAGCCGTCTTGGGCGAAACCATAAAGCTCCATACATCACCTTTATGCGTATTAGCGGCATCAACCTCATCGATTCGCCAGTAGTAAGTAGTGCCTGGAACCAGTCCGTCAGGATAAGGATTTCCTGGAAAGCCGATAACTAAATATGGAGCAGCCTGATTTCCGTAGAATATATCGCCTGTACCTGCAGCTACATCATCATAACTTTCGCCGAAGTATACATCATGTGACTCAGCAGAAGCACCCGCCGACCAGCTCACACTTGCCCATGTGTCCCGAAGTATCGCGCCATCAGCCGGGCTGGGATTTGCCGCCTTCGTCGCGACGTATTCTGCGACGCGCATGATGTCTTCGACACTCGGAGGTATACCTGTTGTGTCATATAATCGAACAAATCCCCGGTACTTGTCACCCGTAACAAAATGCTTAACCCAGGCCGCAGCACTTCCGCTGCTAATCGTGGCCAAAGGTGTAAGATTGGGAGTAATTGTCACAGACGTCGGCCGCTGTGACTGCCATGTTGTGGTCAGCCCCCATTCAATTCCAGCTTCGGTGAAAACTACTTCTTCCATGGTATCATTTGGCCCGCTGGAGGCATTGAATCCCAGTACGCTGGTCGCTCCGGCACTACCCCACGTTACATTGGTTCCGTCCGAACTCCCCTGGTAGTAAAAAGGCCAGTCCGAATACCATATAGCCTTGCCACCTGAATCCAGATATTTTCGAATCGTACAACTGGCATTCATGGTTTCTGCGACAGTGTCCGGCACAACATCCATACAGAACACTACTACGCTTAAGGCTTTGTCTTTGATATGAGCATCCATCCAGGTCTTGAGCTGATCGGCGTCGAGAACCGTATAACCCGCAGTCTCTAAAGCGTCTCGAATGGTCGTAGCACCCCCGGCCCAGGCCGATGCATAATCATCGTCCCAATAGAGAGCACGATCCCACTCAACACCCTGAGCCCGAACCGTTGAGAATCCCAAAAACAAAGCGAAAAAGAAGATGGGATAAATCATTTTTTTACACATCTTAATCCTCCTTAGAAAATTTGAACAATTGGCTTTGGTTATAGGCCAAAGCAACCAATAATATTTCTTATTTTCCCCCATATTCTTTCAAGCAGGATGATTTGTGGCTCGATACTACCTCCTTCCTTCCAATGACCAATATAGACCGCAAATTAAAAAATCTACAAAGAACTATATAATATCGTCCGCCAAGAGGCCGGAAAACAACAGATCATTATAATATTATTTATAACAGACTTATCCCCTTTATGTCAATATAAATTGCTATATTATTGGGCCATCCGAGGGCCATATTATACTTGACAAAACAACCGGCTTATAATACTGATTCTTACAAAATACAACAACGAACGAAAAATTACTGTCTTGGCTTTTTGCTTGCCGAGTGGCTTTAACAATCAAAATTGGAGGTTTTTTTAGCTATGATTAGACATTATGCCGGAATATCATTCAAAATAAAGGAAATAAGGAGAATTTCAATTCTCAAGCAATATTCAATACTTGTTATTTGCCTGATACTTGCAGCCAGCGGCGGAGGCCTTATCGACCCATCTTTCGCACAGGCTAACGGACCCGCCGGGGACGTAGAAGCTGTTTATAAGACCATCGAGATATTTTCTCTTGTGAGTCAGCACGTTC
>Ga0210003_1002187_pt1 | contig 16674 bp, 16 predicted proteins | sample LantaG_FD_182804 | JGI IMG/M metagenome (GOLD analysis project Ga0210003, IMG submission 182804) | Deep subsurface microbial communities from Baltic Sea to uncover new lineages of life (NeLLi) - Landsort_02402 metaG (SPAdes) (version 2) | ecosystem: Environmental > Aquatic > Marine > Oceanic >...
AGGAGGAGGTCGAAGAAGCGGAGGAGGAGGAGGAGGAGGAGGAGGTCGAAGAAGCGGCCTCGGCGGCGACGGCGGCGTCTTCTTCTTCGACGCCGGCAGCAGCGGCAGCAGCAGCAGCGGCAGCTTCGGACAGCTCGTGCCTGACTCTGGTGAACAGCACCTTGCTGTTCATAAACTCCGCCAGAGCCATCACCCGGACCCGGGGAGCCGGGCTGTAGTACCCCTCCGCGGAGGGCAGCAGCGCGACCTCGTTGAACACGGCCTGGTCCCAGCTGCCCCGCTCCGCGGCGACGCGCGCGGCGACGCGCGCGAGCACGTCGTCGGCCGCGAGCGTCGGCCTCGCGAAGAACAGTCCCGAGTTGAGCGCGAACACGCGCGTCGAGTGCGCGAAGCGGGACCAGCCCATCTGGGGAACGTCGAGGACGTCGTCGAAGCCGTAGGCCGTGGCGGGGTCCCAGCCGTCGCTCATCGCCTCGAGGTCCGAGTCACGCATGAGGAAAGAGCGGCGGCGGAGGCGCCTCTCTTGTTGTCCCCCGGCCGCAGCCTCTCCTCCTCCTCCTCCTCCTCCTCCTCCTCCTTCTCCCCCCTCTTCGACGAAGCCGAAAGGGTCGCGGAGGGTCACGACGTCGACGTCCGAGAGCAGGACCGAGTACCCGAGAGCCAGAATCCTCCTCAACAGCTTGAACTTGAGCGCCGACACCGAGTGGTTTGTCGCCTTGAGCCTTGCCTTCGGCTTTTTCCCGCCCCAGACCCCCACCTCCTCCTCCACCTCCTCCTCCTCGTCTCCCTGCTGCGCTGCCGGGAGCTGGCTCCACTCCTCCTCGAGCAGGAACGCCGCGACGCCGGACGCCTCGGCGGCCCTCTTCGCCTCGGCGTCCATGGCCAGCACCAGCGCGTTGGTCACCCCGGCGGCGACCGCCGTCCTCGCCCAGGTCGAGAGCATCCCCCCGGGGCCCCCGTCGCCCCGCTCCCGCGCGTAGGCCCCGTTGCACAGCGCGACCATGACCTCGCCCCTGGCGTTGGCGGTCCGGCGCAGGAGCGCGGCGAGGCGCGGGTCCCTGGCGTCGCGGGCGCGGGAGGGCCGCCACGGCGTGTGCCTGTCTGCGGGGACGAGGTCTCCCTCCTCGTCTCCCTCCTCCGCTGCTTTCGCTGCGTTCGCTGCTTTCCCGCCGCCGCCGCTGCTGCTGCTGCTGCTGCTGCTGCTTCTGCGCACCAGCAGCCGCGTCCTGGCCGCCTCGGCCTCGGCGACGGCGGCGTCTCTCTCCCTCACGGCCTCGGCGAGCGCCGCATTGCCGCTGACCGACTGCGAGTGCAGGGCGCCAGCGGCCGAGGCGGCGCCCGCCGCCGTCTCCTGCGCCTCTCGCGCGATGGTCTGGGCCTCTCCCAGGAGCCGCGCCAGGCGGTCCCTCTCGGCCAGGGCGTAGTCGAGCAGGGAGGACTGGAGGGATCGAAAGAGCGCACGTGTTTTTTTTTTTTGGGGGGGGGGGGGGGGCACCACAGCAACAGAGAGTCGTTGTCGCTCCGCCGCCCTCTTCACAGACGACGACTCGAAGAAAGAAAGGAGGGGGAAAAAAAAAAACGTGGAATCGTGCTTCTCCTCCGCGAGGCGAGATGGAACCGCGAGGTTCCTCTCCTCCGGAAGTCGGCATCAGGGTAGGTTGATGGCTAGGCACCGCGAAGAAGGCAGCGGAGCGGTCGAGAGGGCGCTGCGTTGCTCGAAAGGATGCTCCCGCCGACGACGATCATCGTTGCGGCTGAGGCTGATCCCTCTCGACGAGGGAAAGCAAAAGCGGAAAGGAAGGGAAAAAACTCACCTTTTCTCTCTCTCTCTCCTTCTCTCGCAATTCCCCAACAGATGGTCGAGGTCGAGGCCTTTTCGAGCGTCCATGATATGATCCAGGCCGCACTGGACAAGCACGGCGGGACGGCGACGCTCAGGGAGGTGAGATTGGTGGAGAGAAAGACGCAGAGAAAAGTTGGATGCTTTTTTTTTTCGGGCCGCCATCGAAGGAGAGGAGGAGGAGGTCGATTTTTTTTCTTCTCCTCCTTCGCTTGTCGCTGGCTCCCTCGATCAACAATTCGCCCTCTCTTTCTTTAGGCCTTTCGATTGCTATCAAGGGCCCTCGTTCTGCTTTCTCTGCGACGCGCTATCGATTCTGCTCTCGATGGCGCTTCCCTGAGAGGGACAAAGGAAGAGAGGTCGCGCCTGGGTCGCTTCGGAAAACACCAGTCGCTGGAAACTGGATTCTTCTCTCAACCTCTTCCGCTTCTTCCAAAAAAACACCCGAGTCTTCGCTCTCACTTTCGCCTCCCCCCTCTCTTTTTTTTCTTTTTCAACCCCACACGCTTACCAGATCTACGCCGCCTGCGCCGAGCGAGGGCGCATCGCTTACAAGCGCACGGGCGGCTCCCGCCGCATCTCGGACAACGATCACTGGAAGTCGCAGATCCGACACGCGCTCTACACGGGGAAAGACAGGTTCTCCCGCGCCTCCGCGTCTCCCGCCTCGGCCGCCGCGAACGCCGAGGCCGGGCCCTCCTCCGCGGGGAACGGCTCTCCCTCCTCCAACAGGGGGGAGCGCTCCGCTTCGGCCGCTGCCGCTGCCGCTGCTGCGGCGGCCGCGGCCGCGGCGGCGGCGGACTCCTGGACGACTGCCAGGGGCGCGCCCAAGGGGCAGCCGGCGACCGTCAGGGTGCTCGTCAGCGCAGAGAGCGTCTCGAGAGGAAACGCGGCGGGCCCGAGCGGCACCGGCGGCAACAACAACAACTACCACGGAGGAGGGGGCTACTCTTCGCGGCGGCAGCAGCAGCAGCAGCACCCTTCGTCCTCTGCGGCGGCGACAACAGCTCGACTGCAGCAGCAATTACTGCAGCAGCAGCAATTACTGCAGCAGCAGCAGCAGCACTCCGTCGCTGGCGCCTCGAGCTTCGCCTTTGGCGGAGGAGGGGGCGTCGCCGACGGCGGTCACGGCCCCACGGCCTCCTCCGACGGGGGCGTCGGGAATGACAACGCAAACAACAACAGCGGCAACGTCCTCCGGCGGATGACTCGCTCGCGGGCGGCGCCGAGGCGGCTCGTCGCGAGGACCCCGTCCCCACCGCCGCGGCGCGGGGCGGCGGCGGCAGCGGCGGCGGCGGCGACGACAGGGAACGCAAACGGCGGCAGGATCTCCGGCTCCAAGCGCGGGCGAGGAGGAGGGGCAACAGCAGCTGCGGCTGCTGCAACTGGCTCGGCTGCCGCGGGCCTTGGTGGGCGAGGAAGGCACGCGCTCGCGGCTGCGGCAGCGGCGGCGGCGACGTCTTCGGGGAGGAAGAGGTACCAGCAGCAGCTGCAGCAGGAGCAGGGCCGCCGCGGCCACCAGTCCCTCTACCTCCACCACAACGGGTACCCTCGCGGGCGCTCGCCCTCGGCCGCGGCTTCCGGGGCCGCCTCGGGCCGCGGGGCGACGCCCCCTCCGCTGTTCATGCCCGTGCCGGCGACGGCGGCGGGCGCAGCAAACAACGCGGCCGGCGGCGCTCCTGCCGCGGCGGCGGCGAATGCGTCGGCGGCGGCGGCTCTCTTGGCCGAGGAGGAAGAGGCCGCCGCGGCCGCCGCGGCCGCTGCAGCAGCGGCGGCGACTGTGGCCTCCCTGAGACCGCGCGTCGCAGAGGGCGCGGACGAGTCCGACGCGGGAAGGCGCCGCGGCGGACGCGGAGGAGGGGGAGGCGCGTGGCCCTCCTTGGCGACGGCCACCCTCGGCGCCGGGCTGCCGCCCTCTGGCCGCGCCGTCGGGAACAACGACACCAATCGCAACAACGGGTGGGCTCCTGCGGCCGACGCCCACCACCGCAACAACGCCGTCTCCCGCGCGGGCTGGCACAGGGCCCGGTCGGCCGAGGCGGATTCCCCGCCCTCGGGCACGAACGACAACAACAACTCGTTCCGCGGCGGCGACGGAGGGAGCGACACTGCGAACGACGCCGCTCCTTCCTCTGCTGCTGCGGCCGCCGCCGCCGCAGCAGCAGCAGCAGCTCCCGCTGCTGGGGGCCGCGTTTCCTACCCTCTGGGCTCCCGCGCCCTGCCCAATAGCAACGATGCGCCGCCGCCGCCGGCGTTCTCGGCGCTGGCCTCCGCCGCGGCGGAGGCGGAGAGAGCGGAGAGCGAGGCCGGAGGAGGAGGCGGCGGTGTCGGCGGCGGCGCTGCCGCTGCCAGGGGAGCCCACGAGGCTGCCACGGCTGCTGCCGCCGCCGCCTCTGCTGCTGCCGCCGCGGCCGCGGCCGCTGCTGCCGCCGAAAAGTCCAGCGGCGGGCCTCCCAAGTCGCGCCTCAAGGCCGCTCACCGTGCCGCGGCCCTCGCCGCCGCCGCTGCTCAGGCCCAAGCCGCTGCCGCGGCTGCCGCGGCCGCTGCAGGAGCCGCTTCCAAAGCCCTCACGACGACGACGCTCGCGACTGGGGGGAGCAGCCGCGGCGGGGGCACCGCCCCCTCGGCCTTCGTCCTCTCGCAGCAGATGCAGCGCGCCGGGCCGGGGAAGATCCGCCGAACGGGCCCCGGCGGGGAGCGCAGCGGCGGCGGCTCCTTCAGCGGGATTCCTCTGTCGCAGCAGCAGCAGAGGCTGCCGCTGCTCCCGGGCACGCCGTCGGCGAACCGCGGCGGTCACCACTTTGCGCAGCAGCACGGAGTCCGCGGCGGCCTCGTCTCCCTCTCCACCGTTACCCCTCCCGCGGCGACGATCACGACGATCTCGTCGGCGTTCGCGTCCTCCGCGGCGAGGGCCGGGGGCGGCGGCGGCGGGGTCGCCCGCGGAGGCGGAAACGTCTATGCCGGCGGCGCGGGCCTGTCTGTCGTCGGCGGCATCGGCGGAGGAGGCGCCAGTGACTTTGGCGCCGCTTTCGGCAGCGCCACCGCGGAGGAGGACGTCGTTACCGGGGGCTGTGGTATGGGCAGGCGCCTGCGCTCGCGCGTGCAGCTCCAGCAGCAGCAGCAGCAGGCCGCGGCGGCCGAGGTGACGGCGGCGGCGCTCAACGCCGCGGCCAAGAGGGAGCAGCAGAGAGGGCGCGACGGGGGCGGGGAGGGAGAGGAGGCCTCCGCCGCGGTTGCCCCCGAGGCCTCCACGGCCGCCGTCGTCGCTGCTGGAGGAGTAGGAGGGGGGGGAGGCGGGCAGCACGCTTAAGAAGAGAGGGGAAAAACCCGGGGGATACCACAAAGAAAAAGAACGAAACAAAAAAACTCAACAACGCGCGACGATGTTTTGATTTTTTTTCAGTTTTTCAGCTTTTTTATTCTTTTGCTCCCTTTTTTTTGTCCGGCGGGACAGGGAACGCTAGCCGGGGGGCTACCCTCGGGAGGGTGGGGGAAGTTGTTTCGAATCGGGTCGGTCTTACGTCGAGAGAGAAAAAGAGAGGGGGAGTTAGGAGAGAGAAAGAGAAGACGAAGAGAGAAGAGAAAAAGGGGGAGAGAGGGGGGGAGAGAGAGAGCGAGAGGGAGAGAGGGGGGCCCCACACACAGAGCGCGATCCGTTTCTTTTTATCCCTTTTTTCCCGTGTTACTGTCCTTCGCATCATGCCCCTCACCCCTCGTTTGAGAAGAGCAGCTCTGTTTGCTTTGTTCGAAAAATAAAGAGAGAGAGAAGAGAGCGCGGAGAGATGTCGACGGCGAAAACCTTTTTCACACTTTTTCCCTTTCTCACAAGTTTTTCTCTCAAACAAAGCTCTTCGACCTGTTCCCCGATTTGGGCATCGTCCCGGACCTCTTCCCGGCCTTGATCTCCCCGAGGCGAGGCAGCGCGTAAGGGTCGAACGACGCCGTGGGAGGGGCCGGGCCGGCGGGCAGCAGGTCCCGGTTCGAGCCGAGGCGGCCGCGGCCGCGGCCGCGAGCAGCGGCCCCGCGGCCTCGCCCCCGCCCGCCGTCGGCCGGCGGGGGCGGTTCCGCCGCCGAGACGATCCCGGGGGAGGCCGCGATCTTCGCCTCGAAGTCGAAGGAGGCCGGGGAGGGACGCTTCTTGCTGGAGAGGCGACGGGCTGCTGCTGCGGCGGCAGCGGCAGCGTCGGCGCCGTTGTTGCGCTGCTGCTGCTGCTGCTGCAACCTCGAGCGAGGAGCAGCGGCGGCTGCGGCAGTGGCGACCTCCTCGGGGCCCTCGTCCGAATCGCTGCCCTGGTCGCTGCCGCTGTCGCTGCTGTCGCTTTCTCCGTCACTGCTGTCGTTTTCAGAGGAGGAGGAACTCGAAACCGCCATCGCCCTTCGCCCCGCTTTGAGGATGGAGGCGACGGCGGCGTCGGCCTCGGTGTCGCCGTCTCCGGGGGCGCCGCCGCCGCCGGTGCTCTTCTTCTCGTTCCTCTTGTTCCTCGTCTCCTCCTCGTCTTCCGCTGTTTCCTCCTCCTCCTCCTCCCCCTGTTGCTTCTTCCCTCTGTTGGCGCGCCGGGATCCTGGGCGGAGGTCCCCGAGAGGGACGGGGAGAAAGTCGTCCCCGGAGGCGGAGCGGCCCTTGGCCGCCATTTCAGCGGCGGCGGCGGGAGCAGCAGCGGCGGCCGTCGTCGCCGCCGCCGGAGGAGGAGGAGGAGGAGGAGGGGGCGAGGGCGCCTTCGCCGGGGCAAAGGCCAGAGGCATAGAGAAGGTCAGCGGAGGAGGCTGCTGCTTCCGAACGGGAGCGACAGCGCTGCCGAAGAAGGAAGAAGCCATTGGAGAAGGGGAGAAGGCGGCAGCGGAGGCGGAGAGAGAACTTTTTCCTTTTCCACCTCCGAGCGCCGTCGCCGTTGTCAAACTCCCGCAGCCGGAAGCCGTAAGGAGGACAACCGCAGTAGCAGGAGCGGCAGCGGCGGCGGGATCGCTGCTGACGTCCCTGCTTTTGAAGGGGACAGCGTTATTTGCCGCCGCGACTGAAGTGGGAGGAGTGGGATCCAGCAGCATCGGCTTTGGCGCAGAGGCGGCGGGGGGGCGCGACGAGAGCAAGCCCTTCCCTCTTTCCTCGCCGCCGCCGCCGCCGTCGCCTCCCCCTCCGTCGTCGTCTCCTTCGTCGTCTCCCTCCCCTTCCCTCAGCGCTGCCTCGCTCAGCTCCCCACTCCGCAGCCTCTCCCACCTCCTCAGCCCCTCCCTCGCGGCATCCACCACCTCCCTCGAGTACCTAGAAACCATGCAGGGGGACCCGCCGCCGCCGACCGCGGACCGCAGCGCGGCGGCGTCAAACGACAGCGGCGAGCTTGCCGAGTCGGCGGCCCTCTTCGCGATTTTCGCCATCAGTCCCTTGGGGAGCACCGCCCCGGTCGACTCGTCGAGCAGCCTCGCCTTGGCATCTCTCCAGTCGGCGAGGGACAGGAAGACCTCCCTGGCGGCCCCCGGGGCGCGCAGCCCTCCGACGGTGGCCGCGAGGGCGAGCGCCCTGCGGCGCGAGAAGCGCTCGACGTCGTACCGCGACAGGCAGAGCTGCCTCGAGGCCTCAAACGCCGACGAGAGCAGCGAGGAGCCCCTCCCGTCGCCGCCGCTCCAGCTCCCCTCCCCTTTCTTCGCGGCCAGCTCCTGCTTCAGCCTGTCGGCGACGTGCAGCAACCAGTGCGTGTCCTCTCGCGCGTACGCCAGCGCGGCCCTCGGCAGCGGCCTGACGCGCCAGTCGGCGGTCTGCCACTTTTTGTCGGCGGCCAGCCCCAGCATCTCCCCGTATAGAGCCCCCAGCCCGCGCGGCCTCCCGACGAGCCCAGCGGCGACGCCCGTGTCGAACAGGTTGCTCACGAAGAGGCCGAAGTCGCGCTGGAGCCAGGCGATGTCGTGGCGCGCGCCGTGCGCGACCTTGGCGACGCGTGGGTCCGCGAACAGCGGCGCCAGCAGTGGGCCCGCGCAGCCGCGCATCGCGGGCGAGAGCGCGTCGACGACGGCGTCCTCGGCGCGCGTGCTGAGCTGGATCAGGCACGTGAAGCCCTGAAACGAGTGGAAAGAGTGCGCCTCGAGGTCGAAGGCGAGCTCGCGGACGCCCGAGGCGAGCCAGCGCGAGACCAGGCGCGACAGCGCGGCGGGCGTGTCGACGAAGGCAAAGGGCGTCGAGGAGAGCGGGGGAGGAGGGGGGGGGAGAGGTCTCGCCCGCCCTCCTCCGCGCTCCGGCTCTAGCTGCCACGGCTGCACGCAGGTCTCGAGAGAGGAGAGGAGACGCTCCAGGGGGTGGTAGGTGCACTGGGGAGCAGTGGCGGCGTTTGCGGCCTCTCCTTCCTCCCCTCCTTCTTCCTCGTCTTCTTCGAGGAACAAGGTGCGGTCGCCGCCGCTCCCTTCTCCTCCTCCCCCGTCGGCGACGCGGCAGCAGGCTCTCCAACCCCTCCGAGGAGGCACGAAAGCCGCCCCGCGGTCGTTGTTGACCCTGCGCTCGAAGGCGTCCTGCGGGCGAGAAGATGAAGCGCCAGACACGGGGACGGGGGAGGAGGGGCCGCCGCCGCCGCGGCTCCCCCAAGACGGGGCGTGCATCATCGCCGCCGAGGCCGAGGCCTCCCCAGCCTTGTCGGCCGAAGAGGAACTCGCCTCCTTTTCCCTGTTGAGCCTCTCCACGAGAGGGTCGAGAACATGGGCGACGGCGTCCCTGGCCGCTCGCGGGTCGTCACCCAGGAGGGGCTCGCCGGAGGTGGAGGAGGCCTGCGCGTTTTTCTTGTTTGGAAAAGAGGTCGAGGGGATGAGGTTGAGAACGGCGACGGCAGGACGGCGGCGGCATGCCTCTCTCTCTCTCTCCTCTTTCCCACGCCACTTCTTTACCTTTTTCAGCCTTGAAAGCAGCTTCACGGACCGCTCCCGGACCTCTTGCACGTCCCTACGAAACTCGGGGCTCACGGACGCATCGAGGAAGGCCGCACCGGGCGCAGGGAGCGAGGCCGCGGCGGCATGGAGGCGGGCCGCCGCGGCAGCGATTGATGTTGCGGGAGCGGCCTCTGCTGCTGCTGCTGCTGGCGGCGCAGCCTCCGCCGCCCTCGCTGCAGGCGGTGCTGTGGCGCTCATCGATTTCAACAGCGGTCACGTAATGAGAGCGTTAGAACGAGCGAGGAAATACAGCGCTCAGGCTAATGCTGCTCTGTTTCCGGAGAAGCAAAACAAAAAATGAAAAAGTCTAACCAAAAGAAAAACCACAGTTCCCGAAAGGCGCTTGTTCTTTCGTTTTACTAGAGAAGGGAAGCTCCCGGTGACATCGGAAGGGCGGACCAGTCGCTTTCTTTCGCGCACTCCTCTGCATCCCCTCTCTCTCTTTTTCTGGAGAGAGAGAGCGGACAGTGTCCTTTTTTTCGTTTGCGAGGTGAGTGAGTTTGCAGAAGAGAGCGAGAGAGAGGGAGCCGAGTTCTCAAGTGCGCACAGAGGGCGAAACTGTTGGCCGAGGGGAAGGAGCGACGATTCGATGCCAATTGACCACCGCGCGTGCTCCCCTTTCCGCGTCATTTTCGACCTTTTCAGCGCTTGAAATAGCATGTTGAATATCTCTTGGATGCATCGCGTGCAAAAGAAAGAACAAAGAGCCAATAGGAGCGTGCCGAGAGCGACACCGAACCGCTCTTCCCCCTTTCGCGCACGCCAAAAGGGCGGCGGCAACGATCGTTCCGTCGTTGCCCTGTTTCTTCTCCAGCGGTGCGACGACGCATCGGGGCACTCCTCTTTTCTTCTGAACGCATCGATTGAACTAATTGGTAGCAATCAATCGCTTTCTTGCGGCGACAAGGGAGAAAAAGGCGGCCCAAGAAAAAAAGCACCGGAACTCGGAAACCGAATCCGCCATCCTCGAGCTCCTTCCTTTTCCGCCCCCCCCCCCTCGTTTCGCTCAAAAAACCTCGACCTCAACACCTCTTCAAACAAAAAAACAGGTCGACAATCCATCGAACCATGGCCCGCCTCCTCAACCACTCCCTCCTCGCCGGGGTGCCCCTCCTCGCCTTTTTGACCCTCTTCGGCATCCTTTACTTCGCTTCCAACGCGAAGGCGGCCAATTCCAACATCCACCTGCAGACCGACGCCGACGGATGGCACCGCGGCCGCGCGACATATTTTGGGGCGAGCCCCGAGCTCGTCGAGACGTTTGAGCGCGTGCGCGGGGCCGGGTCGTACGGTGACCTGCACTACGGGAGCTGCGGAATGTACCGCAAGCCGCAGGTGAGAAGATTTTTGTGTGATTGGAGAGAAAAGAGAGAGAGAGCAAAAAGAGAGAAACGAGCAAGAAAACCAAAATCTCCCCCCCGGCCAAAACTTCCAAGAACCTCAAAAAAATCAAAATCAAATAAATAAATGAAAACAGGGCGTCCAAACCATCCGCCCCCAGGACCTCCCCTTCGACCAGACCTTCGCCGCCGCCGCCGCCGATGCCAACCCCGACTTTGCCGGCTCCTGCGGCCGCTGCTACGAGGTCGGCTGCGTGCCCGGCGTCGTCCCGAAAGACTACCACGACGACAAGGGAAGCATGACCCCGTTCAAGACCTACGAGCACTTTTACATGCCGAAAGTCGACCAAGACCTGCACGACACGCAGGGGCGCAGGTGGCTGGGCAACCCCTGGGAGAAGGAGGGCCTCCAGGGCGCCCTCTGCTGGGGCAACGAGACCACCTGGGTGCGGATCGTCGACAGCTGCCCGCCCAACCCGCTGTCGCCCTGGTGCAGAGCCGACTCGACGGTCTTCCACTTCGACATGTCCTACTGGGCGTTCGAGAGGCTCGCGCACCCGCTGTACGGCGTGATGCCGATCCGGTTCCGGCCCGTCGACTGCGACTCCAAGAGGCCGCTCGTCGTGGACTCCTCGAAGAGGGGGCCGACGGCGAGCCCGGACGCCGCGACGGCGACGACGGCGCTGACCCCCGGCTTCATCTCGAGGGAGCTGGTCTACGACGCGGGCCTGCGCGCCGGGTGGACGATGTTCACGTGGCTCAACGGCTACCAGCTCCTGTCGGTGCACGGCGCGGCCGAGGCGCCCTCGGCGCCGCCGAAGAAGAGGGAGAGCCCGGCGTGCGCGAGCCTGCTGCCCGGCGGCGGGATGCGGTTCGCCTGCCGCGGCTGCCAGGAGGAGGGGTACCAGCCCTTCCTCAACGCGACGCACGTCTCGTTCCGCGTGAAGGCCGACAACTCCGTCATGAAGTTCCCCTCGACGCCCGCGGGCAGCGTCCCGCCGCTCAAGGCCTACCTCATCCGGGCGGGCACCGGCGGCGCCGAGGAAAACTACTGCGGCGAGGCGTTCCTGCGGGACTGGCCCGCGACCAGGAACGCGACGCTGACGGCGGGCGCCCTGGCGGCCGAGGGGTGGCACCAGTTCGACATCCCGATCTCCAAGTTCATGTGCAACTCGCCCACGGGCGCCGAGCTGATCGGGCTCGGCCTCTCGCACGCCAACGCCACCGTGCCGGCTAACAACGGCGCCAGCGCGAGGCAGGAGCTCTACCTCGGCGTCTGCGTCGACTCCATCGCGATCCGCTCCGGGGTCGTGCCCGGGTTCAAGCCTAGGCCGGTGGCGTGGGCTGGGGGACAAAAGGACGACGGCGTCGTGGTCGCCGTCGCTGCCGCTCCCAAGGCCGGCGCCGCCGGCGTCGTCGCCCCTCGCGCGCCCGCCGCCGCCGCCGCCGCCGTCGCTCCTCGCGCGCCCGTCGTCGAGAAGCAGCCCCTTCCCGTTGCTTCCGAGGAGGGGCCGCCGGTCGCCACCGCGGCCAAGACGCGCTGGGCTTCCTCCGAGGAGGCATCCGTCGCGCCCAAAGCCAAGGCCGCGGCTCCCGTCGCCGGAGACGCGACCGCGACGGCCAAGTCTGCGTGATTTCTCTCCTTTTTTCGTTGACGACCACAAAAAAACTGAAGGAAATGATTTTCGCTACAGCTCTCCCTTTCCGCTTGCGGTGCGCGCAGTATCGAACGTAAAACATTTCTTGTAAGAACCCCATCTCGCCGATAACTCGTGTCTTTTTCAAAGAAAGAGAAGGAAAAGAAGAAGATGAAGAAGAAGAAGAAGATGAAGAAGAAACGGAGACTCTGAGAGAGGAAGAGAGAGTGGCTGCGGCCACGGACGGAGGAGAGAGAGGGGAGCCAACGTGAGCAAAAAGTTCACAATCGCTCCTCTCGATCGTGTTCTTTTTTCCGGCTTCTTCCCTGAGGTGCGTTTGTTTGTTGTTATTTTGCGGTCTCTTTGCCACTCATTGATCGAACGTGATGTGTTTTCTGCTATAGTGGCAGAGAAAAGACCAAAGCAGGGCTGCAAGGTGTCCGCTACGGGCGAGAAAGGTCGCATCTTGTTGCCTGCCTTTGGCCCGATCAGGTGCCGGCCGACAAGAGAACAGAGCGGCTTGCTTTTTCATTGCGCGCGCTCTCGTCATTTCGAGATCCTTTTCTTCATTCTTTTTCCCGCAGAGATAGCGAGGACTTGATTCGATCTAGGCTAGCACGAAAGAAAAAATGGACTGGAACGAAGCAAAGGAGGAGAAACGAGCGGAGATTGGATCGCAGCCGAGGCCATCGATCCCCCACGAAAGGCGACCCACGCCGCCGCCGGAGCCTCGACCTCGCCCTCCTCTGCTAGCCGCTGGCTGCTTCAACAGCCCGCTTCGAGAGAGTGCCCCGGAGCCCTTGCCTTTTGCTCTGTCCTCCTCCTCTCTCTCGGGTGCGAGAGCACGCTCTCTCCTCTTCTCGTAAGAAGCGCCCGCGAGTCTCTCTCTGGCCCCCTCCTTTTTTCTTGCTGACGTGCTCTTCTCTCAAAGAAAAAAAAACGACACCTCCACAGTCGCGCCAACTCGTCGTCGTCGCCCGACCTGCCAAAACTCTCTCGATGGCTCCTCGCGGGAAGGCGTCGGGCTTCCCGCCCCTGCTCCTCCTTCTTCTCGTGGCAGCGTCGTCCTCCTCCTCCTCCCTCTTCGCCTCGGCCGCCGTCGTCGTCTCCCAGACGCCGGACGGCTGGATCCGCGGCCGCGCGACGTTCTTCGATGCGTCGGACGACTTCCGCTCGAGCTTTGAGAAGATCCGCGGTGAGGGTTCCTTCGGCGACCTGCACTACGGGAGTTGCGGCTACTTCAACAAACCCCAGGTAAGAGAGGGAGAGAGGGGAGATTTTAGTTGATGTTGTGATAAGAAGAGAGCGATCGGAAGCGCGATAGGGCTGCTGGACGCGGGACTTTTGATGCCATCAAAAACGGACCGACCGACCTCTCTTATTTCCAACCGAATCTGCTCTGAAGCTGCGCCGCTCAACCGGGGCGAGGACGGCTCCGATCGATCCCTGGTTAGTGCTTGCATGAACACCTTGATCTCTTGGTCCGTTCCATATGAGCTGGGTTGGAAAAAAAGGGAGGGCAAAGGCGAAAAAGCGGCGCGCATTGATTCGGTTCGCAGGCATGCGGCTTCCTCTCATCGGTTTCGGAGAGAAACTCGCGGGGGGGGGGGCGCGCCTCTGCTTTCTTCTTCAAACTCACTCACTTCTCTTTCTCTCCTTCCTCCTCCAACCAACCCAACTCTCGCCATCACCATCGTCGACAGGGCGTGCAAAAGATCCGCCCCCAGGACCTCCCCTTCGACCAAACCCACGCGGCGGCCGCCGCTGACATCAACCCAGACTTTGCCGGCTCGTGCGGCCGCTGCTACGAGGTCCGCTGCGTCTCGGGGCCCGTCGCCTCGGGCTTCAAGGACTCCTCCGGCGCTCCCACCTCCCTGTTCAAGACGCAGGACCACTTCTACATGCCCAAGTACGACGACACCGTCAAGGACTCGCAGGGACGCGCCTTTCCCGGGAATCCGTGGGAGAAGGACGGCGTGCAGGGGACCGTCTGCTGGGGGAACTCGTCGTCGACGTGGGTCCGCATAATCGACTCGTGCCCCGACAACCCCAACTCGCCCTGGTGCGCCGCGTCGTCTTCGATCCCGCACTTTGACCTGTCCTACTGGGCGTTCGAGAAACTCGCGCACCCGCTCTTCGGCGTGATGTCCATCGAGTACCGCCCCATCGACTGCGACTCGAAGCAGCCTTCTCCGAACCCTCTGGGGGCGGGGTACGTCTCGAAGACGATCTATGCCGGCGGAGGCAGCCCGCAGCCGGGATGGACTTGGCAGACGTGGAAGCCAGGATACCAGCTGTTCAGCGAAAAAGGAGCGGGCTCGCAGGGGGACGCAGCTGCGTGCGCGTCGCTGTACCCGGGAGGAGGCATGCGGTTCGTGTGCCGCGGGTGCGAGAAGTCGGGGCTGCAGCCGTTCCGCGGCGCGAGCGCCGTGTCGTTCAAGGTCAAGGCAGACGCGAGCGTGCTTCAGCTCTCGGCCAGCCCCGCAGGGTCCATCCCGCCGCTCAAGGTCTACCTGATCCGCGGCTCAGACAGCAAGGAGTCCTTCTGCGGGCAGGTCTTCACCGCCTCGAGGCAGCCGACGGAGCGCTTGTCCAACGGCTACCACCTCTTCACGATCCCGATGTCCCAGTTTGGTTGCGGCGTCGGTTCTTCCGACGTGACTGGGATCGGGTTCTCCGCTGCTGGTCCTGGCAGCGAGCTGATCGCGATGTGCGTGGACGACATCAAGATCGTCGGCGGGGGAGGGTCGGCGGTCTCGGCTTGAGAAGAAATAATGAATGACGAGATTGAGTTCAAAGAAATTGAGGTCGGAAGAGCTAGAGAGGAGCATAGGAACGCGGCGTTGTTTCCTTCCTCTTCCTTTTCAGTCGCGCATCAGAACACGAAATCAACCATTGCAGCCTTTTTTCTTAAATACAATCATTCGAGCGTGTTCTTTGCGCGCGATTCTCCGTTTACTTACTTCAGAGGGGGGGTCTCCCCTCCGTTTTCTCGTTCAGTGTAGAAAAAAACAGTTGAGGTTGAGAAAACGAAGAAAAACCAAGCCGATGCTTTTTTCCTGTTTCTTCTCTTTAGTTTCGGCTTTCTCTGGCTCTCTTGCTCTTTCTCTCGTTCGTTTTATAAGGAGCAAGAGACGCGCTCTCTCCCTCTCACTCGTTCTCTCACGCACGATGCCAGCGGCGCTGCTCGCGCAGCAGCGTGCCAGCAGCGGCCTCTCGGCTAGCATCAGCGGCGACGCCGTTCGCCCAGGACCAAGAAAGTCGACGCCGACGCCGCCATCATCGACCGCTCGTTTCGAGCCCGCCCGCTCGAGTCGGCGCATCGACAGTACCGTGGCTCAATCGTCTTCGACTGGCTCCTCCGCTGGAACGAGCGGAAAGGGCTTTCGCCGTGCCGCCAAGCAAAACGCGGCGCCAATTTCGATCACAGTCGACGAGGCCGACGACGACGCTGCCGCTGCTGCTGCTGCCGCTCCTTCGACCGCCACCGCCACTCCCAATTTCAACGAAGGAGCCTTCCGCCGAGTCCCTCGCCCCCCGCCGCCGCCGCCCCCGCCCTCCCAGCCCCTGGTCTCGACAGTGACGACGATCGACAGGAGAGTCTACGACCAGGTGGCGGCTTCGAGGACGAGGCTCGCCTCCTCCCTCTCGTCCGCCAACGCCCAGGTCCGGACGCTGAAGAGGGCCGCGGAGGACAGGGACAGGGCCCTGGCGAGGGCTTCGCAGGCCCTGGCCGCGGCCACCAGGGAGCTCTCCGAGTCCTCCGAGGACGCCGAGGCCGCCGCAGCGGCGGCGGCGCACGCGGTCTCGGCCGCAGACAGGTCGAAGAAGGCGACACTCCTGGCGCGCCGCCTGCGCCTCGCGGCGGAGAGGGCCGCGGCGACCTCGCGAGAGGTTGACGCCTTTGTCCCGCGGCGGGTCCCCCTGGTCTACTCGGGCATTGCCATCGACGTCAGGCTGGTGGGCAGCTTCGACAGCTGGGGCGAGGGGGTCAGGCTCTCTGCCGTCGACGCGCAGAGAGACGAGGGGGTCGGAGCTCCGTGGAGCGGCGGCGACGGCGACGGCGAGGGCAGCTCGTCCCCCTTCGGCTCCTCGTCGTCGGACTCGGGCGGGACGCGCTTCGAGGGCGTCGCGTGGCTTCTCCCGGGCAGGCACCTGGTCAAGTTTGTCGTCGACGGGGACCAGTACAGGCTCGCGCCCGAGTGGCCGACCGCGACGGACGAGGGGGGCACCAACACCAACAACATCTTGATCGTCGAATGAGCCCCGGGTGCGAGAGCACGAAGTCGAAATCGAGGCCCGGGAGGAAGAGGGCCGAGGCGGCAGCGGAGGCGGGACGAAGATTTTGAATTTTTTTAACTTTTCCCCCCTTTTTCAATATTGTGTATCATCCAACTTCTTCTCTTTCTTCTTCGTTTCCAAAATTGTAACTATTCAGCAGCAGCGAGAGGCTCGTGACTTCGGGGTCCAGAAGTTTGTCGTTTGTTTTCGCAAAAGGGAGAGCAAAGAAGAGGAGCGCGCACCTCTTTTCTCTCCACCGTCGTCATGATCGCTGTCGTCCATTGGTCGGCGGCTCGTCTCGCAGACGTCTTCACCACTCGCTCCCGTCCGGGAACCCGTCGAGCGCCTCCCTGTCGCCGCCCAGGAAGTACCTCACAACGCCCAGCATCCTCTCGTGCTTGTCCGGGTGGTAGTTGACGTGGATCATCACCGGCAGCGGGAAGGAAGGGGGCGGGAATGGCAGGGCAGAAGAAGAAGCGGAGGAGGAGGAGGAGGAGGAGGAGGAGGAGGTCGAAGAAGCGGAGGAGGAGGAGGAGGAGGAGGAGGACGAAGAAGCGGCCTCGGCGGCGACGGCGGCGTCTTCTTCTTCGACGCCGGCAGCAGCGGCAGCAGCAGCAGCGGCAGCTTCGGACAGCTCGTGCCTGACTCTGGTGAACAGCACCTTGCTGTTCAT
>Ga0210003_1002188_pt1 | contig 16672 bp, 15 predicted proteins | sample LantaG_FD_182804 | JGI IMG/M metagenome (GOLD analysis project Ga0210003, IMG submission 182804) | Deep subsurface microbial communities from Baltic Sea to uncover new lineages of life (NeLLi) - Landsort_02402 metaG (SPAdes) (version 2) | ecosystem: Environmental > Aquatic > Marine > Oceanic >...
AAGTTCGATCTGAAGGATTTTCTGCCTGAGCCTGCTGTACCGGAGCTGAAGGTCGATCCGAATATCACCAGTGATCAGGATGTGTTGTTAAGTTCGGTGCAGAAAATCTACCGGGTTGACAAGGATGATACGAGAATGAGGCGTGTTTTGGATAAGCCGGCGGAAAACAGAGGCGAACATTTTGACAGCCTGCGGAAGAATTATCCCGTGAGAAGGGAATTTCAGAACACCAGGGTGATTCTCAAAGATACCAACTCAAATTTGGCCAGAAAACTGATCGGGATCGGATTTAAAGAAGTCGAAAGTGAAAAGTAAAAAGGTAAAAGCGGAAAGTTGCGGTCAAAACGTTATTGAGTGGCCGAGGGGAAGGCTGGATTTTTCGGACGGGTGTCTTTTGATGGGAGTCTTGAATGTGACGCCGGATTCCTTCAGCGACGGCGGTGAATTCTTCGATTCCGAAAAGGCTGTCGAGCACGGTCTGAAAATGGCGGCCGATGGCGCTGCGATTATCGACGTCGGCGGCGAATCGACCCGGCCGGGTTCGGACTCAGTTTCGGCTGATGAGCAGATACAACGGGTGACGCCGGTTATTGAAGCGCTTTGCGAAAAGACCGATGTGCCGGTTAGCATTGATACGTATAGAGTTGAAGTTGCTCAGGCTGCTCTGGAAGCGGGAGCTGGGATGATAAACGATATTACCGCTCTGAGCGATGAGCGAGTGGGCGAATTGGCGGCCGAGCGGCATGTGCCCGTTGTTTTGATGCACATACAGGGCACGCCGGCGACGATGCAGATTGAGCCGAAATATGATGATGTCGTCGGCGAGGTTCTGGAATTCCTGCTGGGCCGGGCAAAGCGGGCCGAGCGATTGGGCATAGCAAAAAGTATGATTTTCATCGATCCCGGCATCGGTTTCGGCAAGACTACCGAGCACAATCTTTCGCTCTTGAGAAATATCGATAAATTCGTCGCCGCCGGCTACCGCGTCCTTGTCGGCACCAGCCGCAAGAGATTCATCGGTAAAATCACCGGCAAAGAAAAATCCGCCGAGAGGATTTTCGGCACCGCCGCAACGGTTGCCCTTTGCGCCGCGGCAGGTGTCTCTATCGTTCGCGTCCATGACGTGGCGGAAATGGCCGATGTAATAAAGGTGGCGAATGCTGTCAATGACTCATAGAATCGTCGTTTAAACAATAATTGATAAACTTGTTTGAAGGGAAACGATATTGTCGGATATTTTTATTCGTCCAGTCGATTCAGATGATGCCGACTGGATTGCGCAATTCATTACCGAGCGGTGGGGAGCGGAATTTGTTGCCGCTCACTACGAAGTATATCATTGCAGGGATCTGCCCGGCTTTGTCGCGACAGAGGGAGAGAAAAAGGTCGGCCTTCTGACGTATAAAATTGTTGCCGGCGATTGCGAGGTTGTGAGCCTTGACAGTTTACAGCCCTGCGTGGGTATCGGCACAGGCCTGATTGACGCAGTCAAAGCAGTAGCCTCCGAATCCGGATGCAAGCGACTATGGCTTGTCACAACGAATGATAATATGAACGCCCTGCGTTTTTATCAGAAACGCGGCTTCGCGATGGTTAAGATTAATCGTAATGCGATCGAATTCGCCCGAAACCTCAAACCCGTACCGTTAACCGGAGCCGATGGTATTCCATTGCGGGATGAGATTGAGCTTGAAATGATGCTTGGGGAGCCCGCTTGCTAATGCACTTATCTGAAAAAATAAAACCGTTCAATTACTGCCCGGCCTGCGGATCAGGTGACATATTCTTAGGTGACATGAAAAAAGTCGGTTGCCGGGATTGCTCTTTCACTTATTATCACAATGTCGCCGCAGCGGTAGCAGCGATATTGGAATGCGATAAAAAAGTTGTCCTAATCCAGAGGGCCAAAGAGCCGGGCAAGGGCAAGCTGGACCTGCCAGGCGGCTTCGTGGACCCGAAGGAATCCGCAGAAGAGGCCGTAAAAAGGGAAATAAAGGAAGAATTAAGAATAGATCTCGGAGAGCCGGGATATTTGGGTTCTTATCCGAATATATATAAATACGAGGGAGTGACTTATCATACATGTGATCTGTTCTTCTACTGCAAAATTGATGCTCTGCCCACAGATTTTGATAGAATGGAAATAGAAGAATTGTTTTTGATAAATCCTTTAGAGATTCCGGATGATAAAATTGCATTCGAATCAGTAAAAATGGGTCTCGGCATATTCCAATCCTCAGAATCCAACGTGAAATATGAGACTGAATAGAATCTTTATACGATGTATATGATATCAGGGAGTCCGTTGTATTTTCAATTGAACATTTGAATATTGATTAATGGAGTGTATGTATGATTATCGAAAAAGGTGAAAAGGTTCACATCGTTACCCGACGGCATTTTAACGGCGACCTGCGGCGGCATTTTGTAGGCGAAGTGCTCGACGTCGAGGGGATCATCGTTCGTATAGAAGGTTATGCCTTTATCTACGATTCGACTAAGAATGACTTCATACGAAAACCTCGGAAACGCGTCCGAATCTTTGATCTGGGCCAGAGCGGATATATTGTGACAATCATACCGAGCCAAGTCCTGCTGCACGAGTTGACATACAAGTCGACAGATCAAAAAACGTTATTGTTCACAGACGGCAAATCGTTCCAAATAGACGTTAGCGAGTTTGGTGTTCACCGATAGACGCGCGTCGTCGAATGAAAAAGTATGGAGCATTCTGACTGTATATTTGCGGTAGAGTCACCTATAGTTATTTTACGCCCAACGCAAGTTCAATGATTTCGCTGGTGTTTTTGACGAATTTGAATTGCAGTCCTTTTTTGGCTTCTTTCGGGACTTCGGGCAGGTCTTTTTTGTTTCTTGCCGGCAGGATAACGGTTTTTATGCCGGCCTGTTTAGCGGCTAATATTTTCTCTTTCATGCCGCCAATGGGCAGGACCAGGCCTCGCAGCGTGATTTCCCCGGTCATAGCCACGTCCGGCCGGGTGGGCTTGCCCAGCAGCAGGCTGACCAGCGATGTGAACATTGCTACGCCTGCACTCGGGCCGTCCTTGGGGATTGCTCCTGCCGGGACGTGGATGTGATAATCGAACTTGCTGAAGTTTTCCGGCTCGATTTTCAGTTTTTTCGCGTTTGCCTTCACGATGGAAAAGGCGGCCTGGGCGCTTTCCTTCATCACATCGCCGATTTGGCCTGTCAATTGCAGAAGTCCTTTGCCCGGCATGGATGCCGATTCGATAAAGAGCAGCTCGCCACCAACCGGCGTATAAGCCAGGGCGGTTGCGACGCCAGATATGCCGGTTCGCAATGCCAGCTCAGATTCGAATCGTGCAGGGCCCAGGATATTTGCGAGGTCTTTTTTGCCGATGGTCGCCCGTCTCTTTTTGCCTTTGGCAATTTCCGTCGCCACGGCTCTGCAAACGGCAGCGAGTTTCCTATCGAGATTTCGCACACCAGCCTCTCGCGTATAACCTCTGATAATGGCGAGTGCGGCGTCGTCTTTCATTCCGCAGCGGTTCTTACTAAGGCCGTGCTCTTTGAGCTGGCGGGGAATGAGATATTTTTTCGCGATTTTAAGTTTTTCGGTCTCGGTGTAGCCGGGCAGCTCGATCACTTCCATTCGGTCGCGCAGTGCCGGCGGGACCGGCTCGGTATAATTCGCAGTCCCGATGAACATGACTGAAGATAAATTGAAAGGCTGGTCGAGATAGTGGTCGGTGAAATCGAAGTTCTGTTCCGGGTCGAGCACTTCCAGCAGGGCACTGGCCGGGTCGCCCCTGAAGTCACTGCCGATTTTGTCCAACTCATCGAGCATGAAAACCGGGTTTTTGCTGCCGCACTTTCGCAGCTCCTGCAGGATTCGCCCGGGCAGCGCCCCGATGTACGTTCTGCGATGTCCCCGGATGTCTGCTTCGTCCCTGATTCCGCCGAGAGATATACGGACAAATTCTCTCCCCATTGCTCGTGCGATTGATTTACCGAGCGATGTTTTGCCCACGCCGGGCGGCCCGACGAAACAAAGGATGGGGCTTTTGCCACTGGGATTCAGCTTGCGGACGGCTAAAAATTCGATGATGCGTTTTTTTACATTGCTCAGATTGTAATGGTCAGTGTTGAGTATCCGCTGGGCCTTGTTGATATCGAGCTGGTCTTTGGTTTGAATCGACCAGGGCAGTTCGCAGACCCAATCCAGGTATGTGCGGATAACGCTGTATTCCGGTGAGGCGGGCGGTATTTTACTTAACCTGTCCAACTCGCGAAGGGCTTCATGCTCCACCTTTTTGGGCATCCTGGATTTGGTGATGTTCTGGGCGACCTGTTTGAGTTCATCGCTTATGAGATCTTTGTGGCCAAGCTCGGTCTGAATGGCTTTTAACTGCTCCTGTAAAAAATACTCCCGCTGATTTTTATCAACTGATTCCCTTACGCGGCCCTGTATCTTGTGGCTTAATTCAAGTACCTCCAACTGATGGGCCAGAATAAAGGATATTTGTTCGAGGCGTTTAGCTGCGTCAAGCTCTTCGAGTAGCTGTTGTTTCTTTGCGATATCGAGGCTGAGATTCGCCGCTAAGAAATCAGCGAGGGCGGAAGGATTTTCGATATTTTCCAGCAGAACCGAGGCTTCATCCGGAACGTTGGAACTTAATGTAATAACGCGGTTGGCGGCCTGGCGTACACTGACGATGAGCGCCTGGAGTTTTTTTGTTGTTCTTACTTTTGTGCTTAGCGGCTGGATTCTTGCCTTCAGGTAGGGCTTTGTCGCCACCTTTTCTATTATTTTAAAGCGGGCTATGCCGTGGACCACAACATGTATCGAACCCTGGGGCAATTTTGTGACCTTCAGCACTGAAATAGCGGTTCCAATTGAATAGAGGTTGCAGAAATCCGGCCTGTCGGTTTCAGGATTGCGCTGCGCCAGGAGTCCTATGATTGATTCGTTAGGTTCGGTATCGGCAAGTAATGCTTTGCTTTTTTTTCGGCCGATCGCTAAAGGCATTATCGTGCCGGGATAGGCAACGGCGTTACGAATCGGCAGGATGCCGACGACTTCCGGCAATTTGAATGTCTGGCCGTTCTCCTGTGATTGATTGTCGTCGTCGTATAGATATGGCTCAAAGCGAGCGATCTCTTCCGCCATCACTTCAATCGACCAATTGCCACCAAAAGGTAACAGATTTTTCAAATAGCTTGCCATAAAGAAAAAATCCAATATTAAATCCCAAAGAAGTCAGTGGAAAAATCCATCCGGTATTTCATTTGGGTTCATCGCATTAAATACGACCAGCGTGTCTATTATAAGCATATTCTACATTGGCATAAAGCGTTAAATCCGAGAATAAGTATCAGTATGAAAATATTTCAGGAAGATTATCCGCTTCGTAGCAAAGAAATAATGCCAAAAAGTAAAAAAGTTTGCTTATTTATAAACTTATGCCTGATTCCGGAAAAAACTGCCAGGTTCTAATCTTCCATTCATTCTCTATTATTCTGGATGATCTAACCACTTTTTCCTATATACAGGAACTACCGGTAAATTGTTCGGATTTATGGGATATGTTCCGGCTGCTATGAAGAGAGGGTACATGCATTATGCCAATTGTCACAGGTTAGAAAGGAACATTTCATGAAGAAATAAGCACTTGAAGAACAGGTAAATAGCAAACGTTATCTTGACAAATACAATTCTAAAAGGTGTAATAATACATACTTAAAGTAAGCATCTATAACGACCGTTACGATTACAGTAGGTTCATCGCTGGCTCCCCTGTTGTTTCCCGTGGCACCGGGCATCGAGGGAATAGAAATAGAGACTTCGGGTTGTCCCGTTCTGGTAAAGTCGGTAGCTTTAGAGCTCGGCACCGCCGAAAGAAATGTCCAGATATGGATGGTGAACTCTCTGGTCTCTGCGCGGGACATTCAGCCGTGCGATGCGTGCGGAAACCTCATGACAGAAAGGATTGCTCGTAAGTAAACGGTGGGTATCAAAGCTGACGGGTACGCAGCGATGATGTAAGGATAATCTCACTGCAATGTTATCGTTCCCAATTATCCTCTGTTTTAGTGCAGGAATAATTTATTCCACGACATCGTCCGCATACACGTAGTCATCCTTGTCGACTTCGGAATCTTTGCCGTCGTTATAATCTACCCGCGGGTATTTCACTCGGTGACTGGTAGAAGCAGCTTCCGGCTCAGGCTCCGGCTCATCAGATTCGTTGCCAGGTCGACTTGTAGGGGCGGCGATAAATGTATTTTCAGGCTCCGATACCTTCCAGCTTGACCTTATGAGTAGCGGTTCGACAAAACCTGACCTGAAAAGAAGCATCTGCAGATCCGAAGTTTATAGCAGGTGTAGTAATAGTGGTTGCTGTTTGCTGTGCCAGTCCGCCTACCCATGGCTGGGCCTGAACCTTGGCGCAGAGCGTGCTCTATGCCTGGTTGGCCTGGTCGGCAGTTACTATGTTTTGCGCGGTGCTTGGCAGAGGAGTGTTGGCAATGATATATCTTCCGCATTCCAGCCCGGATTGGGCTGCTGATAAGGCTGCATTGATCTTGTGCTGGTTCGAGGCAAGCTGAATGCTCGTGCCCGACTGCGTGGCCATAGAGACAGTCAGAGCCGAAAATACAAGAACGAAAATCATTGCGACGATAAGTACAGCGCCTTTGCGCTTTGCATGAACGGATTTTTTATGGGTGCCATTTCTCCCCCCCAGGAAAAGCCCCATATTAGACAGTATCTGATAACTTCTATTTTCCAACTAAAGTATAAAAAATATTTACTGGAGATGCAACTGTTTGAAATGAATTGAGTAAAGGAGCAAGATCGGTTGGGGCAGCTTCTCAATAACAGGGCATGCCATCTTAAGGTGGCATGGCTTTGGGCCGGCCTTGTTAAATTTCGGATCGACGGTTTGACAGACAAGGATTACAGAGCAAATTCATCATAAGAAGAAGGATTATAGGTTAGTACTCGGAGAGTATCAAAGCCTGCAGGGACCTTTGTGCTGGCTGACCGGTCGAAAGTCATTGAAGCGTTGCCCTCTACAACCATGGGCTGGTCGGAGTAATTGATAATCGTTCCTTTGACCTGGGCTGCGACGTTGCCGGAGAAGTGGACGCCGCTGACAGCGACAACTCCCTCCAGGGTGGAGAAATTGCCCTGGAATGAAGCAGCGAAACCCGGAGCGACTATGGATGAACCTTCTTCCTGCCGGATCGCGTCGAATTCGATGCTCGGAGGGTATGGCCCACTGGCAAAGTTACCAATAAAATCAATCCTGTCCGTCACGGGGTCGGCCGTCACATCGCCTTCGGCAACGATTATACCCTGAAGGGCCACGTTTTTGCCGAATGTGACAACATTGGGCGATTCGATTAGTAAGATTCCCTGTATGATCACACTTTGTAGAAAAGTGGGATTCGTTCCAGCTGCGATTGTTGCATTGACAAGAGTCATGCCCTTAGTCAAGTCGGTAGAAGAATCGATAGTTATTCCTGTAGCATACGGCTGGAAACGTGCTGTATCGGGTTCGGGGAATTCCACGGGATCGACGCCTATGAAGACGTGGTTGTCTATGGCCTCCTCGTTATGGTCGCCGTCGATGAGCACATCACCGCCGAAGCTCACATCGGCATCTGGGTTGCCGATCATGATATTGCCGTTAAAGTTTGTGTTGCCGCCTACGGATATTGCGGTGTCGCTGCCTGAGCTCTCTACATAAATATCCGCTTCCCAGGCCTCGGTCGCGCCGATCGTAACCGGATTGCCGGTATAGTTGAGAGGGCCTTTTGTTGCCAGGCCGTAATTAAAGATCGGATGTTCGTAAGGTTCGATATCGAAGTCGACTTTTATGGTCCGTTTAATCTGGGCATCGCCTCCGGTAGCGCAGACCTCCAAAATGTTGGGATTCGTATTGCTGATACTGATTTGCCCGGTAAAAGTCTGACCGGTTGTTGAGTCCAGGGTAACCGGGAGTATTGTGCCGTTATTTTCAAGGGTAATGTTCGATATGCCGTTGGCATCCAGGTTGCTTTGCAGGGTGCTGACTATGGTGCTGAAATAATTGGCAGTCGGCGTCGAGCTTGGCATCGCGACGGGAGTCAGCCAGTGCCGCTGCACCTCGAGCCCGGACGTGGCGTTGCCCAGCGCGCATCCAACTTTGTGCTGGTTCGAGGCGAGTTGCGCATTCGTGCCCGACATGGCCGCCATTGAGACAGCCAGTGCGGAAAAGATAACGACTAAAATCATTGCTACGATAAGTACCGCGCCTTTGCGTATTGGATGAACTGTTTTTTTTACTGGTGCCATTTTTTCCCCCCGGAAAAGCCCCAATTAGACAGTATCTGATAACATCTATGTGATAACTAAAGTATAAGATATATTTACTGGAGATGCAACTGGTTGAAAATAACTTACTCAAACAGACCGATTTGAATGCGAAGATGTTTACAAGCTCTTATTTTGCAGGTATTTGGTTCGAATTGTCATTCTGAGCGTAACGCAGTGAAGCGAAGAATCTAAACGCCGCAGGTATATAATTAACCAATGCGTTGCTATAACATCGTCAGCGTCAAGATCCTTCGCTTCGCTCAGGATGACAAGAATCGGTCAGTTTGAGTAACTTAAGTAAAGGAAATGTGAATATGAATGACCTATAATAACTGCCTAATACGGCTAAGGTCGAACTTTAAGGCCCTGTAGTGTTGAAAAGTGAAAAGGTCGGTCTATATCAGCACTTCCGAGTAAGAAGATGGATTGTACTCCAATACTATTTCGGGCTCAAAGCCGGCCGGGACTTCGGTTAGACCGGATCGGTTGAAATAGAGATCGCTGTTACCCGACAGCGTCATTTCCACGTCGGAGTAGTTGAGCACCGAGCCGTTGATTGTACCGCCGGCGTTGCCGAAGAATTCAACGCCGTTGCCGGCTATCGCGCCGCATAGCGCACTGAAACTGCCGCCAAACGACACGTGGAAACCCGGAGCCATAACGAATGTGCCTGTTTCGTCATGAAGTCCTTCGAACTGGGGCTCCTCCGGCAGGTCGGTGACAGGGTGGCTGTCGACATTGCCGCGGAATATGATCTGATTTACGCCGGAATTGTCTTGGATATCTCCGTCTCCGATAATGATGCCGGTGACATCTGCGCCTCCGGTGAAATCAACCACGTTGGGTGTTTCGATGTAGATAATGCCTTTTAGTATCACTTGGCCGGAGAAGGTTGGGTTGGTGTTAGCGAGAATTCTGATGTTCTCGAAAGTTGCGTCTGCGGATGTGTCTGTGTTGGGATCGAGAGGTGTTACGAATGACTCGAACTGGCTGGGATCCGGTTCCGGGAACTCGCTTGGCGGAACACCGAAAGAGACATGGTTGTCAATGGCGTCCTGGCCTGTTTCGCCGCCTATGCCGGCCTGGCCGCCCTGAAGGTCCACGTTGGCAATGGGATTAACGATGCTTACGTCACCGGCGATTTGCGAGTTGCCGATGATCGAAAGGGCGAGATTGGAGCCCTCGCTTTCGATATAAACACTCGCCTCAACGGATACGTTAACGCCTTCGAGCTCGATATTGCCCGATAGCGACAAAGGGCCTTTCGTTGCTACGCCAAAGTCAAAGACATTATTTGCTCTTTCGCTGAGAATATAGTTTGATCTTATTGTGCGTGTTATCGAACCACAGACACCGGTGATATCGAGCCGGAGTGTTTGGTTATCGAGTTTCGTAATTATTCCGTAGAAACTTTTTTGGCCCGCCGAGTCCAGTGTAACGCTTGGGATGGTCACGACCGTACCGTCACAGGATGTAGTGACATTTGTTATACTTTCGCTTGTCAGCTCGTCCTGGAGCGATAACGCAATTTGGCTGAATTGCAGATCCTCGGCCGTTGTCCCGGATATCGAAACGCGGTTTAGCCAGAAACGGATAACATTGAAACCCGATTCGGCACAGGCTCTTGCGTGATCCATCTTGCGATGATTCTCGGCGATTTGTACATTATTGCCTGAAATTGAGGCCATCGAGACAGCCAGAGCCGAAAAGATGACCACGAATATCATGGATATGATTAGAACTGCCCCTCGATTCTTTGAGCGGACTGAATTGCTTGTGGGTGCCATTTTCCCCCCCCCTTATCGGAAAAACACCACTTAGAAAGTCTTTTTGTAACTTCTATGAGCTAACTAAAAGCTAACTAAAGTATAAGAAACAATTGCCATAAAGGCAAAAATGTTTACATATTTCAAATGAGGCGTGAAAATATGGAATAATAGTATTAAACGATGTGAAAATGTTACTATGAAATATTCTCTTTCTCGGCAAAATATGAGCTGCGTGCAAACGGGCCGGAAATGACCCAGGAAAATCCCAGTTCGGCGGCTTTCTGCTTCCAGAAATCGAATTTGGCTGGAGTTACATAGCCGATAACATCGAGCGAATCTTTTGAAGGTTTGAGGTATTGACCGATCGTGATTCTATCGCAGCCGGCATCGCGCAAATCTCTCAAGACCTGCTCGACCTGTACGTCGGTTTCTCCTAAGCCCAGCATGATTGAAGATTTCGTCTGGACCTTATCATATTGCTCCTTCGCCATTTTCAGCAGATTCAGCGATAGTTGATAGTCTCCGCCGGTTCTGGCGACCGGGTATAGCGATGGGATCGTTTCCACGTTGTGGGCGAATACGAACGGCAGGGAGCCGTGTAGAATTTGCAGGGCCCGGGCCTGGCAGTTGCGAAAGTCCGGCGTGAGTATCTCAAATTTCATATCAGGGCACTGCTGCCTGACACTGTCAATGCAATCGCGAAAGTGGCCGGCGCCGCCGTCCGGCAAATCATCGCGATCGACGCTGGTTATGACCAGGTATTTCAATTGCAATTGTTTTGCCATCTGGGCCAGGCGTGTCGACTCGGTCTTGTCCGGCGGTTCGGGCTTGCCGGTCGCTACCGAACAGAATTTGCAATTTCGCGTGCAGATATTGCCCAGAATCAGAACTGTTGCCGTTCCTCTCGACCAGCACTCGCCTCGATTGGGACAATTTGCGTTGCTGCATATCGTCTGCAGCTCCAGAGATTCGAGGACTTTTCTGGTATGCTGGAAACTGCCGTCGGCCGGCAAACGCCTGCGGAGCCAGGGCGGCAGCCTGCGGCTTTTGGATTTCGTGCTTTGTACTTTGTCTTCGTGCATTCTATTTTTCGTTCGATAAAAAGTGCTTCGTGAGCAGTTCGGTTAACTTTTGCTTTATCTGATTCATTGAGTGGTGTTTGCCGGTTTCTTTCAATACTGATGTCATTTCGACGTTGTCCAGCCCGCACGGTACGATGAAATCGAAAATGCTCAGGTCGTTTTGGATGTTGATTGCCATGCCGTGATAAGTGATAGATCTCGAAACGCGTACGCCGACAGAGGCGATTTTCCTTTCGCCGAGCCATAAACCGGGGGCACCTTTTCGCCTCGTGCTGTGGACGTCTAATTGCTTGAGCAATTCTGTGCCGATCGCTTCCAGCTCTCTGATGTATTCGTTGATTCCAAGGCCTGTTTTCTGCAGGTTCAGGATCGGATAAAAGACAAGCTGGCCCGGATTGTGAGCCGTTGTGCCGCCGCCTCTGCGGACATCCACTACGTCGATATGCTTTTGTGCCAGATCGTCGCGGCTGAATAAGAGTTTGTTGGAGCTTTGCCGGGCTCCAAGGGTAATGACAGCAGGGTGCTCGACGATCAGGACGGTATTCGGTATCGCGTTTTGATGCCTCTTTTCGCGTAACAGTTGCTGGGTCTGCAGGATTTGACGGTAATCGGCGAGTCCGCAATCACGGATATGCAGGAGGCAGTTTTTATCTTGTTCGGCCACGAGGTTTTGCAGATTCCAGCTCATTATCCTTATTTCTTTCTTTGGGCACAGATTTCATGGAATTCATTTTAATAATTGATCACGCGGATTGCACGGATTTTCCCCCGAATATGATGAGTCTTCAATTGAGTGGTAAGAGATGATTGATATTTCCAGGTTAACAAAACTGTGTGTAAATAAAAAAAGACCGATGACTACATACGGTCATCAGTCTTTGCTTTTCTTTTTCACTGCCCCGCTCGTCCGATAGCCACAGACTCTTCACAACCCTTTAAATTACGTAAATAACAATGTTAAAAGAGCTTGTTATTATCTACTCATATTCAAAAGCGATTCCAACGCCGATCTCTGCATTTTCGAGAAGATTTTTTCGGTCTACCCTGACAATTTTGCCGGTTTTGATACGGGCAAATTGTCCTTTTTCCTTTGCTAGAGTCTCTGTGCGCGGGAAATTCAGCTCCACGAGATGGCCCGATCGGATAGGTGCCGTTACCGGCAGTGTAATAAAGACGCCTGTCTTGCTGATATTACAGCTTCTGCCGTTAACGAACCTGTTCGCTTCCGGTATCCAAACGCTGACAGGCCAGGCGACACTGCTCCGGCTATCTTTTCGCTGCTCAATTAAAGCCTGCATAGTTTCAATCTCCTTAAATAGTCAATCCATCAATGATATGCTTATCGGCAATGTTAAATTGGATAGATTAGAATATTTGGGCAAAATAATTGGATTTCCGAAAAAAGTCTTTGCTGCCGGTTATACCGCCCGGTAATAAGTTTTTTTATAAGACGTTCTTTTGAAAAAAATTAGTGAAAACAATCCGGGTGAATACATCAAATATCCAAATGGATAGGATTCTGTAATTTCGAAGTTATGGCCGTGACGTATTCATAGTTCGTGATAGTCGTCCGATAAGTCGCAGAACCCCCATTTTTGCACGATTATTCGCAGTTGATCATAACATCCGACATATATTTCTTGACAGAAGCATAAAAGTTTGATAGAAATAAGTATTGGAGACTTTGGGTTTTGTTCATGATTGACTACCTGAGACGCACCCGCAAAGGAGGACGAAACCAAGCCTTGAAAAGTGATAACGTACAGACATAAATCCCTGATTAAGGCCGGTACATTTGATGCTTATTTAAAACAATGTGGGTATCGGTTTATACCCAGAACACGGTTAATCGTTATTTTTTTACGAAGGAGGATTCTTATGTTTAGAAGAATAATTTATCTGGTTTCTTTGGTTTTTGTGCTGAGCATGGCAGCTAATGCCTCAGCCGACCTCATTCTTCACTGGCCTTTTAACGATGGTGCAGGAACCACTGCCGGTGATGCAAGTGGTAATGGGCATAATGGCACAATTGAAGGTGATCCCAAGTGGGTGGCCGGCAAAATAGGCGGCGCGCTGGATTTCGGCGGTGATGGTGATCGTGTGGTTGACGAAAACGGCGCAAGCTACCTTAACGATCTTGAGGCCATGACAATTACTGTGTGGATCAAGTCAAGAGTGATCGGCACAGACGCGGGCTTCATCGAGGGTGAAGACCCCGACACTAATGACAATGTATGCACCATCCGTTACGATGCTGCCGGTGCGACCTACGGCGGCTCTAACGTGCTGAAGATGGCAGTAACATCGAGCGGCGAGCAACAGTTGGAAAGCTCCGGCAATCTTCAGACTACCGAGTGGCAGCATGTCGCTATGACCTGGAGCAGCGGAGATATAATAAGGCTCTACATCAATGGAGTCGAGGATACACCGTCGGGTAACGCTTCGGCGGCTTCCGGCCCGCAATCAGGCGTAGTCAAGTTCATTGTCGGCCAGGGTGGGAAAGATACCGGCGGAGGTTGGAACGGATTGATCGACGACGTCCGGATCTATGACGAGGTGCTGTCGGTCGAACGCATTCAAGGTGTTATGATAGGTGAAGGATTTCCATATGCCCTGGGTCCCAGTCCTGAAGATGGTTCCATGTATCCGGACACGTGGGCGACTATGAGCTGGTCGCCGGGAGATTTTGCAGTCTCTCACGATGTGTATATGGGTGAGAATTCTGACGAAGTGAACGAGGGTACGGTCGATACCTTCCAGGGAAACCAGGCCTCTACGTTTTTTGTTATTGGCTTTCCCGGGTTTCCATATCCTGATGGTCTTGTTCCGGGTACAACCTACTACTGGCGAATCGACGAGGTCAACGAAGCCGATCCGAACAGTCCATGGAAAGGCAATGTCTGGAGTTTTACAGTACCGCCCAAGACAGCCTACGCACCCGTCCCGCCTAATGGTTCCGATAGTGCCGACCTGGATGTGAAACTTACCTGGACTGCCGGCTTCGGCGCCAAATTACACTATGTGTACTTCGGCGAAGATTTTGACGAAGTAAACAATGCTGTAGTGGGTTTGCCCCAGGGTTCTGCAACTTATACACCCGGCACACTCAAATTGGCCAAGACTTACTACTGGCGTGTCGATGAGTTCGATGCTGCCGATACGTATAAAGGTGACGTCTGGAGCTTTACTACCGAGGGCGCAGCCAGCGGCGCGAATCCGGCCAATGGCGCTGTGGACGTAAAGCCGACAGCGGTTCTTAGATGGGATGCGGGAGCTGTTGCCGCTTCGCACGAGGTATACTTCGGTGCCGATGCGGATGCCGTCAAGAACGCAACCAAGGCTTCACCGGAGTATAAGGGAGCAAAAGCCCTCGGCGAAGAGAGCTATGATCCCGGTAAACTCATGTTGAATACGGCTTACTATTGGCGGATCGAAGAAGTTAACGGTGTCAATCCCGATAGTCCCTGGGCAGGCAACGTCTGGAGCTTTACGACGGGCGATTTCTTTGCCATAGACGATTTCGAGGACTACGATGCGGGCGATAACCAGATATGGTTTGCGTGGCACGATGGGCTTGGCGCCGGCACACCGGGTACTCCGGGTTACATTCCTGGTAACGGCACCGGCTCTGCTGTAGGCGACGAAACCACACCCTCTTATACCGAGGAGACGATCGTCCACGGCGGCCTTCAATCAATACCGCTTGCATACGACAACAATAAGCAGGGCTACTCGAATTATTCGGAGGTGGACCTGACGTTAACCGCCCAGCGTGACTGGACCGAAGAAGGCATGGCGGAATTGTCGCTGTGGTTCTACGGTGATTCAGCTAATGCTGCTGAGCCGCTGTATGTAGCCATAGCCAACGCCGGTGGTGTGCTTGCTGTGGTTGTCCACGATGATCCGGCTGCAGCCACGATCGACACCTGGACTCCGTGGGTCATCCCGCTGCAGGCTCTTGCCGATCAGGGTATCAATCTGAGCAACGTCGACAGGATCGCAGTTGGCATGGGCACAAAGGGCAATATGACGGTTCCCGGCGGTTCGGGCAAGATGTACTTCGATGATATTCGGCTGAATCAGCTAAAAGAGACTGCTGCAGAGTAAACACGGTTTTTGCCGGAAGAAAATTAGATTTTGTATTATTGCGGGGCCTATATCGATTGATTCGGTATAGGCCCCTTGTTAATTGATTATTGGCAGCGGTGGAGAGATTGTCTTATTGGGGAGCAGAAAACCTTGCCATTTGGAGCTCACTGTTGTATTGTTACGGCCAATGAAAACAAAAGTATTAAAACTTGATGCCGCAAAGATTGATGTGAAGAAAATCAACGAAGCGGCGGCGATTATTGAATCGGGCGGACTTGTGGCGTTTCCTACTGAAACTGTCTATGGAATTGCCTGTCGGGTCAAAAGTGATTCGTTAGCCATGCTCGATAATCTCAAAGGCCGAACCACTGACAAATACTACACTTTGCATATTGGCCAAAAGAACGATGTCGGAAATTATGTATCCACCATCGGACTCATGGCTCAAAAACTGATTCAAAACGCCTGGCCCGGGCCTTTGACCATCGTATTCGAACTGGATAAAAAGGACATCGACAAACAGCACAAGAATCTCGAAGGAGAAGTTTTTGAAAGCCTGTACAAAGATCATTCCATAGGTATTCGCTGTCCTGACAACACAATAGCCGCAATGTTGTTGCAGCAAACGAGCATTCCCGTGGTTGCGCCAAGCGCTAACATAACGGACAGCCCGCCGGCGGTCGATGCCGGTCAGGTTCTTGATCAGTTATCAGGTAAAATAGATTTGCTGCTGGACGCAGGTCCGTGTAAATACAAGCAAAGCAGTACGGTTGTTAAAATAGGTAAAAAGGGCATGGGGATATTGAGGCCCGGTGTATATTCAAAGCCGGAATTGGAAGCGTTATCGCTGATTCAGTTTTTGTTTGTTTGTACAGGCAATACCTGCCGAAGCCCGATGGCTGAAGGAATATTTAGAAAATATTTGGCAGAAAAATTACAATGCAATGTTGACGGCCTCGGCAAAATGGGTTATAAAGTCAGCTCGGCTGGCATTATTGGTTCAGTTGGGTATCCTGCAACTGCTGAGGCGGTGACCGCTTGTGCCGCTAAGGGAGTAGATATAAAAGCTCATAGGAACAAGGCATTGTCCCGAGAGCTTATCGAAGCAAGTGACATTATATTCGCAATGGAGCAGATACACCGGGACAGAGTTATTATTCTTGATCCGAAGGCGGCGAATAAGTGTTTTTTATTAGCGGGTAATACGGGAATTCCTGATCCGATAGGCCAACCACAGCAGTCTTACGATAAGTGTGCGAAATTAATTGAAAGAGCCGTACAAAAAAGGATTAGTGAGTTTGTGAAATGAAAATAGCAGTTGGAAGTGACCATCGCGGCTACGAAATCAAACAGCAAATCATAGCCATAGCTACTGAGCTTGGCCATGA
>Ga0210003_1002189_pt1 | contig 16672 bp, 10 predicted proteins | sample LantaG_FD_182804 | JGI IMG/M metagenome (GOLD analysis project Ga0210003, IMG submission 182804) | Deep subsurface microbial communities from Baltic Sea to uncover new lineages of life (NeLLi) - Landsort_02402 metaG (SPAdes) (version 2) | ecosystem: Environmental > Aquatic > Marine > Oceanic >...
AACGAAAAACAGCGCCGGGCCGAGCTTGATTTCTGCCGCTTCCAACTCGCCGAAATCGAAGGTGCTGAACTCGAACCGGGCCACATCGAGGAAATTCAGCGCGAACGCGCCCTGCTCGTAAACGCCGAGCGAATCCAGACGCGCATCGCAGCAGGATACGAAGCCCTCTACGAAAGCGACGGCTCCGCGCTCGACCACCTCAAGGCCGTTGTGCGACAGCTCGAGGAAATAGCGGGCCTCGATCCGCGCCTCGACAGCGTCCTCGAAGCATGCAGCGATGCAGCCGTGAAAGTGGAAGAAGCAGCTTTCGCGCTGCGCGATTTCACCGACAGTTGGGAATACGACCCCGACCGCCTCGAGGAAATCGAGCGCCGCCTCGTTGAAATCAGCAAGCTGCAAGCCAAGTACGGCGACACCGAGCAGGAAATATTCGACTTCGCCGACGGCCTCCGCGCACGCATCGAAGAACTCGCCAAGGCCGAAAGCGACCTCAAGACCATCGAGCGCGACATCGAGGCCGCAGCCGCCTCAGCCGCCGAAATCGGAGCACGCCTCAGCGAGGCCCGCCGCACAGCCGCGGCAAGACTCGCCAAGGCAGTAATCGGCGAGATCAAATGCCTGGGCATGAACAAAGCCCGCTTCGAATGCGCCGTGCGGAAGGTCGAAACGCTGGACGACGCTACTGCATCGGGCATGGACGACGTGGAATTCATGATCCAGCCCAACCCCGGCGAGCCGATGATGAGCCTTCGGCGGATCGCATCCGGCGGGGAGACCTCCCGAATCATGCTCGCGCTCAAGAACATACTGGCCGAGGCCGACCGCGTGCCGCTGTTGGTCTTCGACGAAATCGACGCCAACGTCGGGGGCCGCATGGGAAGGCCCATCGGCGAGCGCCTGGCCGCCGTCGCCCGCTGCCACCAGGTCATCTGCATCACGCATCTGCCGCAGATCGCCTCCTGCGCACAGCACCACCTGCGAGTCGATAAGCTCATGAAGAAAGGCGAGACCTTCACCGTGGTCGAGGAACTGCAAGGCGAGGCGCGCCTGCACGAGATCGCCGAAATGATCGGCGGCAAGAACAAAACCGCCGCCACCCTCCAGCAGGCCCGGGAGATGCTTGGCGGCTGATTCGGGCGCTGCCGCTTCATTATCAAGCAAAGCAGTTTTGGTTCTTCCGTATCTGGTGAGGGTTGTTGTCGAAAGCTGCGCAGAACAGGGCCGGTCGACGGGGCTTGTTCCTTACATCGGGCGTTCGGCCAATCGCGGAGGGCAGGGCAAGCCCTGCCCCTACCTGTGTCGCGAGCACCACCAGCATTCACCCGCACTTCACGCTGGTGGACTGCCTGTTCCAGGGCAATTCGGTGCCGAACACGTCGAGGCCGAAAGACACCTACGCCGGCGCGATGCTCTTCACCTGGTGGGGGTCCAACGGCAATGTCGATTTCGACAGGTGCATCTTCACGGGCAATTCAGGCTCGCACCTGTTCGGCATCACTTATGCGGGCCGCCCCTCGCGGCTTTCAAGCTTGCAACCGACGCCGGAGAAATGTTTGTTGCATTCCGGTGGTTGTAACGCTATAATCTGTTCGGCGGTTGAACCGCCGGATTTGAGGATGGAGAAGCCTGTATGCCACCCCCGCCGCATGGATACCACCGTTCGCTTCGAGATGATGCTGACGAGCCGAAGTTGGGGACGTTCCGGTCGCTCAGCCGGCTGATAGTCTACCTGAGGCCTTACAAGTTTGCGGTAGCGGTTTCCTTTGTAACGATGCTTGTGGGGTCGTTTCTTCGGATTCTGCTTCCGCTGGTTTACCGGTGGTTCATCAACGAGGGTATACACAGCAGTTTTCTGGACATCAGCTATTTTGCGCTCGTTGCATTCGTGCTGTTTTGCTTTCACGCAATCATTGCATGTCTTGGCTACCTTCACCGCCTTGCGGTCGCAGCGCACGGTCAGGGAATGATCCGCGACTTGCGCAATCATATTTTCACGCACCTGCAGTCTCTGTCGCTGAAGTTTTACGACAGGCAGCAGTCGGGCGAACTGATGTCGCGGATAATGAGCGATGTGGACCGCCTCGAGTGGGGCGTTGTGGAGGCGGTGCTCGAGATAACGAATTCGATACTTACGTTCGTTTTCATGATTTTCGTGACGGCGAGGTATATCAATCTGAAGCTGACGCTCGTGGCCCTGTGCACTTCGCCGGTGATGCTGTTTATGACGTGGCTGTTCAACAGGAAGGTGCACGACCTGTTCATGACGCGCCGCGAGAAGATAGGCGATCTGACGACAGTGGTTCAGGAGAACCTCAGCGGCGTTCGCGTCGTGAAGGCCTTCGGCCGGGAAGATCACGAGCTGAATCGCTTCCAGGGCGAAACCAATTCGTATTTCAACTACGGTATCACGGTCAACCGTCTGCTGGGCCTTGTGATGAACCTGATGGAGGTGCTGGCTTCGATGGCGAGCGTGGTTGTGCTCGTGTTCGGGGGCTGGCTGATCTTGAATGACAAGCGTATGAACGTTGGCGAGCTATTTGCGATGATGGCATATGTCGGCATGCTTCAGGCGCCTATCAGAACGCTGATCCACGCAAATTACCACATGCAGCGGTCGGGTGCGTCGGCGCGGCGGGTGTTTGACCTTCTCGATACGAAGCCCGAGATTGTTGATGCGCCGGACGCATTGGAGTTGCCGATGGCGCGCGGCCATGTGGAGTTCCGCGATGTGACTTTCAGCTATAACGGCTCCGAGCCTGTGTTGCGGGGCATCAATCTGATGGCCGAGCCGGGCCAGATGGTTGCGTTTGTGGGCAAGAGCGGTGCGGGCAAGAGCACGCTGGTGCACCTTATCCCGCGGTTGTACGAAGTGGCCAATGGCTGCGTATTGGTGGATGGCATCGATGTCCGCAAGATACGCTATGGCGATCTGCGCAGGAATATAGCGATGGTGATGCAGGATGTTTTCCTGTTCAACGGGTCGATCAAGCAGAATATCGCCTACGGCAAGCTGGATGCGACCGATGAGGAAATTTTTTCAGCGGCGCATTCTGCTCACGCTGACGAATTCGTGCAGGCCCTGGAAGAAGGCTACGATACGCAGATAGGCGAGCGCGGCGTGCGGCTGTCGGGCGGGCAGCGTCAGCGGCTGTCGGTGGCGCGCGCGATTCTGGCGGATGCGCCGATCCTGGTGCTGGACGAGCCGACGTCGAATGTGGACACGCATTCGGAGCGGCTGATCCAGGACGCGCTCGAGAAGCTGATGCGCGACAGGACGACGTTCGTGGTCGCACACCGGCTGAGCACGATTATCCGCGCCGATAAGATCGTGCTGCTGGATGCCGGCGAGATCAAGGCGGTAGGCCGCCATAACGAGCTGATGCAGACCTGCGAGCTGTACGCGCATCTGTACCGCGTGCAGGCTCAGTCGGACACCTGAGCAGCCCCCCAGCGAGGTCAACGAAAGGAGCACCAATGGACACCACACGAAAATTTCTCGACAAGGACAACTTCGCAAAGCACTGCGGCATCGAGCTGATGGACGTCTCGCCCGGCCGTGCCACCGCAAGCATGCGCCTTGCCGACCGCCACCTCAACGGCGTAGCCGTCTGCCACGGCGGAGCGATCTTCTCGCTCGCCGATTTCGCATTCGCGGCCGCATCGAACTCGCACGGCACCATCGCCGTAGCCATCAACGCCTCCATATCATTCCTGAAGGCCGCCCGCGAAGGCACACTCACCGCCGTCGCCGAGGAAGTGGCCATCAACCCCAAGCTCGCCAGCTATCGCATAAACGTCACCGACGAAGAAGGCGACATCGTCGCCATCTTTCAGGGGATGGTCTACCGCAAGAAAGACAAGATCGAGCTGTAACGCCCCCGGCTTCGGCCACTGCAAGTCGACCAGCGTACCATTCCTCCGCGCCGGCGCGGGAACCTTCCGCCGGCCTCGCGCACTAATCAGATGTCCGTACCCGCAAGGCCTCGATGATTTCCCGGCTGTCTGCCCCACCCGAAGGAGAACATGGATGAACGCTCGCGCACTGATTCTTGCGATGGTTCTTGCACTCGGAGTCGGCCTATACGCAGGCGCAAACCCCATACCGCCGCCATCCGACACCAACATGCCGCTCGAAGACATGTACGCCAGCCTCGACGAAATCGACGGCGGAACCGGTCTGATGGAGGCCTTCAACGGCTACTACTACTTCGACCGGATCGATGAAGACGTCCACCTGATCAAATTCCCCGTCCCACCGAAGACGCAAGGCTTCCAGGTGGCGATGGGCAAGCTTCCGGAAGGATGGAAATTCGTCGAATCAGCCTTCCCTTACCTCCACGAGCAACATCCCCAGCACTGGGAAGATTGCCCGTGGACCGTTCTTCGCGAGCTGTACCCGACCGTCCTGCCCGAGTGGCCGTTCATACCCGTGCACGGATGGTATCCGCCCTGGTACGGATCATTCCCCCCGCAGGCGATATTCAGCGTCAAGTATCAGCACCAAGTCCTCAAGCGCGGCCGCCACTACATCTACTTCTACGCCCTCGGCTGCGGCAAGGAATACCCCGTGCCGGCAGACGACACAGGAGGCGACGGCGAGCCGCCATTCTACAAGACAGGAGTCACCTCCTACCTCGACATTACAATGCCGAAAAACTACAACTGCACCAGGATGTTCCTCGACTACCAGATGCAGCCGTTTGCGGTCACCATCGAGGATGGCAGGACAGTCGTATCCTTCCATGCGAAAAAATCAGACGGACCATTCGAGCGCGACCTCATCGCCTTCATCCGCCCATTCTGCCTGACCGCCGACGTCAATTTCGATGACAAGGTGGACGTGCTCGACCTGATCAGCGTGCGCAACCTGCTTGGGACATCCGTTTCGGATGAAGCCAGCGAAGACGCCGACGTCAACGGCGACGGCACGGTCAATATTCTCGATCTGATCAAGCTGCGCAACAACCTCGGCGACAAGCCCAAGCTGGATGACGCCGCCCTCGAGGCAGCGCTTCCCCCCCAGATTCGTCTGCGTTACAAGGTCCACCAATGCGGCAGCAGCAGCCCCTACGGAATCGTGCCGGACATCCGCGCCGTGGGCCGCCGCATGTACATCAACGATCAGATATACTTCAACTGCTGCCCCGAGTACGTCCGGATGACTATACGCGTCGAAGGCAACCTGGTTGAATTCAAGGAGAAATGCCAGGAAGAAGCCCCCTGCGACTGCCTCTGCTACTATCCGATGAAAGGCGTGGCCGGCCCGTTTGCCCCCGGCAAATACAAAGCACGCCTGCTCGGCCCTCACAACGAGGTGATCGTCGAGAAGGAGATAATAATCCACTAAACCGGCGGATCGCTCCCCCTCCTCGTGCCTGAAAAGGCGCTATGAACCCCGGCAGGCTGCGGGCTTGCCGGGGTTCTTGCATGCCCGCCCCCGGAAGCCAGCGAGCCGGTGTGGCAGGAAGTCGCCGATTCGCCCCCATACTCACCGCAATTCGGGCTTGATATTGCCCGAGCCGTGCGCTATACTTCTGGCCACGCATGCCGGCGGGTCGGGCGGGCGGCCGCCTCGACGCCCGGCATTGAAGAGCACTGCTCCCGGACAGGAAAGGACAGGTTTTCACAATGACAAATAAGCTTGGATTTCAGCTTTATACGCTGCAGAATTTCGAAGGTGGTTACGAGGCGGCCTTTGAGGCGCTCAAGGGGCTTGGAGTGGATACGATCGAAGCATGGTCCGGCGCTGTGCCTGCCGATCCGAACGCGTCGATGTCGCTGGACGGCCTGCGGCTGGCGCTGTCGCAAGCAGGCATGAAGCTCGCCTGCGGGCACGTCACCGCAGACGAATTCGACCGGCGCTACGATGAATGGAAGGACCTCCTGCTGGAGTTCGGCTCGCGAAACTGGGTGATCCCTTTCTATAAGGCCGACAGCCTGGAGGAATGGCTCGCGGCGCTTCCGAAGTTCAGGGAAATGTCCGACCGGATGAAACCGGATGGCCTTTCTCTCGGCTATCACAACCATCATATGGAACTCGTGCGGATGGGCGACAGGTACATTATGGAGCACCTGCTGGACAACATGCCGGAGCTTCAGGCGCAGTTTCATATCGGCCAGTTCCTGCCGGAACGGGGGATCGTTCTGGCCGATTGGATCAGGAAGTATCGGGGACGCATCTGCTCGCTGCACGTGAATGATTCGGACTCCAGCGGCGCAACGCGGGTCGGCGAAGGGGCTTGCCGGGCGGAGGAGGCGATCAGGGCGGCAGTCGATGCCGGAGTGGACACCTTCATCATGGAAGTGTGGTTCACGAAGGAAACGATGGACGGCGTGAAGAAGGACCTGGACTTCGTCCGAAGGCTGATTGCGTAACCCTGGGTGCACCAGGATTCTGGTTCTGTCCTCCCAATTTCCGAAGCTGCGGGCGAGACGCCCGCGATCCCAGGGGGGCAGGGCAAGCCCAGCCCCTACCAGCAACGCCCTTCGGGCTTGATAGGAAGGTAAAATTGATGATTCCGGCGACGCCTGCCTGGGAAAGCAGGACGCCGCCGCAGGCGGGCAACAGACGCCCCGCCCGAATGGCGTGAAATTAAGGCTGTCCGTCCGTTGTAGGGGCAGGGCGCGCGAGTCTTCGAGCGTGTTCCCTGCCCTCTTACAGCCTTAATTTCATAGCATTCGAGGCGCGCCCCTACCTGGTCCAGGCCGCCTTCTGTCGCTATTATGAACGCGTTGGTCAAACCGTATGTGGCATAGGACGCATTCCTCGTTCCGGGGCATAATCAAGATTCCGTTGGCGCACCCGCCGCAGCGCCTTACCGAATAATTGCTTGACAGCCCCAGCTTTCTCTGCTATATTTCCTTGGAGTCGTCAGCTCTGGCTGCTGGGCTGCAACTGATCCGGTTTCGCTGGTGCTGAAGCAAGGAGATGCCATGAAATCGTGTTGCTTGCCGGCGTTGGTGTTTGCAGTCGCGTGCGTGGTTTCGCCTGCCCTGGCCGAACGGCAGACGATCATGACGGAGGATTTCGAGGGGGCGTTTCCCAATGGGCTGTGGACCGTGACAGGCAACCCGACATGGGACGACGACGACTATAATCCACGCAGCGGAGGTTGGGCCTGCTGGTGCGCAAATGGCGGCAGTGCATGGCTGGATCCGCAGAACAGCAATTACCCCAACAACATGAACGCCACGATGACCTACGGCCCGTTCGATCTGTCCGATGCGTACCGGGTCACGATGACTTATTGGATGTGGCTTGATGCCGAATGCAGCTACGACTTCATGCGCATCAGGGCCTCCAGCGACGGCCTCAACTGGACCGGCGATACCTACACCTGCGGCACAGCCACGTGGCTGAGCTATTCGCTGAATCTTGATGCTTTTCTCGGTCAGCCGCAGGTGTGGATTTCTTTCAACTTCACCAGCGACGCCAGCAACACGGAAAAAGGTGCTTTTATTGACGACGTACGCCTGGAAAAGAGCACCTTTCTGCCCATGTCTCTCGACGGACCGGCCGCCGAAGGCTCCATTGACAGCGGTTCGGATATGGAGGCGTTCAGGCTTATTCTATTCGAGACCACAAGATGTATCTTTGAAACCTCAAACAGATGGGGCACGCTCGCAGCCACCAATGTGAACCTCGTTGACTCCACTTTCAAGGTAGTCTGCAGCAACCTGGCAGGTGACAACGGCATGTCGCGAGTGTCCAAAGTCCTTGCCCCGGGTACCTACTACCTCTGGGTGTGGGGCAAGCACGACGAAATGCTCGCGCACGCCGAAGACCTTCGCGGTGGGCAGGCGCAGATTGTTCATTTTACATATCTTCCACACGCATACGTCAAGCTGCACGCCGGCGGCAGCACAGTCACTGGCACCTACCAGGTGCAAGTGCAGGTGGCAGCCAGGGTATTTGGCAAAGCTCTGCGGCCTGAACCAGACAACACCGGCGTAGCGGGCGTAACGATCCATTTCGGCGGCGGGCGTGGTTCCGTCATTACCGACTCCGATGGCTCGTATTACGCCGACCTCGCGCCCGGCAATTTCACAGTTACCCCTTCCAAGGCCGGAATGAAATTCGTGCCCGCGAGCAGATCTATCTCGCCCGGCCCCGGCCACACTGTCTGGAATGTGGATTTCCTTGGCATTCCCGAGCCGCGATTTATTCCGACTGATGGCGCGCTCGACGGCAGCATCGACACCGCCGCAGACTCCGACTGGTACTACGTATCGTATAAGCCCGGAACGTGTGTGTTTGAGACTGCCAACTGCTGGGGCGAGACCTTGAGCAACGCCCAGATGTGGTGCTACGATTACGACATGCTCGACGCACCATACAACGTGGTGGCAGGAACAGGCGATGGTGGAATGGCGCGAAGCCTTTTCTCGACCAATTTCGAGCATTTCGGCACAATCCAGTTGCGGGGCCTGAGCGGCGACACCGGCACCTACACCATCACCGCAAGCCGGCTTCACGAACTGCCGCTCGACCAACTCGTGCAGGCCGAGATTCCCGCACACAAGACGCCCAACTGGTTTTCCTTCGAAGTAACCGAACCGGGCCACTATACGGTCGAATCCTTCGCCGCCGACCTGCACGACGCGGCAATGTCATTGTACGACGACGTCTATGCCCAGCCGCTCGCGCATGATTACGATCTGGATGACGGCCAAATGCCGCGCCTCATCGCCTGGCTGGCCCCCGGCACCTACTATGTGAGAATGCGCGGAGCAGATTCGAACGCCACCGGCACCTATTTCATCGCGGTTCATCACGCTGCCACCGTGAACGTCTTGATTTACCAATTCCCCGGCGGCATCGGCCCAGTCGAAGGCGCCGCGGTTGCATTTGGCGGGGGGCGTGGCTCTCTGGTTACACAGGCCGATGGCACCTGCGCAACCTACGTGTATCCCGGCGATTTCAGCGTTGTGCCCTCGAAAGCAGGCATGGTGTTCTCGCCTTTCAGTCAAGCCGTTTCAGTAACTGCGGGCGGCACCGCAAGCGTCCAATTCGCAGCCATACCTGCTCCCATTGTCATCGCCCCCGACGGCCCGGCCATCGACGTGGAAATTGCCGTCGTCGGCGGCCATGACTACTATACCTTCAGCATGGCGTTGGAAGATCGACTTGTGATCGAGTACGACAACACCGCCGGCGCCACGGGATGCCTTACAACGTTATCCGACCCTGGTGGCAACTTCGCCAGCTACTGCTCCGAAGGCGGCATATCGATCGCCGACTACGACGCCGGTGTACACTATGTTGCCTTCGGCTTCGGCCTGAGTCAGGTCGGCACGTATCATATGACCATCAGTGTGTTGCGGGAACTGCCGATCGGACAGACTGTGCCCGCCAACATTTCCGGGGCCGGCGCCCGCCACTGGTACAAATGCGAAATTCCCCTGGCCGGCTATTATGCGGTCGACACCATCGCCGGTTCGCTTGCGGCCACCGTTCTTAATGTGTCCGACGACAGCAGCTTCGAGCCGATTGCAGAAGATGACGGCGGCGGAGGCATGGCGCGCGTGCTTTGCTGGCTTGATGCCGGCACGCACTATGTGAAAGTGCACGCGAAAGATCCATCAGCCGTCGGCACCTACCAGATACTCGTGCAAAGGGCAACACATTCCATCTCCGGCACAGTCCGGGGCGTGGACAGCCTTGGGCTTCCCGGAGTAACCGTCAGCTTCGGCGGAATGCACGCTCCTGTCCAGACCGATCCCGCCGGAATCTTCACCGCGACGGGATTCGACCACAACACCACCGTTGCCGTCTCCGCCTCGAGATCCGGCTGGCGATTCCTGCCCGCCAGAGCCGATGTGCTGATGGTTGCAGACATCACCAACGTCGAGTTCCTGGGGCTTATCAACGGCGACGCCAACCTCGACTGCAAGACCAACGTTCTCGACCTCATATTCGTCCGCAACCGCCTGCGCTCCGATGTGAACAGCGGAGACAACCGCCAGGCAGATGTCAACGGAGACGACAAGGTCAACGTGCTCGATCTGATCCACGTCCGTAACCACCTTGGGACAAAGTGCGAATAAGTTGCACCATTTCATCCTGACACGGCGCGAAGCGGGCGGCGGAGCCAGATAAGCAAACTCTCCGCCGGCCTTTGCATTCAAGCCCTCTGATGCAGAATCCCCTCACGTGCCGAGCGGCTGACGCATCACCGTGTATCGCAAAACGGCTGTTTTGTCTGATCTGCTACACTGGAGGGCATGGATAGTTCCCGATCTCAGCGCTGCTGCGGCTTACTCGCACTTCTCGTTCAGGTGATTGCGCGCCGTACAGACACCACGACAACAATCAACAGCTTCCGCATAGGTGCTACTCCTTGCAGAAAAGGGGACGAATCAGCGATTCGCCTGTCCAATACCAGCTTTCTACAAGCATCTATAGCACACTTCTCGCGGATGTCAAGCAGGAATTGCAGGAGTCATGAGAATCTTCCTCAAGGCGCAGACGCAGCCGCCGGCGCCTTTCTCAGTGATTCGGCTCAGCTCGATAAGGTGTTTGACATGGTGTTCCCATCAGGGGCAGTTTCAGTCAGGCACGGATATTGATTTGTAAGCGCTGTCAATAATTGCGCCGGCATCCTCGACTGGAACCGCGAGGAAGACACTACAGTGCTCGCGCTTCATGCAGGGGCGGGCTTCAAACCCGCCCTGTGTTCAAATCAACGGGAAGATGGGGAGGGCAGGCTTGACGCTAAGGGTGTAAACAACGTGCTGCAGGTCGGCGGGCTACGTCGACCATCGTGAAGGCGGGTCGAGGGGAATTTTGCGGGCTTCTTCGACGTCGGCATTCATCTGCGCTATCAGTTCGTCGGCGGAGTCGAACTGCAACTGATCGCGCAGCCTTGCCAGGAAATGCACTTCCATTTCCTGTCCATACAGGTTTCCGCTGTAATCGACTATGTAGACTTCGACGATCACGGGTGCGGCCGGCGCGTGGAAGGTGGGCTGATTGCCGATGCTGACAAGCGCGTGCCATTTGCGGCCTTCGAGGGTCGTCTGGCCGGCGTAGAGGCCGGCGGGCGGGTGCGCCTCGTGGTGAAGGTCGAGGTTGGCGGTTGGAAAACCGAGCTTGCGCCCGCGGCCTTCGCCGCTGATGACCGTCCCAAGCACCGACACGCGCCGCCCCAGCATCCGCTGTGCGAGTTGGAGGTCGCCGGTGCAGATCGCCTGCCTGATCGCCGTGCTGGAAACGAGCGATCCGTTCACGGCTACAGGCCCGGGCTGGCGAACTTCAAAACCGGTGTCGCGCCCCAGCGTCCGCAGCAGGTCGGCATCGCCTTTGCCCTCCCGGCCGAAACGGTTGTTGTAGCCCATCACCACCCCTCGGGCGCCGATGGCTTCAACGAGATACTTCTGCACGAATTCCTCGGCGGGCATGGCCGCCAGCTTGCGGTCGAAATCGAGGATGAACGCCGCGTCGATCCCCCGGCGTTCCATCAGCAGTAACCGGTGTTTCAGCGAAGTGATGAACCTGGCGGATTCGCCGGAGGTTATGGCCCGCGGATGTGTTGCAAAGGTCAGCACAACCGCCTCGCCGCCCTGCTCATGCGCCCACGAGACGGTCTCGTCGAGAACTGCCTGGTGGCCCAGGTGCACGCCGTCGAACGTGCCCAGCGTTACGACGGGCCATTTCATCGGCGGCACGGGGCTGATACCGTGGATTCGTTTCATTCAGGTGAGCGTGTCGGAAAATGGCGGCGGAAGAACTTCCCACGGTTGAAACCGTGGGCTAAGGTCTTTCGCCCTGTGGGGCTTGTAAGGAGCCGGATAATGAAGATGCAGAGGCGCCGGCTTCAGCGGGGCCGTCCTGTAAGGACGACCCAATACTAGCCCACCGTTTCAACGGTGGGTTGGCCTCCGGTTACGTTACGGGTTTGCCGGCAGCCTGATGACCATCCCCTCCGCAAGCTGCTGAGGCGAGGGCAGAACGGTCTTGTTGGCTTCCAGGATGCTGCGCCACTTGTTGCCGTTGCCGTATGCGGTGCGCGCTATGGCGATCAGCGTGTCGCCTTTCTTCACCTTGTAGGTGAGGCCTTGCGTGGGTTGCGTGCTCTCGGCCGTCGTTGCGGTGCCGGCTATGGCGGTCGACGGCGGCTGGGGGAGCGTCAGTTTCATGCCGATCTTGAGCTGCGACGGTTCGGGGAGGATCGTCTTATTTGCATCGGCGATGAGTTTCCAGTGTTTTTCGCTGCCGTAAGATGCTCTCGCTATGGCGGCCAGCGTGTCGCCCTTGGCCACTGTGTGAGTCTTGGGCCATTCGCTCAGCTCGCGGCCGAAGCGGTTGTAGGTGGACGAGCCGAACGTTTCGCGCGTGCCGGTTGTTGTGCCGCTTGTGCCGGTAATGGTTGCCGTCGTGGTGGTTGTGGTGCCGGTGCCACCGCCGAACGCGGAGATGAAATCGGAAGTGCCGGCGGCCGAGCTGTCCGTTCCGAATCCGCCGATGGTCGTTTTGGTGTCGTCTTCGAACAGGCTGCCATAGGTTTTCGCGGCGGTGGTCTCGGTGTTTTTGGACGAGTCGGACCACTTGCGGGCGTAATCTGTGGTGCCGGTCGAGGATTCCGAGGTATCGTTGTCGAACAGCGATCCTGTGCCGGCCGAGCTCGATGCCGTACGGCCGCTGCCTGTGGTGCCGGCGGAGCCGTAGGTCGAGCCGGTGTAGCTGCTGCCGGTTCCGCTGCCGTAGCTGCTCCTAGCCGAGCTGCTTCGCTTGGTGCCGGAAGACGTGCCGGAGGAGCTGTATGAGCTGCCTTGAAACGGAGTGTCGGAGTTGAGCTGTTCCCTGAAAATGCTTTCGATGAGGCTGTCGTCGCTGCCGGCGGCGAGCGTGTCCGACGAGCTGGACCCTTCGGTCGACGCCGCAGTGGTGTCGCCGGCGGCGGGTTCGTCTTCGCCCGCCAGTTTCGCCCACATCACCGCTACGAGCACCACGAGCACAAGCACGGCAAACAGTCCGATTTTGGCGTCCCGGTTCATTCGATTACCTCCTTGTAACATTCAGTGTATCGATTTCTCGACGGAATAGTTCAGTTCGCCTCGATTGATGTATATCGTCGGCGAAAACAGCTACATCTGCCCTGTGAATCAGGGTCATACCCTATATATCGTCAAAATATGCTGTCGCCTTGAAATTCCCCGGCGAAAAAAAAAGACCGCGCCTGCAAGCGCGGGCCGGGCATAGTGTTGATTTTCGAAACTGCTGATGTTGAGGTGGGAGACAGGCGCCCCGCGGGGAGTTGTTAGAGGCGAGGAGGGGTCGCAGGGCGCGAGTTCTCAGTATATAATAGGCAAGGCACCCTGCGGGGGGTTGTGAGGGGCGAGGAGGGGCCGCAGGGCGCCTTATGGGCTTTAACATACCTCGGTCGGCTTTGAATACGAGCCTGCGAGGCATCTGAGTTTTTTCTTTCGTTCGACCTTACACCATAGATTCTACCCGGAAGCGGCGCAGAAGTCAAGTGTTTTTTTCGTTTTTTTCCTGAAATTTTTTCTGAGACTTCCGCCGGCTCGCCGCCCGAGGCGCTCAGCCGCTGATCCGCCTCAACCTTCTGGCGTGGAAAATGCTTGCCAATACTACACTTAGCTCATATAGGATGTATAGCGGGCCGCCCAGAACCAGCATAGTCACCACGTCCGGCGGAGTGATAATTGCAGACACAACGAGTATCGCGAGGAGGGCATATTTTCGTTTCGCCGCCAGAACTGAGGGCGTGACGATGCCGATCTGCGTCAGAAAAACGATGACGATCGGTAGTTCGAACCCGATCCCGAACGACAGCAGGAGCATCAGGGCCGAATGCACAACGCTGCGCACCGACCACATCGCGGTGACGCCGGCGTCGTTGTTCATCGAGATCATGAAGCTGTAGAAGATCGGCAGAACGATGAGGTAACACAGCAGCACGCCAACCACGAACAGCAGCAGACCGGCGGCGAGCGCCGGCCTGAGTGAACGCCGCTCCTCGGGCCTCAGGCCGGGCATTATGAATGCGAGCGAATGGTAGATGATCACCGGCGAAGCCGCCACGACCCCGGCCACCATCGACAGCTTGATGCGGACGAGTATCATCTCGATGGGCGAGAGCGTGGCCAACTGCGCGGCGCCGGGGGCTGCATCGAACGGGGCACGCAGAAGCCCGAGCAACTGGAAGCTGAAGATGGCGTAGGCCGCCAGCGCAAACGCCACGAGGCTGCCCAGCGCGATAAGCATGCGCCGGCGCAGCTCCTCGAGGTGTTGGCCGAAGGTCATCCGCTTATCGTTGTTCATGGGGCATCACGCGCCGAATCGGCCGGTTCTGCACGCGCTTGGGGAAACCGCCTCGTTCGCGGATGCCGCCCGCTCAGGCGGTCACGAAGTCCACCGCTTCACGTACTCGCCGACCCACAGGTAGTTGAATTTCCGGCCGGTGCAGGCGAGTATGCCGCCTACTACGCCATAGATGACGCCCGCAAGGGCCAGAAGCAAGGCCACCGGCGACAAAAACACCGTGGCACTCAGCACTATTATTGCGCCTACGAGAAGCACCTGATACAGCACCGCCTGCTGCGCATGGTGCATGACATAGGCCGACCTGCCGGCGCGGTTGCGCTCGGTCATCCAGATCATCAGCGGCGCGATGATCGCCGGAAACAGCGCGACGATGCAGAAATGCGAAAGCGCTGCCAGGAACTTCTCCTCGGCGGTCGCTGCGGGTGCCGCCTCGATTTCCGGCTCGGCCTCCGGCTCTGCTTCCGGCTGCTCTTCCGCTGCACGCTGGCGCGCTTCTTCCTCCTCGACGGCGGTCGCACCGTGCAGTTCATGTTCGTCTGACATGCGTCTTCCCTCCAACAGCTTTCGAGTTTATACAATACTCCTGCGATAAGCAACACTAAACCACCATATATAACACATCAGGCCACACTTCCGGCGCGGCTTCGAATCAAACCAACGGACCGGCCCCGCCCGAGCCGGCAACGATCGCGCTGCTCGCGATGGGCGGGATCGCCCTGGCGATCAGGCGCCGAAGGCGGTAGATTCAGTCAGGCCTTAATAGCATTAAACTAAGGCGGGTCCGTCCGTTGTAGCTGGCAAGGGAACTCCGCCGGAGCGTTCTCGCGAAGGCGGATGGCATTGACTTGAGCTGGCTGTGGTGTTGTCCACCTCGTTTCGAACCAACGGCGCCCCAGATGCCGTAGGGGCAGGTTTGAAACCTGCCCTCCCCATCTGGTCGTTGTTTTGAACATAGGGCGGGTTTGAAACCCGCCCCTACCTTGTGGTTGCTTCGAAACGCATGAAAAGGCAAGTAAGGAGTCTTAAGTCAATGTCATTGCGTTGTAAGGGCAGGGCGCGCGAATCTTCGAGCGTGTTCCCTGCCCTCTTTCAGCCTTGATTTCTTATCACTACAGTCAGGCCCAGACCGGCCGCTTGCCCGATGGAGGCGGCCGGTTTGCCCTTTCGCCGCACAAGTCTGTCAGTATTGCCGAAGTTCGCGGTAGACGTCCATGATAAGCTCGTAGCGCTCCAGCGGCAGCCCCGGAAACACGCAGTTAGACGTGCAGAAGAAGTAGCCTCCGCCGGGCTTCCCGCTGTTCATCGCGTATTCGGCGCTGCGGATCACGTCGTCGCGGGTGCCCGTCTGCATCTTCGAGCAGTCCACGTTGCCCATCAGGCAAACCCTGTCGCCGACCAGCCGTTTAACCTCCGCAATATCCACGCCCGCCATCGGATCCAGCGAATGCAGGGCGTGCGGCTCGCATTCCACAAGCTGATCGAGCACGGGCATGATGTTGCCGTCGGTGTGCTTGATCACCCACGCGCCCATCCGCTTGTAGCCGTCGACCAGCCTGGCCAGGTGCTGCGTGATGAACTCGCGGAACATCGGGGGCGACAGGAACGGCCCGCTGTTGTAGCAATAGTCCGAGCACAGCGCGAAGCCGTCGAAACCGTTGTCGATGAACACCTTGTTGTTCTCAATCGCGTGTGTAACGCTGTCGGCCGCTTTCTGAATCATCTCCTCCTTCTGCTCGAACAGCTTGACGAAGAAATCTTCCATCCAACTGCCGTCGGGTATTCCATACGTTGCATCGCCATGGCGGACGATCATGTAGCGGTCGCCGGCCATTTCCCGGATTTTTTTGGCAATGGCGATGCTATGTTCGCCCGTTGCGGCGAAATTTTCGAAAATAATGCTGTAATCGTAGCGTTCAGCGACCTTGATATACAATTGGGCGTTGTGCTCGGCAACGGCGTCGCGATCGCGTTGCGATAGCTCATCCCAATTCTGTGCCGGCATCCATTCTTCGCCGAACGCTTCCTTGGTTGGGAAGAAAACCAGCTCCCAGGTGGGCACAATGTCGGGCTGCTTCAGGTTGAGCGCCGCAATCGCGCGCTCCTTTGGTGTCATCATAACAATGTTCCTTTCAAGAAATCGACTCGTATGAGTATAGCATCGAACGAGCAGCATAATCAAGTGGGAAGGAGCCGGCGCCGGCATTCTACTATACCGCGCGGCCGCACCTTCCGCCTTGTTCGCGCCGGAAGCATCTGCTATAATCACAATCGGAATTGATGAACCGGCCGGCGATGCCGGATTCAGATCGGCAAGGTGCAATTCACGGAGGCAATCGTGCAGGACACACAATCGCACAAGCCGTGGCATGCTATGGCGGCCGAGGA
>Ga0210003_1002190_pt1 | contig 16661 bp, 13 predicted proteins | sample LantaG_FD_182804 | JGI IMG/M metagenome (GOLD analysis project Ga0210003, IMG submission 182804) | Deep subsurface microbial communities from Baltic Sea to uncover new lineages of life (NeLLi) - Landsort_02402 metaG (SPAdes) (version 2) | ecosystem: Environmental > Aquatic > Marine > Oceanic >...
GGGGGGTGAGCAGGAAGAGGTTTTTTTTTCTCGTCGTCGAGAAAATTTTCTCTCCTCCTCGTTCTTCTCTTCTTCTGTTCTCTTCTCTTCCTTCTCCTCACCTCGCTCCGCCGCCGCCGCCGCCGCCGCCTCCGCCATACCGCGCCATGCCCCCTCGCTGGCGCAAAAAGGGCTGCGCGGTTCCCAGAGGCGGGGGCTGGGGAAACGAGGGAGCGGCGGCGGCGGAAGAGAAGGAAGAAGAGGGGTTTGAAGAATCTGAAACGCACTTTTCTGCTGCTGCTGCTGTCGTCGTCGTCCCTGCAAACGCCGCCGAGGCCGGCCCGCCGTTGCCCGCCGAGGCTCCCCCCATCGGTGGCCTCGGCGGCGGCCGGGGCGCGAAGAGGGGCTGATGCCTCGGGGCCAGGGAAGACCCCCCTCGCCCAAACGGGGGAAGGGGTGCCGCCGGGGCCGCCCCCGCCGCCCCCTCTGCCGCCGCCGCTGCCCCCGCCCCGGTCGCCGAGGAAGAGGTCGAAGCCCCCGCGGCCGAGGAAAACCGCGCCCTCCTGTCCGCGTGGGCCGCCAGGCTCTTCTGTCGCGCGTCCAGCACGTCCCGGAACTGCGAGGCCGCGTCGCGGAGGCGCAGGCGCAAACCGTCGACGACGGTCGCCGAGTGCTGCTGCTGCTGCGCGGCCGCCGACGAGGCCGCCGACGAGGCCGCCGCGGCCGCCCTGCTCCTCGCTCCCACGGCCGCCAGCTCGCTCAGCGCGCCGTTCAGGCCCGCGATGTCCCTCTTTATGCGCGCCGAGAGGTCGGCGATCTCCGCGGCCGGGTCGTCGAACGAGCTCGTCCGGCGCGCGAGCGCAGCCAGCGCCTTGAGCCGCTCGCTCGTCGTGTGGATGCCGGCGCCGACGGCGGCTGCCCTGCGCGCGAAGTCTGACTGGGCCGTGGCCGTGGAGGAGGCAGCGGAGAAGGGGTTGGCGGAGGAGGAGGTGATTGAGGAAGGAGCGAAGGAGGGAGCGGTGCCGAAGGAAGCTAGGGGGGGGAGAGATAGGTGGAGGTTGAAAGAGAGGAAGGATGAGGAAAAAAAAGGCGATGCTGCTGTCTTCGAATTTTCCTCTTCCTTTTTTCCTGCTCGAAAATCGGCTCTTCCTCCAGAACGCACCTCCCGTGTCAGGCACACTCGCCGGGTTCTGTGAGTGGAGAGGATAGAGGGAAACAGGGGACACGGAGAGGAAGTGGAGTCGAGGGAAAAAGGTGAGACAAAAGTGGAAAGGCCATCGATTGAAAAAAAGATGACCATTCTCGCCTTTCTCTCTCGCTCCTCTCTCTCTCTCTCTCTCTCCTGTTCGCTCTCTCTCTCTCTCTCTTTGTCGCCCTCGAAAGAGACGACAGGGATACAGAGGCGAAGTACCAAGAAAATATCCCCCCTCTTACCTGGGCGGCCTTGGCCGCGGCAGCCAGGCGCAGGAACTCGGCAGTGCGGTCGGTCGCAGCGGCGCTCGACGACGACGACGACGAGACCGCAAACGTCGAGGCTCCTCCGCCAAAGTGTGCCATGGTGTCTCTGCTGCTGCTGCTGCTGCTGCTGCTGCTGTTGAGAGCGCAGAGAGATAGACAGAGCGAGACAGGAAGCGGTGAGCAAGCGAGCGCCTTCCTCTCCCCTCTGCTCGAGAGAGAAAGCGCAGAGCGAAAAAAAGAGTGAAGTGAAGAAAAGAAATCGATCCACTGTTGTTTCCGCTTCGTTTCGATGCTCTCTTCGAAAGACGTCGCCGGGGCCGCCGACGACCCTCCCCTCTCGGCCGCTGAGCTCTCTCAGGCGTTTTCGAGAGCGCAGGAGCAGCGGGAGAGGGAGGAAGAGCAGCAACAGGAGGGAGACAGAGGCGGGGAGAAGGAGAAGGGCGAGACGGCGAGCGAGAGTGGGGTACTCGGCCTCGGCCTCGACCGGCGAGAAAAGAGAGGAGGAGGGCGGTGGAAGCGAGTCTTCCTCCGCTGCTTCTGCGGTGAAGAAGAGAAGCAGCTGGACAGAGGGGTCCCGTGAGCAGTCTCGATTGATGCCCGTTTGTAACACTGCGAGGGCCCCCCCCCAGCCGAGAGAGAGAAAGAGGAGGCGTTCTCGGAAAAGGAGAATTATTTCTCAGGAGAGGCGAGAGAGCAGAAAATTTCGCTCACTTTTCCCCCGGCTTGTTTTTCGTTTCTCGTTCTTTTTGTTTTTTCTTCTCTTCTTCCGGGCTTCTTCCATTCATTCGCTCCTCCCTTGCTCTTATTTTCCCTTGCTTACTCGCTCGCCTCTCTCGCGCTTTCTTCCCGCTACGTCCAAAGCCATGGCCGGAGACGGAGCAGGAGGAAGCGGCGACGCTTCCTCAGCTTCAGCGGCGGCAGCAGCGATGAAGAAGAAGGCCGCGGACGACTCTGCGGCAATGCCGCCGCCGCCGCCCCGCTTCCCTGCCTCTTCTTCCGAGCAGCAGCAGCCAGTGAAGCGCTACCGCCGCGCAGAGCTCGACGACGAGGAGGCCGAAGAGGCCAGGAGGGCTGCGGCACTGCTGGACGCGGGAGAAGAGTGAGTGCAAGAGAGGAGACTAGAGAGAGAGGGGAGAGAAGAGCAAGAGAAAGGGACTCGAGCGAGAGCAATCGAATAAGAAGAAAACTCGATCTCAACCTCAACCTCTTCCACACAAAAAAAAAATCAAACAGCTACGAGGAGTACGTGCCGGTCAAGAAGCGCCGCGAGCTCGAAAACGCCCGCAGGCTGGAGCGACTGGGCAGAGCGAGGGTGCTGATGGAAGGGGGAGGAGCAGCAGGACAGGAGGCAGAAGGAGACGACGAGCAGCAGCAGCTTGCCCCGTTGCCCGAGGCAGCGACAACGACGACAACGACAGCAGCAGCAGCCCCCGCGCCCGAGCAACCCCAGCAGCACGGCAGCAAGAAGAAGGACTCCCTCCTCGTCGCGGCGGCCAAGGCCCGCGCTACGGCCCCGCAGGAGTCCGCGTCGGAGCGGCTCCTCCGCGAGGAGCAGGAGATGCTCAAAGCGATCACCGCCAAGGCCGCGCTCAAGTCCGCCCGCGAGCTCGCCAAGGGGATCGAGTTCTCCCGCGCGGTGCCCACGGGCTGGACCCCCCCGGCGATCTGCCGGTGTCTGACGGAGGAGGACGCGCAGGCGATCCGCGACAAGCACCGCATCGTCGTCGAGGGGGAGCACCTGCCCGCGCCCGTCGTCGACTTCGAGCAGACGCGCGCGCCGGGCCCCGTCCTGCGCGTCCTGGCCTCCAAGGGCATCTCGCGCCCGACGCCCATCCAGATGCAGGGCCTCCCCGTCATCCTCTCGGGCCGGGACCTGATCGGGATTGCGTTCACCGGCTCGGGCAAGACCCTGGCGTTCTCGCTCCCCGCCATCATGCTGGCGCTGCAGGAGGAGGCGAGGCTGCCGCTCAGGGGCGGCGAGGGGCCGCTGGCGCTGATCCTGGCCCCCTCGCGGGAGCTGGCCAGGCAGACGAGCCAGATCATCGACGAGTATCTGGAGGCGCTGGCCGAGGGAGACAAAGGGGACGAGGGAGCAGGAGGAGCAGGAGGAGCAGCAGGAGCAGAAGGAGGGGGGGGAGGGGGGGCAGGGGGAGGAGACGGCGGCGGTGCGGGCGACGGAGGACGAGAGCGCGAGCGGCAGCGGCAGAGGCAGGCGTACCCCGCTCTCCGCTCGCTGCTCTGCGTCGGCGGCGTCGACTCCCGCGCCCAGTCCGACCTCGTCCGCGACAGGGGGGTCCACATCGCCACCGCCACGCCGGGGCGCCTCAAGGACCTCCTGGGCCGCAAGAGGCTGACCCTCGACGCCTGCCGCTTCCTCTGCCTCGACGAGGCGGACCGCATGGTCGACCTCGGCTTCGAGGACGACCTTCGCGAGATCCTCGGCTACTTCAAGGCGCAGCGCCAGACGCTCATGTTCTCCGCGACGATGCCGGCCAAGATCCGCGCGTTCGCGAACTCGGCGCTGGTGGACCCGGCGACGGTCAACGTCGGCAGGTCGGGCGCGGCCAACCTCGACGTCATCCAGGAGGTCGAGTACGTCAAGCAGGAGGCGAAGCTCGTCTACCTGCTCGAGTGCCTGCAGAAGACCGCGCCGCCCGTGATGGTCTTCGCCGAGAACCAGCGCGACGTCGACGACGTGCACGAGTACCTCCTGCTCAAGGGCGTCGAGGCCGCGGCGGTCCACGGCGGCAAGGACCAGGACGAGCGGTCGGCGGCGATCGACGACTTCAAGGCCGGCCGGGCCGACGTGCTCGTGGCGACGGACGTCGCCTCCAAGGGCCTCGACTTCCCCGACATCCAGCACGTCATTAACTTCGACATGCCGCGCGAGATCGAGAACTACGTGCACCGCATCGGCCGCACGGGCCGCTGCGGCAAGACGGGCGTCGCGACGACCTTTGTCAACAAGAGCCAGAGCGAGTCCGTCCTGCTGGACCTGAAGCATCTGCTGCGCGAGGCCAAGCAGCGCGTGCCCCCCGTGCTCGCTGCGCTCGAGGACCCGATGGACGAGCTGCAGGCCCTGGCGGACGCGAGCGGCACGAAGGGGTGCGCGTACTGCGGGGGGCTGGGACACAGGATCGCAGACTGCCCGAAGCTCGACACGCAGAACAAGGAGGCCGCGAGGAGGCAGAAGGACTACCTCGGGTCTGGAGGGTTTGGGGGCGAGATGTGATGGACGGTGGGCGAGTTTTGTGCGTGTTTTTCCTTGTTTGTCGTGCGTGTAAATAAACAGCTCGATTTCGAATGTACGCCTAAACCCCGAGAGGGAGCAAGCGGAATCGGGAGAGAGAGAAGGGAAGGAAGGAGAGGTCGGGGTCGAGAGAGAGTTTTTTTTCCTTCCGTTTTCTTTTTCGCTGTCTTCCACTCTTCCCTCTCTCGCTCTCTCTCTCTCTCTCTCATTCGATTCAGAGGGGAAAGCGACTCTCTTCATTCCACGCTTCACCAGAGGGCATCTCTCCATCGAGCACGATGTCTTACGCGTACGTACTTCCTCGCTCGCTGGTGCCTGCGGAGTCGGCGAACGGACGAACGACAAGAGAAAGAAAGAAAAAACAGAGCGGCGACGACGCAGCATCGATGATGATGCCTTCCCTCTTTTTTTCGCTTGCACTGATGCTGCTGCTCCTCTGTTCTCTCTGAGAGACATGGACGAAGGGGCGAGAGAGTATATTAACAAGCTCCGGAAGCGACAGCGTGCCTGGGAGAAAGCAATAGCGAGAGAAAGAGAAAGGGTTTCTTCTCTTCTCGTTTGTCTCTCTCGCAGCATCGCCGCGGGTCCATCCCTCGTCTCTCCGTCGCCTTCTCTCTCTCTCAACCCCGACCCAACGAACGAAAACAAGGGGTCCGCCTCCCTCTCTCTCCTTTCGCATTCCCTCCCTCTCCTTCTAAAATGATCACGCGAGCTTCGAAAACCCAAAAAAACGGAAAAATAAAAACGAAAACAGCTACCTCTTCAAGTACATCATCATTGGCGACACCGGCGTCGGCAAGTCCTGCCTGCTGCTGCAGTTCACCGACAAGCGCTTCCAGCCCGTGCATGACCTGACGATCGGCGTCGAGTTCGGGGCGCGGACCATCCAGATCGATGGGAAGGCCGTCAAGCTGCAGATCTGGGACACGGCGGGGCAGGAATCGTTCCGGTCGATCACGCGGTCGTACTACCGCGGCGCCGCAGGTTGGTGTCTTTTTTCCCCTCGTTTTTTTCTGTTTTCGAGCTTTGAATTTCATGAGAAGAGAGCCCATAGACTCTCGTACATGTTTATTCTCGACGACGACGACGACGGTGACGCTTTGCCCTCAAAGGTGATGATCGGAACTTCTCACAGTAATAAAACGGGACAAAAAAACGGGGGGGAAAAACTAAACTCAGGCGCGCTCCTCGTCTACGACATAACGCGCCGCGAGACCTTCGACCACCTCGCGTCCTGGCTCGACGACGCGCGCGCGCACGCCAACCCGGCCATGACCATCATGCTGATCGGTAACAAGTCGGACCTGACGCACCGCAGGGCGGTCTCGACGGAGGAGGGGGCCGCGTTCGCCAAGGAGCACGGGCTGGTCTTCCTGGAGGCGAGCGCCAAGACGGCGCACAACGTCGAGGACGCGTTCATCGGCACCGCCCGCGCGATCTACTCCAAGATCGCCTCGGGGGAGTTTGACGTGTCAAACGAGAGTTACGGAATCAAGGTGGGGTATGGGGCTGGAGGAGCAGCTGGGGGAGAAGCTGGGGGAGGAACGATTCGGCCGGGCGAAGGCGGAGGAGGCGGCGGAGCAAGGGCGAGCAGCTGCTGTTAGAAGAGAGACTTTCTCGAGTCTTTTTTTTTTTTGCAAGTCGCACCGCTTTTTCTTTTTAAAGAGTACCCAACGACTACGTTGGAGGGAAACTAGAGAGAGAGTCTGTTGTGTCAATGAGAGATTGAGCCTCTTCTCTCTCAAGAGGGAAGGTAAACTAATTTTGTTTGGAAAGATGGTTTTTTTATGTTCACACACCTCCCCCATTTTCTCTTTTTTCTCTCTCTCTCTCTCTCTCTCTCTCTCTCTCTCTCTCTCTCTCTCTCTCTCTCTCTCTCTCTCTTTCTCTCTCTCCATTTAAGTCTGTTTGCCGTAATATAAAACAAAAAGGGAAACAAGTGGGGAATGCTGGAAGTAAAGGGGAAAAAATAATATCGGTTTTTGGAGAAAGCAAAAGAGGAAAGAAGAAAGAAAGGAAGAAAAAGAAACAATTTTTGTGTCGCTTTCTCTCTCGACTCTCTTCTCTCACGCTCCTCTCCAGTCTTTTATTTTCTTGTTTTCTCCCGCGCCACGCTGCAAGATCGCCACCCACGCGCGCGTGCGGTGAAATGTGGGGAGGGACGGGTATGGGCATTCGGTTTTTCTCTTTTAGGGGTAACGGGGAGGAAAAAAGACTGAAGAGGGAGACTTCAAAAGGTCGAACGACGGACGACGGCAAAAAGTTTTTAACTTTTTCTCTCAAACGACGACCGGCTTGTTGGGCGTCGCGGGGCCCGGGGTCGCCGGCGCGCCGCCCGCGGCCTTGTCCGCGACCTTGGCCGCGGCCACCGTGGGGCTCTCCGGGGCCGCCTTCTGGTTGAGCCCCTCGGACCCGTCGGCGGCGCGCAGCGACCCCATCTCCCTCGGCGCCGTCGTGCCGACGACCATCGACGACGCGTAGTCGGCCTTTTCCCCATCGTTCCCGGCCTCGTCCTCGGCGGCGAGCTGGCTCTTGATCCAGTCGTAGGTCAACCTGAGCCCGTCGGCGAGCTTGATGGTGGGCTCCCACCCGAGCTGCTCCAGGATCAGGGCGTTGTCCGAGTTGCGGCCCCGCACGCCCTCGGGGCCCGGGATGTGCTTGATCGGCAGCGCGGCCTTCTCGCCCTCGCCAAACGCCTTGATCGTCTCCATCATCTCGTTCATGGAGACCATCTCCGAGGAACCCAGGTTCAGCGGCTGCTTGAAGTCGGACGCGGTGATGCGGAGGATCCCTTCAACGCAGTCGTCGATGAACGTGAACGACCTGGTCTGCTTGCCGTCGCCCCACATCTCGATGTGCGTCGTCGACGTCAGGGCCTTGCGGCAGAAGGCGGCGGGCGCCTTCTCGCGCCCGCCCTTCCAGGTGCCGTGCGGGCCGTAGATGTTGTGGAAGCGGGCGATGCGGCACTCGATGCCAAAGTCCTTGTCATAGTGCATCGCGAGCTCCTCGGACGCGAGCTTCTCGAGGCCTGGAGTATTTTTCGAGGTTTTTGAGGCGCTTTGGAGGGAGGGCAAGTGAGAAAGGGAACGGTTTTTTTTCGCTCTTCTTCTTCGTCCTCCTCCCTCCTCTTCCCCTCTCCAAATCAGGGAGCAGAGAGCGGAAAAGAGCGAGAGAGCAGCGTTCAAAACAGTCTACTCACCGTACGCGTCCTGCGGCTGCGCCGGCCACGCGTCCCCCTCCTTGAGCCCGCCGCCCTCGACCTCGACATCGAGCTGCTTGTACTCGGGGTAGATGCACGCGCTGGACGCGTAGAAGAAACGCTTCACCCCGGCGATGCGGGCCACCTCCAGCATGTTGAAGCTGATCATGGTGTTGTTGTACATGATGACGGAGTGGTTGGACTGGATGAAGCTGTTGCATGGTGGGGCGGTTGGGAAGTTTGGGAGGCGGGGGAGAGGATGAGGGGAAGGTGAGCGTCGAGGTCGAAGGAGAAAGGTCGACGAAGGAGAAAGGTCGAAGAGGAGGAAGAAAGAAGGAAAGTGTGCAACATCAACGTACCCCATGCCGCCCATGTCCGCGGCGAGGTTGAAGATCTGGTCGCATCCCGCCACGACCTTCTTGCAGTTGTCGTAGACGCGGAGGTCGACGAGGTGGAACTCGTCGCAGAACTCCTCCTCCTGTTTTGTTTCGGTGATGGGACATTTCGATACGGGGGAAGAGGACAGGGAGGAAGAAATCAGCGGCCAGCGAGAAGCGAGAGAGAAGGCGAAACGAAACGAGAGGCCGGCAGAGCGGCGGGCGGGATTTCACGACCTCCGATCTTTTCCTTGCTCCCCCCCCGATGAAGCCCTTGCAGCACTTGTTTCGATCTTCCTCGATCGTCAGAGCGCTCATCGACCACGAGCGACACGGGAGCCGCAGAGGAAGCGAGGCTCAGGGGAGCGCAGAAGGAGGAACGCGGGCGGGGCGCGCTTGCCGCTCGCTGTCCTTTGCTCTTCGTTCTCTCGGTATCGTTTTTCGGCCGAAATAAGAGAGCTAGCGCTTCAATGCCTCTCCCCTCGACCCTCGACCTATGGCTCGTTCCCGAGGCTCGCTTCGTTTTACTTTGCGACGAGGCCATCTAGCGGAACGAATCGCCGTGCCGAGTCGCGGCGGAGCGTGAAAAGGTGATCTGCAACGCAACGAAAAGCGCGCGCGAGCTCGAAACCAAATTTCGCTCTCGGCCACCGACGACCGGCCACAGCGGCAAGTTTCCGAGCGAGAAGCGAGAGGCAAAAAACCATTCCCCTAGCTCCTTTCTCTCTCTCTCTCGCAGCTCTGCTCTCTCGTTCTCTCTCCCCTCCCTTTCACTGAACAAAACTCACCGCGAAGTACGAGTTGCGCTTCCAGTCGCAGGCGACGATGTAGTGCCCCTCGGCCTTGAGGCGCTTGGCGAGGTGCGAGGCGATGAAGCCACCGGCACCCGTCACGCAGATGCGGAGGCTCTCGCCCTTGAAGTAGGGGAGGAAGGGGTACTTTGCCAGTTTGGAGGTGGCGATGGAGTCGGCCATGGTTGCTTGTTGTTTTGTGGGACAGAGGGGGCAAAGAGGGAGAGGACGGAAGGTGGACGGAAGGGGGAGGAAAGTTCTTCTGTCGGAGTTGTTGAAAAAAAGTGAACTGCAGAAGGCCAGGAAAAAGTTTTTCCGTTTTTTTCTTTTTCGCTCGGAGCGCCCGTCGCTCTTGTGGCCCACACAGCTTCTCGAGCCGTGTGCTTCTGCCTCGGCAAAAAAAAATGACAAACGAGTTCCCGTCTCTCTTTCTTCCTCTCACTCGCGAGCGCTGTCACCGCGCCAACTCACAGCGACTAGACTGTTGGAATCCCAACTGTTCTTGGAATTTTCGATGTTACAAGCAATGAACAAGAAAGAGGAAACCGCAGCCCTCTCTCAATTTTTGCAGCTGCCGCCGCCCTTCTTCACCGCCGCTGCTGCTCGCCCCCTTCGCTCCCACTCCCGGCCTCGCTCCCGGGAGCCTCCGTCCTCGCCGCCGCCGCGCCTGCTGCCGCCACTGCCGCTGCTGTCGCCTCTGGAGCTGCGGCTGCCAGGGCTTCCGCCGCGGCGTTCCTGCGAAGAGTTTCGGCGGGGATGATAAGGGAGAGAGAGAGTAAGAAACCCAAAACTCGAAAAAAAAGGTTAAAAAAAAGCAGGGTTCTTAAGAAACCAAAAATCTTACCCTCCGCGCCCGCTCGCGTCTGGCGTGTCGAGGTAGCCCCCCCCCCACAGAGCCTGGTCGAGCTCTCGGTCCTCGGATCCACCGGGACTGTAGCAGTAGCTCTCCCCGGGCCTCGCCCCCGAGGGCAAGGGGCTCGCCAGCGAGTGTGGCGACATCGCGGCGGGGGGGAACAGCCGCATCGACCGCGCGAGCGTGTACCGGTGGTGCTGACGATACCGGTGCTGGGAGGCGGCCGCGGGCAGGGGTCGGGAGGAAGGGATCCCCCCGGGGCGAGGGGCGACGCTGCCCTCCGGGTTCGCCAAAGGGGAAGGATTCAGCAGCGACGGCGGCCCCGCCGACGACGAGGGCGGCGTCGGCCGCGGGGGCATCGAGAGCGTCGCCGGGGGCGGCTGTTCGTGGTTGGGTGCGAAGCGCGCTCTCCTCTGCTGCTGTTGCGGAGAAGAGGAGGAGCCGGGTGCTCCCTTGTCATCCTCGGAGGAAGAGGAGGCAGAAGCGTCGGCGGCGGCAACGACTTGGTCCAAGTTTTCGACCTCTACTCCTCCGTTTCTCTCTTCCTCTTCTTCCCCTTCCGCAAGCGCGCCTCTCCTCCCTCCTCTCTGCGCGGGGGGCAGCAGCGGCTCCGAGAGCAGCATCCCCCCTTTCTCGACGTCGGCGGCGGCGGCAGCGTCCCCGGCGGAAGAGGGCCTTCTGTGGCTGCCGTGGTGTCTGTGGTGGTGGTGGTGGTCTCGGGTCCCGTGCCCGGCAGCGCTGCCAGCCCGCTGCCGCTGCCTCGAAGAGGACGAAGCCTCCGCGGCTCGATGAGCGCCCACCGGCGGCAGGCACCCGCGGATCAGCTCGTTGTACAGCGACGACCCGGCCAGCAGCACCGCGAACCCCAGGACCTGCAGCGCGTGGAAGCGCTCCCAGCCCAGCGCGAGGCTGACGCCCCAGACGAGCAGCGTCCGCGCGGCGTCGGCGGCCGCGCGAGCGCCGCCGCTGAGCCGCTTCGTGACGGAGACGCCGAAGAAGTTGAAGGCCGCGATGGAGAGGACGGTGGCCGCCGTCGAGAGCCTGAGGCGCGGCGAGGCGGAGAGCTGGGCCAGCGCCTCGGCGGCCGCGCGAGAGACGACGCGCGCGGCGCGCGACGGGTGCGCGAGGGCCTCCGAAGGGCTCAGGCCCGCCGACAGCAGGGTCAGCACCGGCAGCGCGACGGCGCACAGGCACACGCCCCAGGCCCCCTCCAAACCGACCGCCAGGAGGGCGGGCACGCGGTGCCTCGAGAGCATCTTCTCCTCCGTGATGAACTGCAGCGCGGTCGCGGCCTGCGCCCCCACGATCAGGAGGTCTCCCAGGAGCGGGTTCGTCGACGACGACGAGGAGGAGGAGGGCGAGAAGAAGGCGAGCGCAGAAAAGGCGCTGATCCTGCCTGAGGTCTCGGCCTGCGCCGCGTAGATAACCGAAGAAGCCCCGACGAGGGCGGCCCCGGCCGTGATGAGCACGATCCCCAGCCAGTGGTGGAGGTGCAGCCTCCTTTTCAGCAAGGTCACCGTAAAGATGCCGGCGAAGACGACCAACGTCCCTCGCAGCATCTGATAGGTGCTCGCTGCGGTGTAGAACAGCCCCACGTTGATCAGCGTCGTGCCCGCGGCGTCGAGGAAGGCCGGGGCGGCGAAGGCCGCGATCGTCGCCCGCGTGGCCTTCCTGCGCGGCGGAGGCCGGCCCGCGGCGGCCGCGGCTCTCTTGGCTTTGGCGCTAAGGAGGGCGTGTAAGGCCAGGCAGAGAGCTTCGCCGGAGAACATAAAGGCAGACTGGAGCGCCGGGTGGTAGAAGAAGACGGGCTGGTCGGTCTTGGGGTCCCTGCCGACGACGGTGGTGTCCTGAAGGAGGGAAGAAAAGAGAGGAAGGAGGAGGGTCGAGTGAAGCGTGAGTCTTTTTTCGACGACGACGACGACGTCGATCGCATGGTCCAATCACCCATCGCGTTATCCGCGCCTGCGAAGCTTTTTGGCGGCACGCAAACGGCTCGCTAGGGAGTAGAAGACGCGCATGGCGGGGCCCGCGTCGTCAGAGAGAGGAAAAAAGGGCTCAGGTGCTTCTGGCGGCGGGGCGAAATGTCGAATGGAGCCTTTGTCAGATCATCGCACCTGGAGCTTTGTCGCGATGGTGTTGAGAGTCCCCGTGACCAGCATCGCCGCCGCTAGAATCGAGATCCCGCGGCGGCCGCGGAGGAGGCCCATGGCGGCGAGCGGCGAGCGGCGAGCGGGAAGCGGCGAAAGGCGAACGGCGACAGCGACGTCTTCCTTTTCCCTTTTCAAAGTCAAAGCAAAAAGTGTTCTCGAGTCTCGGGAGACTTCGCTTTGTTTTTTGTTTTTTCTTCTCTCATTGCACCCTGGGGGAGGTGGGGGGGACGAAAACTGACTCTGTTCTCTCTCTCATGCTCCCTCGCTCTCTCTAAATTCTGTTCTAGGGTAGGGTGCCGCGCGCGGGAGCGGCTTTCGCGGGAAACAAAAAAAGGAAAGAAATTCGGACGGAGAAAAAAGGAAAGAGAAGGAGAAGTAAAACAAAACCGAAAAAAACACAGAAGTCCTCACGCCCGGCCTCCTCCGCCTCCGCTGCTGCTCCCGCCGGCCTCTTCGCGCTCGAGCCTCGCGAGGTCGTAGACTGTTATTTTTTTTGTGAGAGTCGAAGAGGGTCGAAAAGAAATAGACGGAAAAAGATGAGAGAAGAGTGAGCATTTTTCTGGTTTCTCTCTTCTTTCAACCTTGGACAACTCGAGACCTCTCTCTCGAAGAAGAAAGAAAGAAAAAACTCACCGTGCCGCATGTGCCCGCTCGACGCCAGCCACTCCTTGAAGTGCGCCTGGATGCTCGCCTGCAGCTCGGCCGTCGCCCGCTCGCCCAGCGCGGCCCGGCGCACCGCCGAGCGCAGGTCTGCGATCGCCGACACCTTGCGCTCGCGGGCGACGGCGTACCGCCGCGGCAGCGCAAAGGGGCTCGCGGCGGCGAGGCGCGCCGAGGCCGCGGCGGCGGCGGCGGCGGCGGCCGTGGGCGACGAGGGAGTGGAGGGGGCCGGGGAGGTCGTCGCCGTCGCCGTCGCCGTCGGCAGCGCGGAGGCGGAGGCAGTAGGGTTGGCGTTTTCATCGCCGCCGCCAAAGCCGCCTCCCGAGGGCTGGCGGCTCGGTCCATGCGCCGCTGCGTGTGCCGCCGCCGCAGGCGCGAGCCCCAGCAGGGCGCCGGCGTCGGCGGCGAGCCTCGACCCGTCGGGGAGCGCCGCGCCGCCGCACAGCGGTCCCGGGCCGCCCACGAACGGTATCACCAGCGGCGCGAACTTGTCGGGCTCCAGCAGCGAGGCCGGGGCCGCGCCCGCGGCGCTGCTCGCAGCGGCGGCGGCGGCGGACGAAAACGGCGACGCAAACGCGGCCGCGGCGGTCGAGGGCGACGAAGGCGACGGCGGCGGCGACGGCAGCGGCGGCGCGAGCACGGGCTCCCTCCCGACGCCGCAGGGCGCGTCCCACCTGTTGGGCTCCGTGGTGACCCCGGCGAGGGCCATATGCGCGCGGAGGCGGGCGTACCTGCGTTTTGTTTTGTTTTGTGTTTTTTTGGTTGGAAGGAAAAAAAAGGCAAGTGGGAAAAGGGTTGGGCAAGTTTTTTAAATTAGAGGGGTTGAAAGAAAAGCACCGGAAGCAAAAAATAATGGGACACAAAGGGGAAAACACGTTCTCTTACCCTGCACAGTGCGGCCCGAACTTGAGCCCCCTTGAAGACCCAAGCACCAGCGGCCTCCCGTTGGTCCCCAGCGACAGCACGCAGTCGTGGCACGAGTCGACGGAGACTCGAGCCGCGGCGGCGACGACGTGAACGCGCTCGCACCGCTCGAGCCGCAGCGCGCGGCCGACAGCGCCGAGCACGATCGTGCAGTCGGAGCACGCGACGACGGCGGCGCGGTCGAGCGGCGCGAGCGCGTAGATGGTCGCGTCGTGGCAGTCGGCGACGCGGAGCGTGCCGCTGGGGAAGCTGGCCTCGCCGCGGGCCACGGTGGAGCGGCAGACGCCGACGACGTCCACGGAGCCGGGCACGACCGAGGGCGCAAAGGGCGGTCGGGGCGGCGCGGCGAGTTTCTTTCGACCCCCTCTCGGGGCCGGCGCGGCGGCGGCGGCGACGGCTCCGTCGACGTCGAGGGCCTCTGCCTCGTCTTCGTCGCACTTTTCCCAGTCGTATTCGAAATCGTCGTCATCAGAGGAAGAGGAGTAGCTTGCTGCGGCGGCAGCTGCCGCCGACGCCGCAGCTGGAGGCAGCGGCGCCGCGACAACGGGCGATGGGGCTGCCGGCGTCGCCGCCTTCGCCTCCTCCCCCTCCCTGTCCCCGGAGAAGCCGCTCACCAGGACCCCAGCGGGAGGCGCCGCGGCCGCCGCCTCGAGGGCGGCCGCCGCGGCGGCGGCCCCGGCGTTCGTCGGGGTGTGCTGCGGGCTGCTGCTGCCGCCGCCGCCCCGGGCGCCGTCGAGGGAGGCGGGACGGAGCGGGGACGGCGAGGCGAAGGAGGAGGCGCGGCGCGGGCTGGCGCGGCCCGAGGAGGGGACGGGCCACGCCAGCGCCTCAGAGGGGCTCAGGTCGTCCCCGATTGCCGAGCGGAGCCACGCCGCGAGCGGGCCCGTGGGCGCTGAGGAGGAGGGCGGGGAGGCGGCGGAGGGCGAGGGGCGGGGGCCGCAGGCAAAGCCGGGCGCGACCGACGAGAGCGTGGGCGCGGGCCTGTCCTGCCGCCTTCGCCTGCGCGCGAGCCGCTCCCGCTGCCGCTCCTGCTGCGGCTTCCCGTCTCCGTCGTGGTCCTGGGCGTTGGAGGAGGAGGGGAGGTCCTCGTCCATCGGGGTCTCGCCTCCGGAGTTTGCCGCTGCCGCCGCCGCAGCCGCTGCCAAAGCAGCGGCGGCAGCGGCTGCGGAAGCAGCTCCGCCCCTCGGCTCCTCCCTTGCCGCGAACCGGCGCCTCCTCCTCCTCCTGTACCACTTTCCGGCCGCGGCCGGGCGCAAGAGCAGCCCGAGCCGGTCGAACTCGGCGGCGGTGAGCGTCGCCGGCGGCGGCGGGGCCGGGGCGCTGTGGGTCGGGACCGGCGGCGTAGAAGAGGGCGGCGGCGGCGGCGGCGACGAGGACGCTGCTGCTGCTGCCGTCGCCCTGTTGCCGCCGTCGCCGTCGCCGTCCATGGCAGCTTCAGAGGAAGCAGCAGAATCAGCAGCGGCGGCGGTGGCCCCCGGGGCGTCGGCGACCAAAGCCAGCAGCACCGGGGCGGAGCGCCGCACGTGCTCGAGGTAGCCGGCCCTCGCGGCCCTCGCGGCGGCGACGTGGTCGGCGAGCTCTCGCCTCGCCATAGGCGAAGTGCGGGCGTGGGAGACGTGGACGGTGGAGTGGGAGCCGTGGTGGTGATGATGATGGTGGTGGTGGTGGTGCTGCTGCGAGTGCTGCTGCTGCTCGCTCGCAAACGCCGCCGCCGCAGTGACCCGCCGCGGAGAGAGCGGCTCTCCCGGCGCGGCCTCCAGCGCCCCCGCCGGCGCCCTCTCCCCCGGTCCCGGAGGCCACACGTCCATCGTCTCGGGCCTCCTCGCGGCCCGCAGGTGCAGCTGGACCCACAGGAAGAGCGCGAGCGCGTGGGCGTCGACCGCCGAGATCCCCGCCGCGCCGGGGCCCGAGCGGGCAACGGCCGTCGTCGTCACGTTCGAGCTGCTCGCCGCCGCCGCCGCTGCTGCTGCCGCTGCTGCTGCTGTTGTTGGCGTCGACTCCGTTACCGTCGTCGTCACTGTCGCTGATGCGCCCTCGAGGAGGTCGGCGTCGCCCTCGTCGGCGACGGAGTCGAGCACGTCGGCGATGATCTTTGAAGAGGAAAAGTTTTTTTGAAAGAGGTGGAGAGGTTGAGAAAGAAGGAAAAAACGTCGACTAGGAAGCATTTCACCTCTCTCTCTCTTTCTTCTCTTCTCTGTCTCCTTTCTTCTCCCTCTCCTACTCCGATTTTCTCACCTGCACGTGATCAAGAGACGTGCCGAGCACATCAGCGACCGCGGCCAGGGGCACCATTCCTGTTTGTTTGTAAAAAAAATAGAGAACGAAAGAGAGAAATTGAGCTTGGCAAGCCGGGCGATCGAATCGATGCCCTCTCTCAATCTCTCAATCCAGAAAACAAACTTCGAAACTCACGCCTGCCTCCCGGTCTGTCTGCCTCGCTCGCCAGGCCGAGCAGCGCAGCCAGCAAGCCCGGCAGCGCGTTTGGCGAGTCGAGGCGCGGTAGCCACGTCGCCACCGGGAGCGCGCCAAACTCGAAGACTTCCCGTCGAATCGAGACGGGAGCGGGGAGGAGGTCGCCGCCGCATGAGTCGGCCGCCGCGATATTGATGTCGACGTCGTTGTTGGCTTCGGCCGTGACGCCGCTGGGATCGACCTGCATGGTGGTGCTGTGTCCGATGCGGCCTCACCCGCCCACGGAATAGAGCGGAAGGGGGGTCTGGCACAAGAAAGGAGAGGCGAGCGGGGGCGATTCGCTCTCTTTTCCCCCCGGTCTAGCCACCGGAGCCTTGTTCTTCTCTCTCCTTCCTCTCTTCTCCGACACGCCCTCTTTGCCAGACGAGGGCTCCTCGTCCGAGACAAGGAGAAGGCGCCTCTGGAGGCTCTGTCTGCCTTTCTGACCCTCTCCCTCGAAACAAGCAAACGAGAGAGAAGAGAGAGAGGGAGAGAGAGAGAGAAGAAGAAGAGTTGAAAAAGTAAAAGAGAGAATCGTCGCCTCCAAAAAAAAAAAAAAAAAATCGGCC
>Ga0210003_1002192_pt1 | contig 16659 bp, 12 predicted proteins | sample LantaG_FD_182804 | JGI IMG/M metagenome (GOLD analysis project Ga0210003, IMG submission 182804) | Deep subsurface microbial communities from Baltic Sea to uncover new lineages of life (NeLLi) - Landsort_02402 metaG (SPAdes) (version 2) | ecosystem: Environmental > Aquatic > Marine > Oceanic >...
AAGAAGGAATGATTGTATTTTATATAAATTTATTTGCTGGAGGATACAAAAAGGAATTGGATAATATGAGGAAAAATATGAATTCTGACTTTTAATTGTGAACAAATAAAAAATGGAGATTTAACAATGTCATATCCTCAAAACCCAGAAACAATAATACTTAAAAACATCTTTTATCCTAAAGGTTTGACTGAAAAAGATGTTTATGATTATTATATAATGCATAAAAATTCAATTATGCAGCAAGTTAGAAATAGAGATGTAATGTTTGCCATTATGATTGATATAAACAAACCAGTAATGAGAAGAAAAATGAATGGTAGGTTTATAAGATTAACTAACTCCAATTATGAAAAAATAATAACTGGCAGAACAATTGCAATTTATTCGACTATGGGATTTTATGAGGATATGGCAGTTGTTGATATTGATGCTGAATCGTTTGATAAAGCTAAAGAAGCAACTCCAGAAATATACAATGAATTAATAAAAGCAAATTTTATTTCAAGATGTGAAATTAAATATACTGGAAAAACTGGATTTCACATCATGTGTTATTTCTCAAGAAAAATGCAAATTAATGATGCAAAATTAATGCTCGAAAGATATCTGATTGGATTACCCTCAATTACAAATAAATATACAATTGCTCCAAAGAGAACAAAAGGAGTGCCTAATATTGATTTGTGGGCATCTAATAAAAAGAGTGGAGCATATATAACATTACATTCACTTTCAATTATTGGACTTAAGTGTATGAATATTCCTATTAATGAAATGAATAACTTTAAAGCTAAAAATGCGAAAATTTGAAAAGGATTTATTATGAAAGAAGTATTGATATATACAGACGATATAGGCAATTATGGGAAATATAGAAGTTTAATTGAAGATGCAGAAATTAATGTGAGTCATCGTTGCACATTAGAAGAGTCAATTAAACATATAAATCTTAAACAAGTTGATCTTGTTATCATTGATATTGATATTCCTAAATTTACAAATAGAGAATTATGGGAGATTAATCCATTTCATATAAGGGATATTCCAATTGTAATTGTTGTAACTGAAATTGATAATTATACACTTGATAAATGTATTTCTGATTATGATATTGAAGTGGTTAAAAAACAATTTTTCAATACAGATGCTTTTTCAATAATCATTACTAAAATTTTAGGAATTGAAACTGATAAAGATATAAATGATGAGTGTAATTTAGATACACCATTTTGTGATTTAGAAAACGTGGAGGACACCTAATGGCTGATCCAAAAGAGTTAGTCAAACTTACAGAGTTAATTCGAAATGCTCATTCGCTGATTTATCCAATTGGGTATGAAGACACTCTAAAAGATTTGATGGTTAAACCTGCAACTCAAGTATTTAAAGGGGATTATACGAAATGTGTAATCCCATGGAAACTTGGAGCTCAAATGATACAATTACCTGTTTGTAATAGGTATGGTATGGTTGATCCCCAAATGATAAAACTTTCAATTGCCACAGTTAAAAAGTTAGCTACTCATAATGAATTTGAAAATTCAGGAGGAAATGTTATTCTTGGTAAATTGGATAGGATTGCAAAAAGATTTATCAAAACAATACCAAATCCTCCGAGCACATCAGCTAAAAATGGGGCAGTGACTCGGTATATGAATAGAATAATTAATAATTTAAAAGGACATTTAACTTAAAATGTTACAATTTCTTGATATTCAATCATTTACAAAAAATCTTGACCCAGTAATATCATCTGACTATTTTACAAAAGATGGTGGATTTAACATTAATGGTTTATTTTCTGAAACCATTTTTGGGAATGTTGGATCGGAAGATAGAAGAAGATTATTTTCTTTTATTTTTTTGAACAGCAAGATTATTCACCCGACTGCTCTACGTCTTCTTTATGGTTTAAATCGTAAAATTGAAAAATTCTTATCAACTGAAGCTAATTTTATATTAGATAAAGATGGAGATTTAATTGAGGACCCAGATGGTGTTTCAGGAATATCAGCATTTATTGAATTATTTCCAAGAATGTTGATAAGAAAAGATACTGAAAGAAGAAGTAAATTAATTAAAGCAATTGATAAGGAATATAAAAGAGGCAATTTATTTATTGATAAACTCCCTATTATTCCGCCTGGATTTAGAGATGCATATCAAAATGAAACTAATGAATGGGTTGTTGATAAATTAAATGATTATTATCAAACAATTATGAAACGAGCATCAAATGTTAAATCTGCTGTTGGTTCTGGAGTCCTTTATGATCTTATCAATTATGGACTTCAACAAGCAGTTGTTGAACATGATAAATTTATTCAAACAAGAATTGCTAAAAAACATGGATTGATTAGAGAGCAAATGTTGGGTAAGAGAATTGATTTTTCTGCTCGATCAGTAATAACACCAGGTCCACAATTAAAAGTTAATGAAATAGGTATTCCTTTCAGAATGGCAGTAAGTTTATTTGAACCATTTCTTATTCATAGACTTTTATATTCAGGAATTGTAAATACAAAACAGTTAAATGAAGAGATTGAAAAATTCACAGGAAATCCTTTATCAGTCGATTCAGTTAGAAAAGTAATTAAATCAATTAGAGTTGGAGATAAAATTCCAATTGAGTTACAAAATATATTTTCTGAAGCAACAGAAGCAGTAATGATGAACAGATATGTTGTTGCTAAAAGAGATCCCGCATTACATGCCGAATCAGTTAGAGCATTTAGACCGATATTGATTATGGCAAGTACTATGCAAATATGCCCACTTCAGGTTGGTGGTTTTGGTGCTGACTTTGATGGGGATCAAATGGCTATTTATCATCCTTTAAGTGATGAATCTCAAGAAGAAATTAGAACCAAAATGACCAGAGCAACATCTGGAGAATCATCTCATGCGATTACATTTGAATTATCTAAAGAAATGTATGCTGGCATTTATACATTAACTAAAACTAGTTCAAGTAAAAGTTCTCCAATTGCAGTTGATGATGAAATATTATCTAAAGCAACAGATCCTTACACTCCTGTTGTATACAGAAAACAAAATACAACAATGGGAAAAGCTATTCTTAACAGTTGTTTTCCTTCAAACTTTCCATTTATTTCAGAATTAGTAACTAAAAAAATAATTAATGGATATATTTCTAAATTATTTGAAATGAAATATAGTGATGATGTAATTAGAGAAGTTGTTTCGAAATTAAGTCATGTTGGATTTAAATTTGCAACAATATTAGCACCAACATTTTCAATTGATAATTTAGAATTAACACCTGAGATATATGAAATTAAAAGACAATTAAAAACTGCCGATACCGAAACAGCAGCAAGATTATTAGCTGAGGCAGAAAAACTTTTAAAAATACATTTAAAAGATACAGGTTTTTATGATTTGATTGAATCAGGTTCAGGTAAAGGATGGACTCAACCAATGCAGATATTAGTTGCAAAAGGTTTGATTGCTGATCCAGATGGAAATGTTTTACCTGTTATTGCAGGATCATTTTCAGAAGGATTAAGTAATGATGAGTTTTATAATGCTTCACCTGGTGCAATGAAAGGTATTATTGATAGGGTTCATAATACTGCTGAAACAGGATATCTTTCAAGAAGATTAGCATTTATATTAAATACAGTTGAAGCTAATCCATATCTTAGAGATTGTAAAACTAATCGAGTTATGAGATTGACATATACAAAAGATATTGGATCAAGAATTGTAGGTCGATATATTATTAATAAAAAAGGAAAGGTTGAATTATTTAATCCTGGAGATTATAAAGTTGGAGATACAATTCAATTAAGAACTCCAATATATTGTAAAGCTCCTAAAATATGTTTGACTTGTTACGGAAATCTTATATCGAGATTAAAGACTCCATATGTAGGAATTGCAGCAGCTCAAATAATTGGAGAAAGAGGGACTCAGTTAATTATGAGGACCTTTCATACAGGTGGAGCTGTTTCATTAGTAAAGAAAGATATGCTTAGTGATATAGCAGATGCAGATCCTTTAACTTCAAAAGATATTGTTTCATCAAATCTAAAACAATTAGATAATTCGTTAATATGTAAAAATGATTGTAAATTAACAATCATATTAGATAATTATGAAAAAACTGATATTTCAATTAATGAAGAAACAGATATTATATGGTTAAAGAGTTGTATTTGTAAAATTGAATTTGAAAATTCTGAATTTTGGATAATATTAGATTATGTAATGAACGTCAGAATGATTAATGTTATTGAATCAAATAATGATAAGATTGTTTTAACATTTCCTGCTGATTCAATAATTATGGAAGCAACTTTAGAATCATCTGAACTTAAAAAGCAAGTTCAATTTGTTGATAGGTTGCTCGGAGGTAGAGAGATTTATAAAGATGTTGAGCATATATTCAGAAGACTTTATAACGTATATAAAGAACATTCGAGCATGGACTCAGTTCATTTAGAAATCTTAATATCAAATTGTTTGAGATCTAAAGTTAATACTAGTTATCCAGCAAGATTGGATAAAGTTTGGGATCCTGAAATGATCAATGTTAAAAATGTTGTTTTTAATTCAGGTTTTGTGAATGGGTTATCATTTGAAAATATAACTAAATCAATTGAAGTTGGTTTAATGTCTGAACAAGACTTACCTCCATCTGTTTTAGAGCAGGTATTGACAGGGACATTAGTGGAAGAGGAAAAATAATGCGCAATTATAAACAGTTTAAACAATATACTCAAGTTGCAAATGGTCTTAATTTTACACTTGATAGAGAAGGTCCGTATGTACTATTCTATTTTTCAGAAAATTCTTCATTTTATGATGACTATAATGCTTTAAACTTGAGAAAAATTGATTTTAGGCATGTTGTTGTCCCAGTCACTAAAGTTCCAAGAACTCGATTAACATCTGATGCTCGAAAATTATATCAAAGTATTGGGTTACATGCATACTCTTCTAATATGCAATTCCCCAAAAATAAGAATATTATTTTTGATTTGTCTATTTTATTAAAAGCAATTGATGAAAATTATGAACCAATCAATTATAGATATAGAGCAGGATTTTTAATTCAAAATATATTATATGGGTCACTTAGTTTTTTCCCAAATAATTATAATAAAATATTATTATATACTGTAAATGTAGATAAAGATTTAGATCCTTCAATTCAAAACAGAAAAATATTTCCAATTGTAAAACAATTAAAAGTTGGAAATTTTGACTTTGATGATATGTTATTTAATATTATTCATGCTGGAGATTCATCATATAGAAGTTTGATTAAAGATGGAGAATATTCATTTTCAAGACTATTACCTTATTTGAAAAGAGCTAAGCCAGTTGATATTGAAGCTGAACAAGAAAAAGAAATATCACAAACATCAAATGATGTTATGAAGAAAGTAACTAATTTAATTCCAGTTGGTCAAAAAGAAAAAGTTAGAGTTGCAGTTAAATCATATTTAAATATAGCTAAAAATCAGGCAAAGGAAATTGAATCAGGTAATATTTCAAATGATGATATTGAGAAAGTTGCAGTTGCATCATTATTATATAGAGCATCTGGAAATTTTTCTAAAGCAAAGAGAATTGCAGCATCAATCCCTAAAGAAAAAAGAGTTCAAGCAATAAAAACAATTGATAAACAATTTTTAGATGAATTATTAGAATCACAACCATCTGAAAATATGTCAAGTGAAATTATTGTTAAAGCATCTAATCTTGAAAAAGTTGTTGAAGGTAAAACTCCTGAGCATATATTTGATAAAAGAAGGTTAGATTTTGAAGTTAATCTTAAAAAAGATTTAACTAATTCATTTAAAATGCTTGAAAATAAAGAAGTTAAATTAAAGGTTAAATCATTCCAAATAACTGATAAAAAATTGAATCCAGGAGAATTAGATCCAACTGATATAACAATCATTAGTGTAAGTTTAGTTGATAAATCAGGTAATGAACATAAAATTAAAATAAATGTTCCTAAAATTGATCCTAATACTGGAACATTTAGGATCAATGGAAAGACTAAGGTATTGAATAATCAAATAATTCAATGTCCAATTACATTTCCAAAACCATATGAATCGAAATTTGAAAGTTTTTATTCAAAATTTAGAATTGAAAGCAGACATACTAAAAATATGAATTACTTATTTACATATATGGGTGGTTCTAAAATACCTCTTTTAGTATTGATAGGGTATGCTTTTGGTTTTAAAGAATCATTAAGAAAGTATGGGTTTGGATATGAAATCAAAGATGTTAAACCAACTAAAAATGATAAATATGTATCACGAATAAATGATAATCAGTATGTATATTTCACTGGACTTGATACAGAATTAAAACAAGAATTAGCTAATTCATTTATTCAAGCTAAATTGTTTCAATATACAGATGCTTATGAATATGAATTTGGAAGTAAGATATATTTCAATGAAATTATAATTAGATTAACAGGTAGAATTGATTCAACATATATTATAAATAATAATGTTGAAAATATTGTAGATCCTGTGTCGAAACAAATCTTAATTAATCAGCAATTACCAACTGAATTAGATCAAATAATTAAATATATGGCAACTAATTGTGTTCAAGGTAAAGTAATTGCAAGAAATGATTTAGGTAATCAAAGAATAAGAAATTCAGAAGTTATAATTGCATTGGCTCAAAGTCGTATCCTCGCTGCATATACGGATTATAAAGCTCAAATATTATCAGGAAATCAAGAAGCTGAATTTGCAATCAGAGAAGATATTGTTATGTCTGATTTTAATCGAATTGAAAATTCAGTTGATATGGAGTATGCTAACCCTCTTGAAGAAATGGCATCTCTAACAAAAGTAACTCCAATTGGTAAAACAGTTGGTGGTATCCCTGATAAAAGAGCATTAACAAATGAAGCATTAAATGTTCATCCTTCATATTTTGGGAATTTAGATTTATATGATACTCCAGAAGGTGAAGGAATTGGAGTTGTTCATCAATTAACAGTTGATGCTTTTATCACTTCAGCCAGAGGATTGTTTCATGTTAAAGGAATTGAAGCAGGTGAGAATGCTGGATTACTCTCAACAACAACTGCAATGATTCCTTTTATTTCAAGTAATGATGGAAACAGGATAATGATGGCTGCGAGTCAAGCAAAGCAGCAAGTTCCTCTTAAAAATCCTGAACCTCCAGCAGTTCAATCTGGATATGAATCATTATTAACAAATGTTTTATCTGATAAATTTATAAAAAGAATGCCATGTGATGGAGTAATAACCAGAGTTAGTAGAGATGATATAATTATTACTTGTTCTGGAGGTAATAAACAAAAAGTTGATATTACTCCTAAAGAATTGAAATCAGGTTCAGGTAAAAATACATTAAGTGTATTTAATCCTAAAGTGATTAAAGGTCAAAAAATTAAAAAAGGAAGAATAATTGCTGAGGGTAGTGGTATTTCTCAAGGAACAATTTCATTAGGAAGAAGTTTATTAGCAGCAATTATGCCTTATAAAGGTTTTAATTTTGAGGATGGGATTGCAATTAATAAACGATTAGTTGATGAAGATTTATTGACTTCACTTCATGGAGCGACTATTGAAGTTATGTTATCTGAAAATGATAGACTTCCTTATATAATTGAAATGGGATCATTAACTAAAAAAGGTCAACCATTATTAAGAAAGACTGTTGGAGAAATTGAAGAATTAATTGGTTTTGATGATGAAGATGGTTCGTCTGAATATGAAGCAGGTCAGTTTATTAAAAAGAGTCCTGGCGGAACAGTTGTTGATATTGAAGTATTTACAAATATAAGTTCCGACAAATTTCCAAATCTTAAGTCTTTAATAGCACGAACAAGAAAGAAATATAATAATCCAACTAAAGACTTTAGAGTTAGAGGTCGAAGAATTGATGGAGTTTTAATTAAATTTAAAATTGAACAAGAATTAAAAATTAGTGTTCCTGATAAATTAGCAAATAGACATGGTAATAAGGGAATCATTTCAATCATTGAAGAAAATGATCAAATGCCAAGAACTCCTTGGGGAGAACACCTTGATATTGTTTTAAATCCCTTAGGTATTATTGGTCGAATGAATGTAGGTCAAATTTATGAATTATATTCAGGTCTAATTTCAAGAGAATTAGGAAGAAGAAGTCTTGCTCTTGGTGGAAATAAAGTTAAACTCCTTGAATTATACAGTAAAGTATTTTCAATGCTTGATAATACAAAAGATAAGAAATTTAGTACAGGACTTATTAAAAATTTAACCAAATTGAATAATGCTCAATTTGGTATATTATTTGAACAAACTAAAAGATCTGGTTTTGTTCCAATTGTTATTCCTCCATTTCAAGCGCCAAATTATAAAAATATAATTCAAGCAATGAAATTTCTTGGTCTTAAATCAGGATATAATTTATTCATTCCAGAATATGGAGTTAAGACTGCAAAACCAGTCCCAGTTGGTTATATGTATATGACTAAATTGGAGCATATAGGCGAGGCAAAACTCCATGCAAGATCAACTGGACCTGTAACAAGTAAAACACGACAACCGACAGCAGGTAAGCGATCTGAGGGTGGACAGAGAATGGGTGAAATGGAAACATATGCATTTCTTTCATATAATTGTCCTAAAACATTAGCTGAATTTTTTGGACCTTTAAGTGATGATCATGTGACTAAAAATGAAATGATTGCTGATATCATTCAAGATGGTAATACTAAATATAGAGTTGCAAAATCATCTCCTGCTAAAGATTTATTGAATGCTTATATGACTGGACTAATGTTAGATAAATAAGGGATTAATTATGCAAGATGAAAAAAGTAATTTAAAAATTTTATGTGATACAATTGATCCTGAGGATAGTGGGGATGAAGGAACTGAAACTCAATATGAAATAGGGATGTTGTATGCTGATATGTATGATTTAGCTGAAATTCCAACATATTTTGGCACTCCTGACTTCCAATCAATATATATGAGTTCAATTAATGATATTAAAGAACAAAATATAAAGAATCAGGGCACATTATGTATTCAGTTATTAGAAAAGATCCGTGAGGTTTATGAATATGAATTTCCTGAAACTCCAATATTAAATTCACAAGAAGATATGAATAAAGTGTATGAATTGGTTGAATTTTTAGAATTTTCTAATTTAACATTCCTTGTGAATGTGTGGACTTCTTTAGGAGTTAAAAACGTATTAAAGATTGATTTAGAAATATTCTTTTATGGGAATAAAGATAATATACACAAGTTGTTAGAACAAATTACAAATAATTCCCTTCTATATGACAAAAATTCTTTAGTGAATAAATTCCTAAATTCATGTTATAAAGAAGCATTAACGAGAATATTTATTAAAATGACGAGAAGATTGAAAGTTGAAATAACATCAAATATAATGGAAGGATAAATTATGAGTGACAAAAAGGATCAAATTACAATTAAAAGAGGTAAAATCGTAATCGTATGTGATAGAGATGAATTAGTCGAAGTTGATCAATCTCCAGATGGAATGATGTTTACATTTAAATGGGGAATTACTACTCATTATACAGATCAATATATGCCTCTTGAAACTAAAGAAAAGATTAAACAAGCAATTAATTTACTTGTCGGTGGGAATGTTTTGATTGATTTAAACAATTATAATAAACCAGCAATGGTAACTCATTTTTAATTTAAAAATTGGTTGCTAAATATATTAATTTATGAGAAGGGTTATTGTATTATATCTCTTTTTAATTATTATAGGTTTCTCCAAACCTAATTCCAGATGATATGACATTGTGTTCATATCATCTGGAATAACAAATGGACTTTAAAAACTTTTTTTGAAACTTTTGAAAATACTTAATAAACACCTTAAAAAGGACTTTATAATGAACTTTACTTTCCTTCCAAATATATTAATATGACTATCCTACGTACATTTAAGAGTTGGAGACAATTATGAACACAGTATCAATGGAATTATTTATTGAAAAATTAGGTGTTGAAGTTTACCCAGTTACCTTACTTAAATTCTTATTGAATAAGGGTAAAATTTTATTTTGTTTTTCAAAAGCAGCAGGTGCTAATTTTGAAATGAGAGGAAATTATGATATAAGTCACAATAACTGTGAATTATGTAAATCAAAAGAAGGAATGCTTTGCAGAAAACATACTTCAATTGATAGAATTATTAACTCTGAAATTGTATTATTTGACATTGACACAAATACTTATTTCACTAGGAATGAAATATTTAGAATGGTTGGGGACAAATTAGTTGTGATATATTGCCCCCATACTAAATTGATTAACGGAAATATCACAGATGAAAAAGTTAGGAAAATCAGACCTTTAACATTTTATGAAGAAGGTTTTGAATTACCTAAATTTAAAACTAAAGTGCAAATATTATCCAGCGATATCATGAATAAAAACATGAAGTGTTGGTTTAATAATGAGTTTTCAATTATCACAGTTCCAAACACTCATGAGGAATGTGATTTTGTTTTAACCCCTAACCTTTAATTAACTTTTTGTGTAACTTACTTAAATGAGGAGATTTTAAAAATGGCAATTACAATTGACCAAACGAATGACCTGGGAAGTACTGGAGTTGAAGGCGGAGAGCAAGTCCCGCCAGAAAAAGAATTGTTTCATGCTGCATATATTGGATATACTGCAAGAGAAAATCATATTAAAATTATCGAGGAAGCTGGCAAAATTCATGTCCGTGGTGTTGAATACAACCTTGATGAATTGAATATGATTATCATTCTTTCAAAAAAGATTCAGGTGAAAACAGCAAGAATAAACGATCAAGACAGAATTGAATGTTTTTCATTCCAAGCAGGCGATCTTCCCTTTAAAGGAACATCTGGTAATATTTGTGGAATGAATAAAAATGAACGATCAATGAATCCATATTGTGAACCCTGTAAATCACAAATCATTGTTTGTGGCATTTATTGTGATTCTCAGGGAAGTCCTATCAAGGATGGAGAAGGTAAACCAATATTCATTTTCATCAGAGGTAAAGGGATGAAATACATGAATGTAAGTAATCACTTGAGAGAACTCTATAAATTAGAAGTTTCAAGTATTCTTGCTCCAGGTGCATCTGATGTTGAACTTGAATATGAAAAGAAGAATTTCAATCAGAGCAGAGTTGTTACAAAAATCACCAGAGGTCTTGAAAAGACTTCTTATGGTGGATCAGCAAATGTATTTGTATGCTCTATGGGACCTCAACTTCCTGATAAAGCGGCAGAAACAGTAATTAACATTGGTCAGAAAATGGTTGAAAAATTCATTGATAAATTTGACTGGGCAAAATCAAGAATGGGTCTGGCAGCAGCAGGTGCCGCAGCAAGTGGATCATCTTATGGTGGAGCTCCAAATGCAGATCAGCAATTTGCTTCAAATACTGACTCAAAAGATAAAACTGATGATATTCCTTTCGGTCATGATACTCCATCTCCAGATGCTGAGAAGAAAAAAGAAGCACCAAAACCATCCGGTCAAGTCTCAGAAGCAAACATTGGGTTTGATGACATTAACTTTTAAATTAACTTAATAAATAACTTTAAAATAACTTTTCTAGGGAAACGTGAATCATGACTGATAAGAAAGCAGAATTAAAATATTATGAAAGGTTAAATATTCCCATAATGACAATTGGGAGTATTAAGGAATTAATCAAGGAAAACATTACAAACACATTAATCGCCTGGGAACATGGGATCGATATTGATAAACAACCGTTTCATATTATCGGTCCCGCAGGTGTTGGTAAAACTCAAATTTGCAAGCAGATGTGTAATGAGTTGACAATCTCTTTAAGAGAATTACAATTGCCATCATTTGGACCAGAGAAAACATTTGATGAAATAATGATAAAATCTCCAGTTATTACCAGAGATGATATTATTATTCCGTTTCCGGTTATTGATAATGGAAACACATCATTTAAGATGCTCTACTCTGATTTTGTTCCAATGATGAAAGATTCATTTGGAATATTTGTAATTGATGAATGCTCAAGAGGGGATCATACTTTACAGCAGTTAATGTGGCAAGTTCAAAATGAATCTAAGATTCATATGCAAGATTTCCCAAAAGGATGGTTCGTAATTTCAATTGATAATCCAGATGATCAGGAATATACAATGGATTATCTTGAGGATGCTGCGGGTTTAAGAAGGCAATTGCATATTTATACTGATGTAAATGTTCCTGATTTTATCAAGCATGCTAAAGAGGCAAAATTTCATCCGTCTATAATTGAATTTATACAAACTCATCCGAATTATTTGTATGATTTTCAAGCACAAAAAGTTGGTTCTGTATATGCTAACCCTGCTTCATATGAGAGAGTATCGAATATTTTGTGGGGTTATCATTATTCAGGTGGTATTAAGAATAAATTAAACAATATTGAAAATCTTGTATCAGGTCTTTTGAATACAAGTAAAACAAGATTGTTTATGGACTTCCTTAGAGATATGAAAGATATATCTCCAGTCGATGTATTTTATAATTATCATAAAGTACGAAAAGAAATTGAAAAGGTAATTAAGGAAGAAAATAATGCTAAACTTGGTGAATTGATTACTGGATTTCTTACATTTCTCTCAACTGAGCTTCCTGATTATGGTAAACAGGAAAAAGCAAATGTAGTTGAATTGTTAACTTCAGTGCCAATTGACACTTCAGCATTATTCATCACTCAAATTGATACATTTGACAGAAGTGGTCCAGAGTTCAAGTACATTACAAAACTCCATTATGCAATGTTAAAGGAATTCCCAAGATATAAAACTGAATTTTATGATAAGGCAGTTAAACTTGGGCGGGGCGGAAACTAAATGAATGTAGGGGATCTTAATTGATCCCCTACTCATGGAGGTACAATGAGTAATTCATCTCAAAAATTGAAAAATTTAATCGCCGGTATGACATTAAGAAATTCATATTGGGGATATTTATTTTCAAGAGTTAGAAGAATCCCTGATCCAAATTTACCATCAATCATGGGAGTTGCAGCAGAAAAAGGTGGAGTATTAGGATTAAGGTTTCATCCATATTTAGTTGATAATACAACTGAAGATCAATTATGTTGGGTATTGGAGCATGAAGGAATGCATATTTTAAATATGCACATCCCAAGATTATTGAGAATCATTGGGGATGAAATGGATCCTAAGAAAGTAAATACTAAAATTGAAGCTTGGGGATTAGCGTCAGATTGTACAACTAATTCTCAAATTAAAAATTTCCCACAAAGTATAATGATTGATGGAAAACCTTGGCCAGCATTATTTCCATCAAAATATGGATTGAAAGATGGAAAATCATCTGAAATTTATTTCTGGGATTTTATGAAAAAAGCAGAACAACAACAGAAAAAACAAGGACAAGGAAAAGGGCAAGGAAACGAAGAATCGAAAGATAAAAATGGTGGTGGACAACCTCAAAAAGGTGATGGTGAAGAACCTGGAGAAGGTGAAGGAAAAGGAGGAATACCACAACCAGGAGATGGAAATGGTCATGGAAATTTTGATGATCATTCAGGATGGAAAGGCAGCGAAACAGAAAATTTAGATCCTCATGCAATGGCAAGGCGACTCGAAACATACACTCAAGATATGGTTAGACAGAGTGTTAAAAATTTCAACAAAAATCGAGGAAGACTTCCAGGAAATATTCAAGATTTAATCAATGAACTCTTACAGCCACCGAAAGCTCCTTATTATCAAATAATAAGAAAGTTGGTTGTTGGATCTCGCCTTTCAAAGTTTAAACCCAGCTCAACCAGAATAAATAGAAAAAGGACTTATGTGTTTAGTTTGGGAAATAATAAAAATATTCCTCAAATATCTCCTTTTCCTGGTAAGATGAGGGATAGGACATTTCATATTGGTATCTTAATTGATACATCTGGATCACAATCAAAAGAAGATTTGATGGAAGCGTTATCTGGAATAAAGAATGTCGTTGAGAATGATAGGCATTGTAAAGTCACTGCAATTGAAATTGATACAGAAATTCATAAAGAATATGAAGTGAAAAAGTTAACTGATATTGATTTCAACCTTGTCGGAAGGGGAGGGACTACGCTTAAGAAAGGTTTGTTTAGATTCAATGAATTGAAAGTTGACATTATGTTAGCATTTTCAGATGGTTATTGTGATAATCTTAATGAACTTTCAAGGAAATCAATTCCAAAGAAAAGTGTTTGGATAATTCCTGAACAGGGTGGAACCGCAGAGTACGTTAATCGAACTGGATATATTGTAAGAATTTAAACTTTGAGGGGTAGTATGGTTGAAAATAAATTTATATGTAAAATATGTAATTCATATTATGCTACCCCAAGGGGTTTAATCGTTCATCTTAAAAGAACTGAAAATATTAGCATTAATGATTATATGATTCAATATCCTGATATTAAAGATCAAATTAATTCATATTATAAAATATTTTTAAAAAATAAATATAATATTGATGATGAAACTAAATGTTGGAATTGGTTAGGTTATCTTGATAGAGATGGATATGGTAGATTTAAAAATATCCTTGCTCATAGGGTATTTTATGATATGTATGTTGGTATTACATTCGAAAATAGTTTAATATGTCATACTTGTGATAATCCGAAATGTGTTAATCCAAATCATTTATATGAAGGAAACCAACAATCAAATATGAATGATATGAAAAATAGAGGTCGTTCATTAATTGGAGATAAAAATCCTGCAAAAAGAAAGGAAGTAAGAGTAAAAATAAGTAAGAATAATGCAATGTTAAATATTAAAAATCGAGATAAATTAAGTAAATCATTAAGAGGGAGAGTGCAACCAAGATATAATTATAGTATAATTTCGCCAGATAATCATGAACATAAAACTGACAACTTATTTAAATTTTGTGAAAATATGAATTTAGAATATAGAGCTATGGCAGAAAAAAATATACATAATGGTTGGCGAATTGTAAATAAATCTGTTATGAGGGAATAATATATGGCATATTCTTCTAAGGATATCAGAACACTTGGGGATATTGAACAATTACAAATAAACCCATCCATGTATATCGGGCATACAGAACACCCAACTCATTTAGTTGAAGAATGTTTTGATAATGCTTGCGATGAATGTCAAACGGGGAGTGCAACAATTGTTGCTATTAATATCAATACAAAAGATAAAACTTTTTCAGTATTAGATAATGGGCGTGGAGTGCCCATATCAGACGACGTTCCCGTAAAAATAACAACTAAGTTATTTTCAGGAGCAAAATTTAAAGATAAAAAATCAGCATATGTAATTTCTTCAGGACTTCACGGTGTCGGACTTGTTGCAGTAAATGCTTTGAGTGATTGGATGACAGTTGAAATATATCGTGGTGGGAGACATGCTGTTTTCGAATTTGTTAATGCTGTTTTAAAAAATAAAAAAATTGAAAAACATGATGGAAAAAATCTCCCATTTTCAACAAGGATTGAATTTAAACCTTCAAAAAAGATATTTGATGATCTAAATGTTGATATTGATAGGTTAAGAAACAGATTAATAACTGCATCAATTCAAATGCCTAAAAATATATTTGTTTTAAATATTGACGACCAGAGAGAGTTATTTAGGTTGAATTTGAAGGAATACTTTGATAAGTATATATTGGATGATGGTAATGGCGAAATCATCAAAAGAGCGAATTTTCATGCGTCTGACAATGCAGAAAAGTTCAATATCATGATGTCTTATTCAGGTAATGGTAATGTTTCACCGAGAGTATCATCCTCAGTCAATTTACTTCCAACAACATCTGGAGGTACTCATGTGAATATATTTCATGAAATCCTAAGAGATATATTCACAGTAAAAGCAAAAAAGTTGGGTTATAATTTTCAACCCAATGATTGTTTGATTGGACTTAGAGCATATTTAATGTTGAGTCTTAAAGAGATTCAATTTTCAGCTCAGATAAAAGATAAGTTAACCAATAAAAAAGATTATCTTGAAAAATTAGTTTCAATATTAAAACCTCAAGTTGAAAAATATTTCAATGATAATCAGGATGAACTTGAAATATTACTTGAGCATTTTCAAGCATATAGACAAAAGTTAGACTCCAAAAAGTTGAAAACTAATACGAATAATGGTAAAAGATCATTTACAAAATTTACCAAACTTAGAGATTGTACAAGTAATCGAGGTGAATTATTCATATGTGAGGGCGATTCTGCTGGAGGTGGTTTAATTGCTTGTAGAGATCCAAAACAACATGCTGTATTTCCATTGAAGGGTAAAATACCAAGTGCAGCGACAACAAAGGATATATTAGCGAATAAAGAAATAAGTGAATTAATGAAAGCATTGGGTACTGGAGTTAATAATGACTTTGATATTGAAAGACTTAGATATCAAAAGATAGTCATATTTACTGATGCAGATGCAGATGGAGATCATATTGCAGCTTTATTAATTTTAGTATTTTCATTATTGACTCCTGAATTAATAAAACAGGGTCATGTATATTATGGAAGAACTCCATTGTATGCAATTAATGATAAAAAAATATTTAAACCCTTGTGGTCAGAAGAAGAATTAAATGAAGCAAGGAAATTGAATAAGAA
>Ga0210003_1002194_pt1 | contig 16645 bp, 17 predicted proteins | sample LantaG_FD_182804 | JGI IMG/M metagenome (GOLD analysis project Ga0210003, IMG submission 182804) | Deep subsurface microbial communities from Baltic Sea to uncover new lineages of life (NeLLi) - Landsort_02402 metaG (SPAdes) (version 2) | ecosystem: Environmental > Aquatic > Marine > Oceanic >...
CCGGCGTGTGCGAACGGAAAGAACGGAATCCAGGGCGATTTTTATCTCGGTCCCGGCCTCCTTCAGGTCCGGCCAGTCGGCCACCCGGCCGTAAAGGCGATAGGTTTCTTTTTCGGAGATAATATTCAGAAGGTTACGCGGGCCGGGGTCATAACAATTGAGACTGAAATGGAAGGCGGCAAACGCGCCCAAAGCCAGGCCGAAAAGTAAAACCGCGATGATTTTCAAACGTCGGTTGAGAATGACCAGGCCGCTCAAAGCGCCTACCAGGCAGACCAGAAAAAGAAGCCACACCGGCGGATGCCACCGGTCGGCGGCAAAAATACCGGCAGCCGCGTACACGAGCAGAAAGAGACCGGGATATTTACGGAACATAAAACCTATTCAGTTTTGTTTCCGCGGAACAGCCTTTCTTTAAGCAGGGTAAATTCCTTAACTCTGAAGATAAAACAAAGAACCATATAGATTATCACCCCTCCGATTACCGGGACGGCCAGGTTCAAGAACCGGGCAAAAACATCCGGCGTGCTCCGGGAAAAATCAATCGGTATCAGTTTTGACGCATATATCGCGAGAAAAGCCGCCAGGGCTATTCTCAGGATATTCAAAGATAAGGTATGAAATGAAATTATCAATCCTTTTTTGGGCATGAAATACAGAAGCAGGCCGAAATTTATCAGGGCGGCAATCGAGGTGGCCGCGGCCAGACCGGCAAAATTCAAGGCCTGGATAAGCGGGAAATAAAGCGCCATATTGACCATGATGGAAAAAATGGAAATTTTCATGGGCAGGCGCGAATCGCCCATGGCATAATAAACCGGAACCGTCACCCGCACCGCCGCGAAACCCACCAGGCCGTAGGAATAATGCAGCAATGCCAGGCTGGTGTTGTTTAGGTCCAGTTCCGAGAAAGCCCCCCAATGGTATATCAGGGCTACGATTTCATGTCCCCACAAGGCCAGGATGAAGGCCGACGGCAGGATAAAAAGCATATTGAGATTGAGCGCTTCATAGAAAGTGTCCCGGAGACCTTCTATATTGCCTTTAGCCGCTATCTCGGATGCCCTCGGCAGGGCCACCGTCCCCAGGGCCACGGCGAAAACACCCAGCGGAAAATGCATCAGGCGGAAGGAATAATTCAAATAGGTGATTGACCCCTCGATAAGAAACGAGGCTAACAGGGTATTGACGAGGATATTGACCCGCCCGGCGGACATGCCGACAATCATCGGCAAAAACAGCCGGAGGACTTTTTTCAGGCTTTCGTCGATAAAATTGAAGTTGGGCCTGAAACGGTAACCGATTTTAAAAAGCGAGGGCAGCTGTATCGCCACCTGCCCCACTCCCCCGACCAGCACCCCAATCGCCAGGGCGTAAATGGGCATGGACAGATAATTGTACAGGGCCACCGTACTTACGATAATTCCCAGGTTGAAAACCGCCGGCGAGATGGCCGGAATTCCGAACCGCCCGAAAGAATTGAGCATGCCCATCACCAGGGCGGAGATGGAAACCAGCAGCAAATAAACGAACATCAGGCGGGTCAGGCTAACCGTCAGGTCGAACTTCCCCGGCTCGTCGGTAAAACCATAGGCGGATAAATAAATAATAATCGGGGTGGCGATGATGCCCAGAAGGACAATGGATCCGACCACCAGCAGAATAGCGGTCAGGACGATATTGGCCAGGGTGAAGGCCTCGCGGTCGGTCTCATTGACCAGCTTTTCCTTGAAAACGGGGACAAAGGCCGACGACAGCGCCCCCTCGGCGAACATATCCCGAAGCAGGTTGGGAATCCTGAAAGCGGTGACAAAAGCGTCGGTGGTCAGACCCGCTCCGAAGAAATAAGCCATTATCTGCTCGCGAATTAGCCCCAGAACCCGGGAAAAAGCGGTGGCCGAAGAGACCACACCGGCCGATTTAAACATTGAAAATTTGTTATTCTTAACCGTTGACAAAATGAATTTACCGCTTATATTTATAGATTAACTTTTTTAGAAAGGACACAAACATTGCCGAATCATAAATCCTGTAAAAAACGGGTTAAAACCTCTGAAAAAGATAGGACGCGCAACCGGGCTGTGCGCAGCCAGCTTCGCTCGGTCATCAAAGAGGTCCAGACCGCCTCGGTCAAAGAAGAAGCGGTCAAGAAATTAAAGGAAGTTACGGTATTGCTGGACAAGGCCGCTTCCCAGGGTCTGATCCACAAGAAAAACGCCGACCGCAACAAATCCCGTCTGACCCGTAAAGTTAACAAGCTGAGCTGATATTTACCTGGCTTTTTCATCGTTCAAAATAAATGCCTCGCCATTTTCAAAAGGCGGGGCCTCTTTTTTATCACTCCCAAAATAATAGCGATCGGGTTGAAAGTATCAAGTTTTTTCTCAATAAAATGTTCATCCAGCGCCAGCACCATATCGTCGAGTTCGGCATCGGACAATTTCACCAGCAGTTTCTTGATTTTCAAAAACATGCTCAATTCATAATGTTTCAGTTCAAGGAACCGTCCCGGGTAGTATCGGTGCAATTCTTTCAGGTTCTTGATTTCTTTTTTCGCGTATAAAATCGCGGCCCGGGCGGCGATTTGACCGGACAGCATGGCGTTGACAATACCGGCCCCGCTCAGGGAATCCAGGACCCGGGCGGCGTCCCCGACCACCAGCAGGTTCAGCCGGGCCAGGATTTTCCGACCCTGGTAACGGGGACAGGTCCCGCCGGAGGCACGGCCCCGCTCAGCCTTGCCGAACCTTCGCTCGATAAACTTATCCAGGTAATAGGCCGCGTCCCGGCCGCTGTTGGCGTCGGACGGCACGCCCAAACCGACATTGGCCTCGGTCTCGCCGTGGGGAAACACCCAGGCGTAACTGCGGGGGGCAATTTCACTACCGAGATAAATCTCGATGAGGTTCGGGTCTATTTCGACGTTTTTCAATCGGTATTGCAACAGGGACTCGGTTTCATTCAAATCCAGACGGTTATCGAGTCCGGCTTTGCGGGCGATAGTTCCCTCTACCCCATCGGCGGCGAGAAAAATATCCGCCACGATTGTCCGCCTTTCGCCAGCGGCGTCGATTATGCTCAGGGATTGAAATCTTTTATTTTTCAGGTGGAGTTCCTCGGCCCGGCAACGGCGCGCCAGTTCCCCTCCCAGGGCCTTGAATTCATTAGCCAAATCCTGTTCCATCCGGGGGCGGTCGAGGATATAACCGGCCCGGGAGTAATTCAAATCGAAGTAATGACCATTGGGAGCCACCAGCCGCCCGCGCCCTATTTCGCTTTTAATCCAGGCCGGTCGGGGAGTGAGAATGTTCTCGAATGACTGACGGGGCACGCCCTCGGCACAGTTGAGCGGTCGGCCGATTTCCTCATCTTTCTCCAGCAGCAGGACCGCCACACCGGCCCGAGCGCACTCCAGGCCGGCGACCAGTCCGGCCGGACCGGCTCCGACAATTATGACCTCATACCTGGTATTCATGTTCCAGTTCCAGGACTTTTACCGGGCAAAAGAGTACACAGTCGCCGCAATAAACGCATAACTCCTCTTCACAGGTAAGACCTGTGTCAAGTAGGTCCAGGGCGTCCGTCGGGCAGACCGGGACACAACCGCCGCAGTGAAGGCATTTATCCGGGTCGATTTTGAGCACGACCAAATCTACCCGGTCGGTGGCTTTTGTTCAACAATTTTTTATATGTTCAGGATATAAACCTTACCCTCGAGGAAAACAGTGCGGTTAGCCTGCTCCCGGTAGGCGATCAGTTCGCGGAGGAAGGATTCCTTTTCGTCAATAGGTATTTCCGAGTCGAGCACCGACAGGGGAAAATCGACATTCACCACCCGGGTGGACGAGAAGACTTTTACAATCTCCGGAGGGAAGAGTCGTTCCGAAACCGCGGCGGTTTTTAAGTCGTTCAGGCTGAAAACCGGCATGGCGACCGTGTTGTTCAGGCGCCGGGCTTTAAGGATGGTATTGGCGCCATGAAGGCCATCAAAATAAGGCATGTAACAGCCCCGGGCCAAGACAGCCCGGAAGACGGTTTCCAGGGGCAGCGGACAGCCGCTACGGGTCGTATTGCGAAAATAAACCCAGAGCGGGTCTTCGTTTTGGAAAGAAAAACACAGGGAGATATAGCCGGACAGGTAATTCGCTTCCTTATTACAGATAATCACCTGGCGAGGAAATTTCATGGCAAAGTGCCGTAAATCATCGGGAGTAAAATTTATCAGGCTGAGTTTTTGCGGCAGCAGGCGCAGGTCCTCCTCCCGACAGACCTGGACGGGAAAATGTTTTATCCCGGCGGCCAGCATTGAGCTATACAGGCCGGTCTGGCCCAGCAGAAGATAATTATCGTCCGATAAACGCAACACCATAAAGGGGTGCTTTATCAGTTTCATTTCGTTGACGTTCATATCATCCGGAATCAGTTTCGGCTCGTACCATTCATAAGTATAAATCTGATCCGAGTGCAGAATCTTGATCTGTGAAAGAAGGTTGTTTCTCATAATGTTGATTTCAAAGCAAGGTTTATGCCTTGTTGAAGTTCCATATATTAAGTTGTTATTATCCAATATCTTATTTTTTTCGATAGCCGGTTTTATAGTCTATATTTCATATCCGGTTATGGGAATCCAATCAGGTCGAAGGTCTGGCTTTCATAAAATATGCAAGTTACTTACCTTTCATGAGGTTATATTGAATATTAGGCTCTAAAGGATAATCCCCTTCTGAAAAGGTTTGATACTTATTTTTTTCTTGTCGCTTAAATCAAAGTCGAGTTTGACCTCCTGATTATCCGGCATTGAGGGGTAGTCGGCCGGCGAAATCAACGACCGGTTCTTTTCTTTCTCAATATAGCTGATGGCGATGGCGTACCTGGCCGAATACTGTTTCAGCATTTTGTATTTCGGGGAATCCTGGGCCAGGTGTTTCCCCTTGCCGGTGAAAGAAAAAACGAATTCGGGAAGGGATGAAGAGACCCTAAGGCTGGTAATCTTCTCCTCGGCGAGGGAAGTCGAGATAAATTTTAAAAGGGAAAAGAAGGCGGCGAACTCGAGTTCCACCAGATCGCCTTCGACACGGCATTTAAAAAGGATACCGAACGCCGGGATGGCAAAAGTGGTCAGTCCCCGGGTAAAACCGTTTTTTTCAAGATACGGGTCGAGCAACCGATTCTGAACAGCCCCGATATAACAGTCGAGAATTTTATCCGTATTGGCCATGAGCCATTACAGAGCAAGGATAATGCCGGTCATGGAAAACTTAAACCTTACTATTATACTATTCCGGGGCAATAACTTACGAGAGTGGCCAAATAACGGGACGGCTGGCAGACGGGAAAATTCAAAAAAGGTGAAATTTTTTATCTATTTCCATCAATCGATTGTACCAGGATTTCTTTCAAATCCGGTCGGGCCTCGAGATATTTACCGGTGGCCTCGGCAAAAGGCTCGCCGTTTTCATCGAGGGCCGCTCCCTCGGTGAAATACAGCCGACCCTTGGTCCTGGTTACCCGTCCGGCCAGTTTGATTTTATCGCCGGTTTTGACCGGTTTGATAAACTTGACATTGATTTCGGCAGTGACGGCGTAAATGTCCTGAGCCAGGATGGCTTTAATCATGACCTCGTCCAGCAGGGTGGAAATTATCCCGCCGTGGAAAATACCGTGATAGCCTTCGTAGATTTCATCGGCGGTGATTTCGCTGACTGCCCGGTCACCGTCGAAAAAGAACCGGGCCTTGAGGCCGCAGGTATTTTTGTCTCCGCAGACAAAACAACCGCTGTACTTGAGCACTTCTTTCATGAAGGAAGATATAGCATTCTTTGACCGGATTGTCAACGGTGCATATAAAAAAAGCCCGGCCGAAGGCCGGGCTCGCTCAAATCTCTATTGTCTACTGTTGATTGAAGTCACAGAAATCGCAGGTGTATTGGGTTTGCCGGGTTCCCAGGGTGGCGATTACGCTGGCCACACCGTTCTCGAAAGTAAGAACGAATTCCCAGCTGCTGATATCGGGGTCCAGGTCGCCTATCTGGTACGTAAGTTCAACCGCCGCGGTAACCGTACCGCTGTAAGGGCAACCAAAATTGTAATCACCGTCAATATTCTCGACCTTGAGATTGCTGAGAGTGAGTTGAATTTCGAAATCCCGCCACTCGGTGTATTGGTCGTGGACCACTTTCGAGCTTACCTGCAGGTTGGTAGTACCGGTCACCGTCGTCGTGTCCGTATCGACATCGTACAGGGTTATGTCACCGTTGTTGGTATAGTTACTGAAGGACAGGGTCGTATCCAGGTTTTCAAACTCCCAGTTGTGCCTGATGTTCAAGGCGTCGGCATTCTTGGGGGAATCCTGGAAAAGACCGTTCTGGAGGAAGCGGATGGAGTCCAGCACGACGTTGCTGTAACCGGCCGCCAGGTCGATGTCGGAATCATAAACCAGGTACCACTCATCGGAAACCACTACCGAATCCGGGTCAACCGCGGAATAAAGAACCAGCGAGGTGGTGGTATCGGCGCTGACGTCGTTACCGATATCGATAATGTTCAGACAGGTATGGAAAACCGACAGGGTAGAATCCACAAAAGCATCGACCTGCTCTTGTGTTTCATCATACTGGTCGTGGATAATGGAGGTGCTGGTGGTAGTCGTGGTCTTGTCGTCCGAGCAACCCCCGATCAGCAATCCCACGACGGCCAACAGGGTTAGACCCGCAATAAAGAAAAATTTCGAAGAACGCATTAGGGCGACTCCTTTCTCTTGTTCCCTGCCGTGGGTCTTTATCTGCGGCTATGCTTATTTTGACAGAAAGACCATGATGGCTTTTTGTATATGCAACCTGTTTTCCGCTTCGTCGAAAACAACCGAATGGGATCCGTCCATAACCTCGTCGGTTATTTCCCTCCCACGTTCCGCGGGCAGACAGTGCATCACGATAGCTTTCGGATCAGCCCATGCCAACAGAGAACTATTCACTTGATAATTTTTTAACTTTTTCTCTTTCTCCTCTGCCAGATGTTTTTGCCCCATAGAGGCCCAAACATCCGTATAGATAACATCGGCATCGGTGACAGCTTCTTTAGGATCGGTAGTCAGCAAAATTTTGCTGTCCGGGTTGCTTTTAGCTTTCTCCAGAATACCGGTGTCCGGCAGGGTGTCCTCGGCCGTGCCAATTCTCAATTCCAGGGGAATTAACGAGGCCAGATTAAGCCAGCTGTTGGTAATGTTGTTACCATCGCCCAAATAGGCTATCTTATAGCGTTCTTTCGGCTCCAAATGCTCTAAAACCGTGAAATAATCGCCCAGAATCTGGCAGGGATGGACCAGGTCGGTCAGGCCGTTGATAACCGGTACCGAGGCGTGTTCAGCCAGTTTCTCGACATCGTCATGGGCGAAAGTCCGTATCATAATCATGCCCACGTATCGGGAAAGGACCCGGGCGGCGTCGGCCACCGATTCCCGCTGGCCGAGCTTGATTTCGTTGTCGGTGATGTACAAGGCGTGACCGCCCAGCTCATAGATTCCGACCTCGAAAGATACACGGGTCCGCAACGAAGCTTTGGTGAAAATACAGGCCACCGCCTTTCCCTCCAGGGGCCGGGGAGCGATTTCTTTACGCTTCATTTTTCCGCATAAATCGAATATTTCCCGCACCTCCTCGGCGGTCAGGTCGGTAATCTGGCAAAGTGAACGAGGCATATTTCCTCCTGTCTTGGTGAATTATTGACTAAATTTTCGTAGAATTATACTTATTAAACTTTTAAAGTCAAGCGACCTGTGCAAACCTTGAACAGCTTATTTAAAACTTAAAACTTGCCAATTGGAACACAGGAGCCAATACTACGTATGGTAATTTAGAGGAATTTGATAACAAAAGGCTGCTTTTATGATGAATAAAAAAATCCCGATATTTGGCTTGTTGCTGGTGGTTTTCGGGATGCTTTTTCTTCTAAATACATTCGATATAGTCTATTTTACTTTCGGCGATTTTCTCCGGTTTATCCTGCCGGTATTCCTGATTGCGCTGGGCTTGTGGCTGATAATTCGCAAGAAGCGCGAGGAACAACATTTTCAAACCGAGAGTAACTTTCAGCATTTCGGCGCCCGCCAGGATTTCACCGGCTCCGCTGAAAAAGCCGGTCCCTCCGCGACGGCCGGTTTCGACTCCGCCCCTCCCCCACCACCGCCTCCCCCGCCCGGCGGACAAACTGACACTTCCGGTCAACGGGTCTCCGCCTCACCCGAGATGGAATCGGGAAGGATAAAATACAGCAAGGTCCTGGGCGATATCTATGTCGACTGCCAGGGTATCAATCTGCAGAATATCGTCATTTCGATGGGGGTGGGAGATATCGAATTGAAATTACACGGTGGTATTCTCGGGCCGGGTCTCAACCGCATGATTGTAACCGGCTTCGTTGGCGATATCCGCATCCTGATACCCCCGGATATGCCCGTCTTTGTCCACAGCTCCTGCCTGATCGGGGACATTCATCTTTTCGGTAACGCCACTTCCGGATTCAGCAACGACCTCGACGGTCAGACCGCCGGTTACAACTCCAGCGAGAACAAACTCTATATCGCCATCAATCATTTCATCGGGGATATCAAAGTTTACACCGTCTGACCGCCCCCCGACTGTCTCCGTCGTTTCCCGCCTATAAAATATACCGGCTCAAATCCTCGTTTTCGACAATATCGGCAAGTTTGCTGTCAACCATCCGGGGCGTGATGTTGACTTTCCTCTTGGTCACCGGCGGTTCGAAAAGGATATCCTCGAGCAGGGTGGTCATCACCGTGTGCAAACGCCGCGCCCCGATATTCTCCGACTGGGTGTTGACCTTCTCGGCGATCTCGGCGATTTTCTTGATGGCGCCCGGGGTGAAGTTCAAATCCACGCTTTCGGTTTTCAGCAGGGCCTTGTACTGTTTGACCAGGGCCACCTTGGGTTCGGTGAGAATGCGCTCGAAATCAGCGGCGGTCAGCGAATCCAGCTCGACCCGGATGGGAAAACGTCCCTGGAGCTCCGGAATCAAGTCGGCCGGCTTGGAGGAGTGAAACGCCCCGGCGGCGATAAAGAGAATATGGTCGGTGTGAATCATGCCGTACTTGGTCATCACTCCGGACCCTTCCACGATCGGCAGGATATCACGCTGCACACCCTCGCGGGAGACATCAGGACCGGTGCGGCTGTCGTTGCCGACAATCTTGTCGATCTCATCGATGAAGATAATGCCCGCCTCACTCACCCGGTCCATCGCCTCGGGTATGACCTCATCCATATTAACCAGCTTTTCCAGTTCCTCGTTCATAATGAACTTGCGGGCCTCCAAGACCGTCATTTTGCGATGCCTGGTTTTCTTGGGCATCAGGCCGGAAAACATTTCCTGGAAATTAACCCCCAGCTCCTCCATCCCCATCGGGGAGAAAATCTCTACCACCGGGAATTGCGACTGGGGCGTCTCCAGCTCCACTTCTCTTTTATCCAGCTTGCCCTCGAGAAGTTTCCGGCGGAATTTCTCCCGGGTATTGGCGATCGGTTCCTTTTCCATTTCGTCGAAACCGATCTTGTCCGACTTGGCCTGGGGTCCCAAAAGTATATCCAGCAGTCGTTCGATGGTGTTTTTCGCGGCTTTTTCATTTAGTTCGCGGGATTTTTCCATTTTCAGCATATTGACGGCGATATCCACCAAATCACGGACCATTGATTCCACATCACGGCCGACATAACCGACCTCGGTGAACTTGGAGGCCTCGACCTTGATAAACGGCGCCCGGGCCAGGTCGGCCAGGCGGCGGGCGATTTCCGTCTTCCCCACCCCGGTGGGTCCGATCAGGATGATATTGTTGGGCATAATCTCCCCCCGCAAATCCTCCGGGGCGTGCTGGCGACGCCAGCGGTTGCGCAGGGCGATAGCCACCGATTTCTTGGCGTTGTCCTGGCCGATTATATATTTATCCAGATGTTCGACTATCTCACGGGGCTTCGGGTAATTATTATTCATTTTATCGTTTCCACTTTTATGTTATTGTTGGTAAAGACACAGATATCCGCGGCTATTTCCAGCGCCTTGTAGGCGATTTTATCGGCGGGCATTTTGGGGTTGGAGTAAATCAGCGCCCGGGCGGCGGCCAGGGCGTAGGTCCCCCCGGAACCGATAGCTACGATGCCGTCGTCGGGCTCGACCACGTCGCCGTTGCCACTGATTAAAAAGATGTGCTCCTTGTCCGTCACGGCGATAACCGCCTCGAGTTTCTGGAGGGTCTTATCGGTGCGCCATTCTTTGGCCAGTTCCACCGAAGCCCGGGGAAGGTTGCCGGAAAATTCGTCGATTTTTTTCTCGAACAATTCAAACAGCGCCAGAGCGTCGGCGGCCGTGCCGGCAAAACCGGCCAGGATGGTGCCCTCTCTCATGGTGCGTATTTTTATGGCTTTGGATTTCAACACCGTATCGTCGAAAGTGACCTGGCCGTCGCCGGCCATGGCGGCTTTGCCGTTATGAATCAAACCGATTATGGTAGTGGCTCTCATTTTCATACTATTACCTCACTATTTTTTCGTGCCTGACCGGGGATGGGCCTTTTGATATGCCTTTTTCATCACTTCCGCGGTAACGTGGGTGTATTTCTGGGTGGTGGACAGCGACGAATGGCCCAGTATTTCTTTTATCAATATCAAGTCCGCACCGTTTTCCAGAAGGTGCGTGGCGAAAGAATGGCGCAGGGTATGGGGCGTGAACGACACGCCCTCGTGACGGGCGAACTTGTTCACCAGGCGGTTTATCGACCGCACCGAAAGCGCCCCGCCGCTGCGGTTGAGAAAAAGCTGCGGCGCCGGGGACGATTTGCTCTGCGCGAACTCCTCGCGCAGAGGCAGGTACGTGTACAAATCCTCGATAGTTTTCTCCCCGACCGGGACCAGTCGTTCCTTGTTGCCCTTACCGACCACGGTCAGCAGGCCGCGCTTTTTGTCGAAATCGGCCAGCTTTATCCGGGCCAGTTCCTCGCGGCGGATACCCGTCACGTAAAAAAGGGCTATCATCAAAAAATCGCGCCAGTAGAAAAAGCTCTTTTTGTCCTCACGGGCGTTGTTATGCTCCAGGAGCCGAATCGCTTCCGGCTGGGGGATAAAACGCGGCAGGGCGGTCGAAAATTTTACCCGCGGAATCTTGAAAAGATAGGCTTTATATTTAGCCCGCGAAGAAAGGTATTTCTGAAAACTGGACAGGGACGACAAAAAACGGGCCAGGGAACGGTTGGAAATTTTCTTTTCGGTTTTCTGCCGCAGGTAAATACGCAGAAACAGCGGGTCGTTTTTGGGCGAGCCGGGCATGTCCCGGTACTGTCGCTCTATAAATTCGACCCACGGCCGCAAATCACGGCGATAGGCCGCCAGGGTGTTAACCGAGCGGTGGCGCTGTTGTTCTAAAAAGAGCAGAAAATCGTTCAGAGCTTTTTGCAACATGAAAATATAATATTTAAAAAAGGCATTGGGGTCAATGCCTTTTAATTTTTATAAGCGGGTATTAATTTTAACCAGAAATTCAGTTAACCGCGTTTTCCTCAGCTACTTCCTTGATTATCTCATGCTTGCATTCGGGGCATTTGAGATATTCACCCTTAACTTTGGAGAATTTTTGAAGCATGTAAGAATTGCCGCATTCGGGGCATTTTTCCTTGACCGGCATATCCCAGCTGGCGAAATCACATTTGGGATATTTGGTGCAGCCGTAAAAAGATCGGCCGCTCTTGGTCTTTTTCTCCAGGATTTCGCCCTTGCACTCCTTTTTCGGGCAGGGAATGCCGAGCGTGATCGGCTTGGTATTTTTACATTCGGGATAGGCTGAACAAGCCAGGAAACGGCCGAAGCGGCCGGTCTTGACGACCATATCGGAGCCGCACTTGTCGCATTTGACGTCGGTCTTGTACTTGTCTTCTTCGCCCGGCAGAGGCCGGGTAAACTTGCAGTCGGGATAGGCCGAACAGGCCAGGAAACGGCCGTTGCGACCCCATTTAATCACCATCGGCGAGCCGCATTTTTCACATTCGATATCCGTCTCCTCGGTCATCGAGGCCTTGATTTCTTTTTCCCGACCCTTGAGTTCGTCGATGGTTTTCCGGAAGGGCTTGTAGAAACTGCCGATGACCTTCACCCAGTCGTCGCTGCCTTCCTCGACCAAGTCGAGCTGTTTTTCCATGTCGGCCGTGAAACTGACATTGAAAAGATTGGGAAAATTTTCCACCAGGATTTTATTGACGGTCACGCCGAGTTCGGTGGGATGGAGCTTTCGCACTTTCAACTCCACGTATTTTCTATCTTTGATGGTGGAGATAATAGTGGCGTAGGTCGAGGGTCGGCCTATACCGTCCGCCTCCATACGTTTAACCAGCATGGCTTCGGAATAGCGCACCGGGGGCTTGGTAAACGACTGGGTAGGAAGGAGTTTTACCAGGTCAAGATTATCGTCCTTTTTCAGGGCGGGTAACGCCTCCAACCCGTTATCACCGTTGCCGTTTTCATCGGGTTCCTTGGTTTCATGATACACCCGCAGGAAACCGTCGAAGGTTTGCTTTTGCACCGAGGCCCGGAACAGGTACTTGCCGGCGGTAATGTCGACCGTGGTAACGTCGTACCTTGCGTCGGACATCTGCGAGGCGATAAAGCGGTTCCATATTAATGAATACAGCTTGAACTGCTGGGGAGTCAGGTGCTTTTTAATTTTGTCCGGCGGCAGATTAAAATAAGTCGGACGGATGGTTTCGTGGGCGTCCTGGGAATTTTTCTTGTTGGTATAGATATTTGGTTTGCCGGGAAGATAATCATCGCCGAAACTGACGGCGATTAACTCCCGCACCCCTTTCAGGGCTTCCTTGGAGACACGGGTGGAGTCGGTACGCATATAGGTGATCAAACCGGTGGGGCCGTCCTCGTTGATTTCCAGACCCTCATAAAGCTTCTGCGCCGTAGCCATCGTCTGCTTGGGTGAAAAACCGTAAACCTTGGCCGCTTCCTGCTGCAGGGTGGAGGTTATAAAGGGCGGCGAGGGTTTTCTGACTTTATCGGTGTTCTTGATATCGGAAACGTTATAGTTTTCTTTTTTCAACTCGCCGAGAATTTTGTCGGCCTGTTTTTTCGAGCCGATGGTAATTTTGTTTTTACCGCTTTCACCGGCCTTGACCACCGTTTTGTTATCGATTTTGAAGAGGCGGACGGTCAGCTGTTCTTTTTTACGGTTGGCCAGATTCGCCCTAATCTGCCAGTATTCGGCCGGCACGAAATTATTGATCTCTTCTTCCCGCTCACACACGAGCCTCAACGAGACCGACTGCACCCGTCCGGCGGACAGATTGCGGGCCACCGTCTTCCACAGAAAGGGCGAGACGATGTAGCCGACCAGGCGGTCGAGAACGCGGCGGGCCTGCTGGGCATAAACCAGGTTATTGTCAATCTGGCGCGGATTTTTGATAGCTTCCAGAACTGCCGATTTGGTAATCTCATTGAAAGTGACACGGACAAATTCCGCCTTGGAACTTTTCAGGCTGTTAGCGACATGCCAGGCGATAGCCTCTCCCTCGCGGTCCGGGTCGGGCGCCAGGTAAATCTTACTGGCTTTTTTAGCGGCTTTTTTCAGTTCGTTTATGACCTTTTCCTTGCCCTTGATGACCACGTATTCCGGCTTGAAATCGTTCTCGACATCGACTCCCAGGGCGGATTTCGGCAAATCGATTATATGCCCGACGGTGGACACGATATCGAAATCCTTCCCCAGAAAGCGGCTGAGAGTTTTGGACTTGGCGGGAGATTCTACGATGACAAGGTTTTTAGCCATAACGGTTCCTAAATTTGTTTATAAAGTTATAATATTATCCGTTTATTTCTTATCGGGACGCGCAAACTTTAGCTTTCCTTCCACCAGATCCTGGAGAGCCACCATCGTGATTTTCCGGGCTTCGATATCCACCGTGGCGTCCTCTTCCATTTTTTCCAGACTCGCCAAACGTTGCATATTCAGGTGACGGGCATGTTGAGCCGCGACTATCACGGCTTCATACCGATTACAGTCCAATTTTTTAAAATCATCGGTAGGTACTATCGGCATTTTATCCTCCTTCTAAATATATTAATAACCAATTATTTTCTTGAATTGTTTCCTATTAATGAAATCAATGCGACAATGATGCGTCCTGATGATACTCAAAACCTCTTTCACCGCCACATTAAGTTCCTTGTTGATAACGACATAATCAAATTTCTCAAACAGGGCCATTTCTTTTTTGGCGTTCTCAAAACGCACCATAAGATACTCCCTGGTTTCGGTCCCCCGCTTCTTCAAACGCCGCCTGAGTTCCGAAATCGACGGCGGCAGGATAAAAATCGTAATCGCGTCGGGATATTCTTTTCGCAGGCGGAACGCCCCCTGAACATCGACATCGAGAATAATCACCCCGCCTTTTTCCCTGATGCGCTCCAGCGGCGAGCGGGGAGTGCCGTAACGATACAGGTGCACCTTGAAATATTCGGCGAAAAAATCCCTGCGGGCCAGTCCCATGAATTTTTCTTCTTCGACAAAATGGTATTCCCGGCCGTCGCGCTCGCCGGTGCGCGCTTTGCGGGTAGTATAGGATACCGAAAAAGCCCAGCCCTTTTTGCGGCGGGCGGGCGAAAGCAGTTTGCGGCAGATAGAACTTTTGCCGCCGCCCGACGGAGATGAGATAATGACAATTTTGCCCGGTTTAGGTAAATCCATGAACACGGATTCTCTTTTTATTCAATATTTTGAACCTGTTCCCGAAGTTTCTCGATCTCTTCTTTGAGATAAATCACCTGGGAAGATATGGCGAACTCGGAACATTTGGCGCCGATGGTGTTGGTTTCGCGATTCATCTCCTGAAGAATAAAATTAAGTTTTTTGCCGATCTGTTTCTTCTGCTTCAGGGTCTTGCCAAACTGCTCAATATGGATCCTCAGCCGGGTCAGTTCCTCGGTAATATCCGTCCGGTCGGCAAAAAGGATAACCTCTTCTTCCAACCGGTTGGCGTCGGCCAGAGGCGTTTCAAGCAGTTCTTTGATTCTTCGCGTCAATTTCTCCCGGTAAACGTCCACGGCGTTGACCGATTTCTTTTCAATATCCGCGGCGGTTTTATCCATTTGCGCCAGTCTTACTTTCATGTCCGATGCCAGTGCCCGGCCTTCCTGCTCGCGCATGGCTATCATCTCCCCAAGGGCCTTGCGGATAACCTTTTGAAGTCCCTTCCAAATATCGTCCAGGTCGTAGGTCAGAAGGTCGGGTTCGGCCACATCAGGCATCAACAGAAGGTCCCGAATGGTAATCTCTCCGGCCAGTTTAAGACTTTTCTTTAAAGCCAAAAGCTGGCGGTAATATTCTTTAACCGCATTTTCATTAATAGTATATTTTCCCGGCGCGCTCTCGGATTCTTCCAGTTCCACATTAATATTGACCTTACCCCGGCTGATTTTATCCGCCACCAGTTCCTTAATCTTTATTTCCAGGGAATACAGTTGACGGGGCAGTTTGGTATAATAATCCAGAAAACGGCTGTTGACGCTGGAAATTTCTACAATAAATTTGCCCAGCCGGGTTTTGAGTTCGGCGTGGCCGTAACCTGTCATGGAATTCATAACGTCAAATCCTCATTGAAATAGGCACAAGAATAGAGCTAAAAGAAAAAATGTCAACCGTTATTCTCGATTCAGTTTATATAGTTTACTAATTCGACAATGTTTATTATTTTTTCAGGTCGATAAAAGTACCGGTCGGGGTTTCTTTCAAAGACGGCTCCGAAAGTCCGGAAAGGCTTGCCAGAGCGGACCTTATGCGTTGAGCCGACTCTTCGATGACCCTTACTTTCCGGTCGATTTCGGGCGCCAGGCGATACCCGTTGTGTAAAAGAAGTTCGGTCTCCCCCAAAATAGTCATCAAAGGATTGTTTATCTCGTGAGCCAGAGTGCCAACGGTCAACTCAATAATATCATTTTTTTCTTTTGAATCGTATTTTTTACGGCCGGTTTTGAGCTTAATCTTTTTGACCGCCGGGGCACCCATCTTTTTAATCAGGCTGGCCAAATCCATCTGGAAATCACTCTTCTTGATTATGAACTCCGTTACTCCGGATTCTAACGCTTTTTCCGACAAGTGATTAGTGTCACTTGAGGCCAGTAGAATTATTTTCAAGGCCGGCATTTCCCGGTGCAGCCGCCGAATATAGTCCAGCCCCTCGTACCAGGACGGATTATAATCTATCAGGGCGATATCATAAACATTGCGCCTCAGTTCATCAAGGGCAAATTCGGCCGATTGAAAAGTCGTCACAACACATTGTGGAAATTTATCCCCCAGCTCCCGTTTTATCAGCAGGGCATGATATTTATTGTCCTGCAGTAAAAGTATGCGGATTTTCTTCGGCATTTTCAATTTCTCCGCCTTAACCCTGAATAATCGGCATAACCAGCCTGACCCGGTTGCCTTCCCCGTCCGAGGCCTTCAGACTTATCTGACCTCCCAGGCTTTCCACCAACTGTTTGATAATGGCCGGTTCGCCGTTTTTTTCGGAGGTCGCGGGTTGGTTTTTTATCGACAGAGTGGTAAAGAAATCAAAAAACTGTTTCCGGTAGCTCTCGGGAATCGC
>Ga0210003_1002195_pt1 | contig 16643 bp, 19 predicted proteins | sample LantaG_FD_182804 | JGI IMG/M metagenome (GOLD analysis project Ga0210003, IMG submission 182804) | Deep subsurface microbial communities from Baltic Sea to uncover new lineages of life (NeLLi) - Landsort_02402 metaG (SPAdes) (version 2) | ecosystem: Environmental > Aquatic > Marine > Oceanic >...
TGAAATTTGACGATCTAGTCGATGCTTATCTTACAGAAGCTAGTGATAGTTTACATCAGTGGTTTAAAAGAGGTGGTACGGATCCTAAGACTGGTAAAAAATTTAGTGGTTGGATAAACTGTAAGACTGGAGGGCCTTGCGGGAGAAAATCTAAAAAGTCTGGTGGAAGTTACCCTGCATGTAGACCGACTAAAGCTGCTTGTGAAAAGATAAAAGGTAAGATGTATAAAAAGAAAAGCTCTATACGGGTTAGTTGGAAGAAATAGGAGATATAATTAAATAATAATATGGCGCATAACAATAATATCGGTAAAATTTCGAATAATAATGTATCTATTAAAGGGTCGGGTAATATTGATACAACCAGCGACCAGGGTAGTTTATTAGGTTTACGTTATATTAAAGATGATGAACTCGGAACCGGTTCACCTACAACTACACCAGTTAATGTAGATAGTGTTAGTTTAAAAAATTGGTTTGCACAATTTGTTACAACTTTAGGTAATTTTTCAAAATCTGAAGATGATAATGAAAATATAAAGTTTGGTGATTATAGAGGCGCTTCAATTTTAGGTTTTAAAGCTCAAGCGATTAACGAAACATCAAGTCAATATCAAAATAATAATAATGCTGGTATAAGAATATCACCGTTAAATGGATCATTAGGGACATATACTGTTACTGCTGGTGATCAATCGACGACAGTTAGCGCTGGATTATCAGCAACATTAGGTCGTGGTGGAGGTCGTTTTAATTCTGGTCAAAGTGTTAATATAGCTGTTAAAGACAATACAACAAATGTTACTGCATCATTGACTTGGTTTACAGCTTATGTTAATGGTGATTCATTTGTAACAGGTACAACTAGTGTAAGTCAATTAGGTAGAAGGTTTAATTTTAACTGGGCTGATAACAATGCACGGTCAACTACTTACAGTAATGAATTGTTCTTTTTCTTAGGTAAAGAAAATACAAGAGCTTACGGTGAAAGTTATTAAAAATATAGTTGTTTTATATAATTTTAATTATATAATATAATAATGTCCATATTTATTAATAAACTAATAAAAGACTCAAGCAAATATTATTGCCGGTTAAAAATAGGAGATTCCTTAATACCCTATACAAGATTAAGAAAATTTAATGTAGTCGATGGTGACGATGATAATTATATTGCTTTATATAATTTAATTACTGATAAATGCGAACAAGTTAAAATAACTGAAATTATCTCTTACACTATTGAAAAGATGAAAATTATTGAAAATATTAAACATGAAGATAGTTTTGTTAAAAGGTGTAAATTTTATTATAATAAAGCTAAAGAAAAAAATATTACAGATGATGATTTTTATAAACTACTAATGAATGAAAATATAGTAGTTAACGACTTGCAAGAAGCTATATACGATTTTAATTTTACAATTGATAATAATGATATCATCAATAATGTTATATCTCAAGAAAAAATAGATACGGTTAAAGAAGCATTTATTGGAATGATCACCAAAGCAGCTAATGATAGTAAAGAAGAGTTATACGAATTAAGAAAAAACTGCGAAGATGAAGAAGATAAAGAAGATATTGATACTATCGTAGAAATGTTTAATGATTGTATAGAAGAGGTTGATTTAGAAGATGTTAAAACTCTTACCGATTTACTCGAGTGTTGGCCGCCTCTACTTATGCCAGCACCGGATAGTGTTGAAAGACTTAAAAATTTAAGTATTGTAAATCCAACTAATTTATCTAAATTAGAAGAATTTAAGAAAATTATAGACTCTATTAACGATAAATCTATTTTAAGAGATTTTATTGAGATACTAAATAAAGAAAAAGATAGTATAACAACAGAGGTTTTTAACGAATATAAAGCAATATTAGATGAAAAACTATGATATTAATAAATTCAGCATTGCTAATATTGATAAAGATTATAAAACTCAAAGAAATAATAGAGCTAAGCTAGATACAGGTTTTCACTGCAACTATAAATGTGAATTTTGTTATTATATAGACAAGCTTCACTTAAAAACTTCTTTTGAAGAAATAAAAAGACGTATTGACCGTATACATGGTTATGGTATTACTCAAATTGATATGTCTGGAGGTGAGAGTTCAGTTCATAAAGATTGGTTTAAAATACTTGAGTACTGCAATGAAAGATTTGAAAATGTTAGCTGTTTGAGTAATGGTTCAGTATTTTCTAATGAAAAATTTTTAATTCAGTCTAAAAATGCTGGTCTTAAAGAAATTTTATTTAGTTTACATGGTTATAATGAAGAAAATCATGATGAAATAGTAGGTAGAAAAAAAGCTTGGATTAAAATTAATAAAGCTATACAATTATGTAAAAAGCATGATATAATAGTAAGAATTAACTGCACTGTATATCAAAAGAATTATAAAAATTTAATTGAATATGCTGAAATAATTAAAAAAATTAAACCTTTTGAGGTAAATTTTTTAACTCTAAATTACTGGGACGATAGTAAAAAATTTGAACCTATTGATAATTATTTTAAATTAACGAATAATATTAAAAAATGTATAGATTTAATTAAAGATTATACAAAATATATTAATGTAAGATATACCCCGTATTGCTTTATGAAAGGTTATGAAAAGTATGTTTGTAACCAGTATCAACATATATATGATATCTATGATTGGAATAAAGAGTTTTATACTCATGCAGGTGTAAATGAAACTATTGATATTACTAAAGATTATACTCATGAAGAGAAAATAGATATAGCTTATGACGTGGCTGGTAATGATAGATTATTAGATTACAAAAAACCTATAAAATGTATTAAATGTAAGCATTTTCATATTTGTGATGGTATCGAAAAACCCTTGAATTTTGATGTTTACCCGGAAAAGGGTAAAAAAATTAAAGATGTAAATTATTATAGAAAAGATTTTTATCAGTGAGATATTTAAAATTAGATAAAAAATATGATTTATTTATAACAATGACTTGGAGTGGAGATACTAACCACGGAATATCAGGCCATTTATATGAAGTTATAGAATATTATCAATTATTAAAAAATTACTTTAAGGTTGGTATTTTAATATGTGAAGATTTACCATGGGATGTTATAGAAAGGGGTATATCTACAAAATATGATTTAAGTCATGATGATATACAAAATATTAAAGCAAGTATTACATTTGCTAACCGACCTAAATATGTCGTAGGTAAAAATATACTTTTTGTTGATGGTGGTTTTACTAGAACAATGTTAAGGTATGGGGTTACACTATCATTTGATAATATATTTTCATTTAGATGTTCTAATAAGGACTTTCATTATAATTTACCTTATAAAAATATCACCCTCTTGCAAGATAATAGGGTTTATAATGATGAAGATAATAAAAAATCTATCGATTATAAAAAGAAAATTAAATTTAATATCTTCAAAAATATTAAAAAACCTAGCATAGATGCAGCTTTATTATATGTAACTTCTAATTGTAGAAAACTGTGTGATGACTATTTAATCGACCTTATATTACAATATAAATTTGATAGTTATGTAATATTATCAGATAATAATAAAAAATATAAAGAGAAATTTAAACCTTTTAAAAATATATATTTTCCTACTATGCCAGTGGAGAATATTTTTGAAAAATTTAGTACCTATATCTATACCCCTACGAGAGATAAATTTGATTGCAGCCCAAGATTTATAGCCGAATGCAATTTTTATAATAAAAATGTTATTTACCATAATATTGATAAAGATTATTTAAAAATTGATACAGGTTTAAAATATCGTAAATATGATATACAAAAAGACTTTAAAAGTATTTCATTACAACAAAATGATGATATAATAGAAATAATAAAAAATATTATATGAAATATCAAAATTTAAATTTAATCAAAGCTGGTATTAAGAATTATAATATTAAGACTTTCTCATGGCATTTAGTAGATGTCTGTAATCAAGCATGTACATATTGCAATGAAGGGTTTGGTTCAGATGTAACTAGACCGAAATCAACTTTCTTTAAAGATAAAAAACAAACTCAATCTTATGAGATGGTATTACGGAGGTTAAAAATAAAATCGTTAGGTAAATTTGAAGTAGATTTACTTGGTGGTGAGCCAACATTACATCCAAATTTATTTGAAATAATTGAAAGTTTAAATTCAATTGATAATTGTATTGAAATAAGTCTAATTACTAATCTTAAAAAAGGGTTTAGTTACTACGAGAAATTTAATAATAAAAAATATAATAAACTATTAATGTGTCCTTCCATTCATATGGATTACTATAATGATGAATTATTAGATAAATTAATAAGAATTAATAAGTTAGGTCATTTTAAACTTTTACCTATTATAATGATTCATGACAATAAAAAATATTATAGTAAAATTAAAAAATTACTCGATACTCTTATTAATGAAAATATTGAATTTACAGTTAGTTTTTTATTTGATGCTGGTGGTTATACGGTAAATTATGATAATCAGTTTTTAGAGGAAATGAACGTATATGCTGATAAAGATGATAATAGATATATATTTGAATCAGATTCAGGTAAAAAATTAGCTTTAAATAAACATTCAATCTACAATAACAAGTTAACTAATTTTAACGGTTGGAAATGTACCCCTTTAAGATATAAAATAAATCATTTTGGTGGTATATTTAATGTATGTTCAAATAAACCTTTACCTATGACAGGTCAGAGTGAGCGTATTGAATGTCCACAAACATCATGTCTATGCGATATACAATGGAAATTTGATAAGGAAAAACATGAAAACCATTGATATAATAAAAAGCTTTGAAATTATTAAAACTGATGATTGGCCAGAGTATGATCTTAAAATTACTTTAAAACCTAGTTTTAGATGTAACCATAAGTGTTGGTTTTGTACAGAATATAGTAATAATACTAAAACATGGACTAAAAAACAATGTGATGAAGTATTATTAAAACTTAATGAAATACCACAAAGTAAGAAAAAAATATTTTTCTATTTCTATGGTGGTGAACCTACTATAAGTAAACATTGGGAATATTTAAATTATAAGATAGTTGAAATGTTTCCGGATAGAGAATTATTTTTACAAACCCATACCAATTTAAGTTTACCTAAAAAAAGATTAGAGACATTTCTAAAAAAGATTAGTAAAATAAAACAAACTAACCACACAGTTAACATATGTAATAGTTACCATATTGATAAACAGTCAGTAGAGTTATATATTGAAAAAATGGATATATGTAATGAGTATAATAGTTTAGGCTATTGTTTTTTTAGTACTGAAATACCTAAAAAAGAAAAAATGCTTAAAGAACTCTACTCAATAATAAAAAAATACCCTGATAAATTAGTAATGAAGTTTACTGAGATTGAAAACTTAGCAATAAAGCCGTATGAAGGTTATGAGGATTTAAAGAAAGATAAATACCTATTAGGTAATGACAATGGTAAAAGTTTAGAGTACCGTTATTGGATGAAATATCACCCTGAATTAAGAAACTATTTTGAAGAAGGTTGGAATTTTTTAGTAAATGGAGATAAAATTATAAATTATTCTGATATAAAGGGTAATAATATTCATAAAAAATTTAAACATATGAAATGTTCTGCTGGTAAAAAAAATATTGTAATAGATCACAATTTATATGTTTATAGGTGTAATGATTATAATTATAAAAATTTAAAACCAATAAGGTTAGATGAATTAAACTTTAAAAATTATTTAAATAAATGTGAAATATGTTTGTTAGACGCTTGCTTCGATGGTTTAGATTTTAAAAAGGTTAAAATATGAAACTATCTATATTAATTTTAACACATAATAGACCTTTACTATTTAAAAGGTGTATAACTAGTGTATTAGATAATTTACCTAATTATAATATTGAAATTTTAGTAAACAATGATAGTAATGATATAACTGAAATATATAGTGATAAAGTTAATATCTCTTATTATTATGAAAAGAATAAGAAATTAACCGATACATATAAATTTTTATATAGGCAAAGTAAAGGTGAATATATATTTTATCTTGAAGATGATGATTATATAAAGCCTTATTTCTTTAAATTCATAAATTTTAATTATGATATAAATTTTTTAAATTATATATCAAAGGATATTTTAACTTATAAAACAGATTTAATATCCTACACTAAAAGATTTTTTACTAAGTTTAAGTCTTTAAGTAAAATTAATAATTTAACCGATTTTTTAAATAAATTTGAACCAACAGATTTTCAATTTAGTCAAATTGTTTTCAAGAAAAAAGGTCTTAAATATTGGCCAGAGGAAGATAATATTTTCAATGATTATAAAATTTTTAAATCTTTAGAACTTGAAACTATTTTTTATATTACTAAACCATTATGGGTACAAACAACCGACGGTAAAGATAATATAAGCTTCAACTCATATAATAAAGATAATAGATTTTTATAATGAACAGTCAAAATAATTTCGTTAAACAGTATGATTTAAAGCATAAAATACAGAGACTATATATCCATTGGGATGTAAGTACACAATGTAATTTTAAATGCACCTATTGTTATGCTATGAAAGAATATGGTGATGATTGGGGTAAAATAGATGACTGGAAGAAGCAACAACATGTTATTAAAAATATAGCTCGGGCGAAGTTACCAGTTTTTTTAGGATTGCTAGGAGGTGAACCTACTATGCACCCACATTACCCTGAACTTATAGATAAGTGTTTAGATGCAGTTAAAAAACACCCAGATGGCAGGCTATATATAACAACAAATGGTTCTAACAAAAATGAAATTTTTCAAAAGCATCGACATGATAAAAATTTATATTTCTTATTTAGTTTTCATTCTGAATATGAATTTAAATACAAAAAAGGCTTTCAAATACTTTTAGATAATATAGAGACTGCTGTTAATAGAGGTTTTAAAGTAAAGGTAAACGTTATGTTACATCACAATAAAAAGTTTTGGGAAAAAACACATAAATTTGTTGATGAGTTAGAGAAATATGGTGATAGAATTAATATACACCCTCATTTTTTATATGCAGATGGTGATGTACATAAATTAGAAAACTATAGTCAAGATTTTTATAATGAGTTCGAAAGATTTAAGGACTACCCAGATTATTTCGTTTTTGAACAAGCTTCAGGTAAAAAGAAGGTATTCAATGATTATAATATTTTTAAAAATGAATTTAGTAACTTTGAAGGTTGGGATTGTTGGAATAATAATTATGAAATTTCATACACTGGAAGAGTTCATCGTGTATGTTTTGAAGATAGTAAAGATTTACTAATAAATCCTTTCTTTTTTAGAGATATCGGTAGAATTTGCCCAGTTAGTTGCCCGCATTCTAATTGCAATTGTGATGGATTGTTAAAAATATATAAAGAAAAGGTTTAATTTAAGGAGTAAATATAATAAGATGATTGATTGGAAACAAGTAATACAAGCAGGTGATAAGAATTATAATCTTATTACGTTTTCGTGGGACCTAGTAGATATGTGCCAATATAAATGTTCATACTGTTCATCAATGAACTTTAATATGCATACATTTAAGCATAAAAAGAATTTAAAAAATGTATGGAAATCTGTAATAAAAATGCTAAAAATGAGACGTATAAAAAGCGATTTTAGTGTAGAATTATTAGGAGGTGAACCTACATTACACCCAGATATTTTACATATTTTAGAAAACTTAAATGAAATACCTAATTGCACCCAAGTAGAACTTATTACAAATCTTGCTAAACCTTTATCTTTCTATCAAAAACTAGATGATGAAAAATTTAATAAAGTAAAGATAATAGCATCATATCACCCGGAATATTTTACAGAAAATTATTTTAATAAAGTGGTTTCAATTAACAATTTTAAACACATAAAAATATTCCCTAATATCAATTTACCAGATGATAGCAGTCAATGGGAAGTGACTAAAAATTTAATAGACCGTTTCCAAGATAACAGTGTACAGGTAAGTGTAAATATATTGCAAGACGTTCATGATGGACCTGAAGGTAGTTGGACACCTAGTTATAAAAAAGAATTTTATGAATATTTTAGTAAATGGTTAGGTAAACCGATGACTCGTGGAAATTCTATTAGTGAAGATGTTAATAGAGTAAATGAGCACCAACCCATAACAGCTCAAATACCATATAAACTGGATGACGGTAGAGTTTTAAATTTTTCTGAAAGTGATATAAATGAACATAACTTAAGGCAATTTAAAGGTTGGAGTTGTAAAAATTTAATGTATCATATTGGCATGGATGGTACTATTAAAGATCATTGTACCGGGGAGATATTAGATATAATTGATTTAAACGAAAAAAGATTAACAAATTGTGTAACATGTCCATTAGAAAAATGTGATTGCGATACAAAATTTTTATATGTAAAAAATAGACCAAATGAAAAATAAAAGAGTTATATATAAAGATGATAATTTAACTATATTTTTAAAAGGTAAAAAAAATTATTTGTCCGTTGAACTCGATGAAGAAGATTTTGATTTTCAAACACAATTTTTTGAAAATTATTATATACCGAATAATAATTTTTTATTAAATTATGTTGGTACAGACGATAATAAATTATTATTTGTTTTCCCGGATGATTTTAATTTTATAGATTACACGTTTAGAACAAAATATGATTTTGTAACAGATATAAGTAAAATTAAACGTTTTATTAATATTAATACAGAATTAGAATATGATTTAAATAATTCTATAATTAAAAAAATATTAGAATTAAAACCTGATTTACCGTTTAAGATTAACAATTTTAAAGAAATAATTGATAGTTATAATCTACTACCAAGTAAAAATAAAAAATTCTATAATAATGTTGTAAGTGATTTAATCTTTAATAAACTATTAATACATAAAAGAATAGATAAATTCTTTTTTTTAGATTATGGCGTTTTTTCAATTTCAAGTAGCTTGCAAATTGAAGATAGTAAAAAAATAAATTATTGTGAATTATAAAAAAATAGAGAATCTTAAAAATTTTGAAGGTGTAGATAAACCAACTCACTTCACTATTGAGCTGAGACCAACAACTAAATGCAACTATAATTGTTTTTACTGCACCGATCTACATATTAATGAAAATAATATAGTACGTTTAAATGAAGAAAATTTAGTTAAAGTCGTTAAATCTATTAAAAAATATACAAAAAAAGATATACATATATTTGTATGCGGTGGTGAACCTACTGTTTACCCGTACCTTACTGATCTGTTAAACACGGTTGTTAAATCATTCAATGATAACGACTATATTGAAATACAATCTAACTTAGGTATGTCATATAATAAACTTACCAAATTTATAAACAAAATAGATTGTATTAATAAAATAAAAATATCAGCAAGTTACCATAATACACAATGTAAAAACTATCCAAGCTTTATAAAAAAATGTCTCTATTTAAAAAACTTAGAAATGTTGAAAATGATTTCATATGGTTACAATAGTAAAAAAAGTGTTATTAAAGATTTTGAATTAGGTTTAAAAGTTATCGGTGAAGAACATTGTGAAATTGTTCCTTTAATAAATGCAAGTGTAGATCAAGATTTAAGTAAAGGTAACCAAACATATAAAGAAATTGATTTTTTAAATGAGTTTGAACAAGTTAATACATGGAAAGATCATAGTCATTTCTTTGATAATCAATTAAAGTATACTTTAAAAACCGGTAAGGAACACACTACCAATAGAAATGAAATGTGGAAAAAACGTTCTAATAATTTTTTAGGTACTAAATGTAGTATACCTAAATGGAAAATATATATTGATTGGGACGGTAATGCATATAAATGTTTTAATGAACAATTTTCCCCTTTACAACCAGTCTTTAATATAAATGAAGATTATGATTTTAATAATTATTTCAAAACCTTAAAATGTATGGATTGTTGTTTTACTACATGTTTTTTCGATATGGAGTATAGAAAAGTTGAGCAAGATAAATTAGTTAATGAGGTTAAAATTAATAGATTTTTTAATACTGCAACTTATAAAAAATTAAAAAATGAAAAAGGTAAAAAAACTTGATAGACTAGATAGTGATTTTTTAGATCATATGCATGTTATTTGGTATATTACCGGTAATTGTAAGTTTAACTGCGCGTATTGCGATGTAATGGATAATAAACGCGTAAATACAAATTTTGATAGTCAGAAAAAAATTGCTGATACTCTTTTTAAACTAAAAAAAGATTTTGAAATATATTTATATGGTGGTGAACCTACTGAATACAAATATTTTCATGAATTGGTCCAGTATATAAATTCAAAAGAAAGTAAACATTTTAAAGGTATTGAATTACAAACCAATTTAAATATAAGTGTACCGGAATTAAAAAAAATATTAGAGTATGATATAAAGATATCTCCAAGTATACATTTAACCTTTCTAAAAGGAGATAGTCTCGAAGGGTTAATAAAAAAAATAATCTTAATACAAAAGAGTGGTAAATTAAATCGTATCGACTTTATGCTCGAAAAGTGGACTGTTAAAAAACACGTTCAGTTTAATCAGATGTTAGTTGATAATAAATTAACTGATTACATCCAGTATATATATAACTATTTTGAACAACATACCGGTGAAGATTATACAGGTAAATGGAATTCGAATAAAATAAAAGAGTATGAAGAAATAGTTAGTAAAGCTACCACACCTCAAGAAACATATAGACTTACCTACGATGATGATAGTGTTGAAGAATTATGTGTAAATGAAATGATTGTAAAAGATTTATCGTTTAAAGGGAAGACTTGTGAAGCGAGAAAATATCTCACTTGGATTGACTATAATGGTAACTGGTGGGAATGTAATATCGCACAAGCTAAAGGTTCACCGCTTGGTAATATTTTAAAAAATCCAAATCATTTTTTAGTAACAACTCAATTTCCGGTTAAATGCAGATTTGAAAAATGCGACGCTTGTTTTTTCGTAAAAAGATACTAAATATGATATCATAGATATGATTAATGATGAAATAGTTACTTATTCCCGTAAACTAAAGTTGACCCATATACCATCAGCTTTATCTATGTCGACTTACGTGGAATTTTTATTTGAAAATAAAATAATAGTACCGTATAGGGATAAAATAGTATTAGGTAAACCTTTCGGCTCACAAACATATTATCTACTATGGAAAAAGATGGGACTATTAAAAAACATAGATAATCTTTCCGTGGGAGTTAAACATAATGAAATTGATTTCGTTGATTACGGGGAAGAAACAATGGGTAATGCATTAGGTGTCGGTGCAGGTATAGCAATTTCAAATAAAGATAAAAAAGTATGGGTTAATATATCTGATGCAACTCTACAAATGGGTAGCACATTAGAAGCTATACAGTATATCGGTCATAATTGTATTAAAAATATTTTATTAACTATTGATAATAACAATTATCAAGTAACTGGTAATACAAATAATGTTTTAACTGTTGAACCAGTTATAAAATTATCACGAGATTATAATTGGCATGTAATAACAGTAGATGGTCATTGTAAATATACAATTTCAAAAAAACTTATTAATTTAGATAAAATTGAAAAGCCTGTTTTAATAAATTTTTTAACAAAAAAGGGTAATAGTGTAAAATATATGGAAGATAACCCTATAGAGTGGCATTATAAAACTATTGATTAATATGAGATTTAATATAGCAGGTGCATTTAGTAAGAGTAAAGAATTGAAGTTATATTTTTTTAAAAATAAAGATATAATTAAAAATTTTGATATAACTGTATATGACGGTATTAACAGTTGTGCATGGAATGGAGGAAGAATTAATAGAGATATTATATACGATGATAAAACTATTGAATTTTATTACCGAAATAATATATCTATAGCTCTTACGTTTACCAATAACGTAATTGATTTAAATGATGAAGAAGGTAATAAACTTCTAGAAAAGTTTCATAAAGAAGGAAATGTAATTATATCAGCTAATTTAGATTTATTAAAATATATAAAGAAAAAATACCCACTATACAAGCATACGAGATCAATTACTAGCTTTGGTAAAATATCTTTACCTATGAGTGATGAAGATTTTAATCACTATAAATTTCTTGAAAAATATTATGATTATATTGTACCGAGATGCGAACATATTTTTGATGAAAGGTTTATTAATCTTAATCAATCAAAATATGAAATAATGCTTAATGATACATGTATGTATAACTGCCCTTATTACGGTATACACTTTGAAGAGATAGCTAAACAGAATCGATTATATAAAAAGCCATGGGTTGAAGGGGGAGAGAAAAAAATGTTTGAAATTGAAGAGTGTTGGATTTCAGAGAAGTCGACATATAAAAAGCCTAAAGTATTTGATCCAGATGTTGGACATGAAAAAACTATTGAAAAATTAGGTGATAATTATGGAATGGATTTAAAGACTGATCAAATAAAGAAACTCAAAAAACAGGGTATAAATAATTTTAAGATTACCGGTAGGGAAATGAACTTTGAAGATTTTAATAATGAACTTAATTTATATTTGATAGACCATGGAAAAATTTAAAAAAATTAGTATAGTAGGGGGAGGGACTGCTGGAGCATTTACTGCTTTACTATTATCACAAAAATTTAATAATATAAAGGTTAATTGGTATGTACCTAATACCAACCAACCTATAGGGGTTGGGGAAGGAGTATCTCCTCCAGTATATAACTTTTTAAGAGATAATGGTATAAGTTTTAAAGATGTCTATAGATATATGAATGGTAGTATAAAAACTGGTATTAAATTTGATAATTGGGTAAGTAATAACCATTCATATATTAGACCAAATGGTGATAGTCGTAAACTAATGACATACAATGAATCTATAACTTTAAAAGATAAAATACCTAATGATCTAGTAGATTCTAAAGAATTTTCATTACACTTGGACCAGTCCTTAATTTTTCAATATATAAGTAAAATAGTTTTAAAAAATAAAAATTTTAAAATTGTAAATCAGTATAAAAGTATTGGTAATATACAAGGTGATATTGTTATTGATTGTACAGGATTTAAACGTAATATTATAGGTAAATTAAAAAATGATAATTTTATAGATTACACTGATAGAATTTTAAATAATCACGCAGTAACTTTTAAACATACTTATACCAATTATAAAAAACAGTTTAAACCATATACCATATCAACTGCATATAATAGTAATGGGTGGTCGTGGACAATACCATTAAAAACTCATATTGGTTTCGGTTATGTATATAGCGACAATTATAAAAATAACATAGATGATTTCAAAAATTATATAAAAAATTATTTAAATTTAAATGATGATATAGAATTAAAAAAATTAAAATTTACTACTGGTAGATTAAAAGAACATATTATTAAAAAAAATGATCAAATATTTGTAGGTATAGGTTTAAGTTCAGGTTTTATCGAACCATTAGAAGCTACTAGTATTGAATTAATGGTCGGTGAACTTAATATACTTTGTGAATTTATAAAAGGAAATATTAATTTAAATGAATATAATATTAAGTGTAATAAAGGTTTTGATTGTTTATTAGATTTTATTATTTTGCATTATAAATTTAAAGAAAAGGATAATGAATATTGGAACCATTACAAAAAAGTAAAAATTAATAAAGACTTGTATTTAGAAGTTGAAGATGATTATGCATGGGATTGGGTGTATAATAAACTTAATAATGTAGATATGAATGAAGCTATTCCAGTAGATAAACAAATAAAAATTATTAAAGGAAAAAAATCTATAAACTGGCTTAAACAATTTAATTAAATGAGAAATACTTTAGATATATTTTTATCAAAATATAATAACCCTGATTTATATTTCCTGCATGCTGATATGTGGGGGTTTAAAAAATTTAAAACTAAATATCCTGAACGATGTTTAAATTTTGGTATCGGCGAAACAAATATGGTAAACGTTGCCGGTGGTTTAGCTAGTCAAGGTAAGAAGGTAATTATTTATGGTGTAGCAGGTTTTGTTTACCAACGTGCTTATGAACAATTAAAATTTAGTGTGGTTAATTTTGGAAAAAATGTAACGTTAGTTAATGCTGGTGCAAACGGTTGTTATAATAGATGTGGTATAGGCCATTTACCTGATGATGACTATAAACTAATGAATGCTCTCAATGTTAATTGCCATGAACCTAATACAAGATCTGAATTTTTAAAAACGTTAACTAAATGTTTGCGTAATGATGAAACTAATTTTATTAGGTTAGGTTGGGATAATTGCGAATGGTAAACTTATTCACAGGTGCGGAAAAAGGATTTTTAGGTAGTAACATTAAAAAAAATGTTAAAGGTGTAAACTTGCATTATGGTAATATATTAAAAAAAAATATATTTTTAAGAAAAAAATGCAATAACATATATCACTTTGCTGGTCCTAGTGATGATTTTGATTTTAAAAATTCTAAAAAGACAGTCGAAACTATTACTATTGGAACTATAAACATGTTAGAACTTGCAAAAAAAAATAAAGCTAAATTCATTTTTGCAAGTACTAAAGGAGTTGAAAATCCTAATAATATATACTGTTATAGTAAGCTTTTAATGGAAAAATATATTCAAGATAATTATGACAATTGGGTCATTTTAAGAATACCGAGAGTATATGATAAAACAAGGAAAAAAGGTTTAATGAAAAAACTTAGACTTAATATGGTCATTGATGACGATATGTTAATAAAAATTGAATATCTAACATTAAACAGTTTTATTGAACAAACATTAAAAGTGGTTAATCAGTGTAATGTAATATATAATTATAGTGATACTAATGTTAGTACAATATATGAAATTAAAGATTTATATACATGAAAATTTTAATCACTGGAGGTAATGGTTTTATAGGTAAAGCTTTATCAACTAAGCTACACGGTTTAGGTTATACTGTTACCGCTATTGATAAATCTACTAATAAAAATAAATTACCGTATAGATATATATCTTACGATTTAACAAATAATGATAACACTTTAGAGAAAGAGATTGGGGAGTGTGATATTATTTTTCATTTAGCTAGCCCTGTTGGTATTGATCGAATTGATAATGAATCAGATACATTTTTAAATGATATGTTAAAAATAAATTTAAATGTATTTAATTTAGTAAAAAAATATGATAAAAAAATATATTTTAGTAGTACATCAGAAGTATATCATAATACTAATTTAGCAAATGAAAGAGATAATTTAACTATAGGTTGTCCTGATAAATCTAGATGGGGTTATGCATCAGGTAAATTGACATCAGAATTTTTATGCAAATCTTTATGCACTAATAGTACAATATTAAGATTTTTTAATGTTACCGGTTTAGGAGACAATAAAGGTGTTTTATTTAAAATGGTTAATGCTATTAAAAATAATAAAGATATTAGTATATATGGTACTGGTGATCAGTGTAGAACATTTTGCGATATTAAAGATGCTGTTAATTTTATGTTAGAATTAATAACGCGGGATGCATATATTGGAGATATTTTTAATATTGGTAATGAATGTAATATGATTACTATTAAAGATTTAGCTGACTTATGTGTAGATATGACTAAATCAGATGTTAATATTTTATATAAAAAATATAATGAAGTATTTTCAGATAATTATGGTGATATAATTAATAGAAAGCCTGATTGTACAAAAATGAATACAATATATACATCAAAATATAATATACCTGATATTATAGGAAGTTTATTATGAAAAAAATTTTAATAATTGTAGCGCATCCGGATGATGCAGAATTTGGTATGGGAGGTACAATATCAAAGTTATCTAAAACTAATAATATTACTCTTTGTGTATTATGCAGGGGTAATAGACCAGGCGGTAATTCTAATGTAGAGAATGAACGTAAAAAGGTACTTAATAAAAATATAAAGAGTTTAGGTATTTCAAAACTAATACAATATGTATATGATGATGTAAGTTTAGATAAACATTCTCACCTATATATTAATAGCTATATTTCATCAGTAGTTTCTCAAATTAAACCTGATATAGTTTATACAAATTATAGTGAGGATATACATATTGATCACCAGTTAGTATCAAAAGCTGTAAGAGTTGCTTGCAGACCAAGACATAATAGTTCCGTTAATGCATTGTATGAATTTTCAATACCAGGTAGTGGTGAATGGAATTTTAAAGGTATTAATTATAATATATTTCACAATATTGAGGAAAATATCATCGTAAAATATAATTGTATTAATAGATACACGACTGAATTACAACAATCACCAGACCCATTGAGTAGTGAATATATAAAATATAGAGATTTATATTATGGTAGTATTTCAGGTTTTAAACAAGCAGAGCCATTTATTTGTATTTTTAATAGATTATGATTTTTAAACGTAAAAAGAAAAATATTTTAATAATAGGTAACGGTGAAATTGGTAAAGCAATTTACAGTTTATACGGTAAAAGACAGTATAACGTATCTATTATAGATATTGATTCACCTTTGATAGACGTTAATAATATTGATGTAATGAATATTTGCATACCATATAGTAAAAATTTTATACATATTGTCCAGGAATATATTAAACAATATAAACCTAA
>Ga0210003_1002196_pt1 | contig 16642 bp, 20 predicted proteins | sample LantaG_FD_182804 | JGI IMG/M metagenome (GOLD analysis project Ga0210003, IMG submission 182804) | Deep subsurface microbial communities from Baltic Sea to uncover new lineages of life (NeLLi) - Landsort_02402 metaG (SPAdes) (version 2) | ecosystem: Environmental > Aquatic > Marine > Oceanic >...
CCAACTTGCTTATGCACAGGACGCAGTGAAGGAACTGCAAGAGAAACTTGAGGAAGCTAAGAAAGAAGCCCAGCAACCTTGGGAGCCTAAAGGTGGTGATTGGCCTGTTCGTTCTGATGGGACTATTGTATTTAATTCTAATACTTACAGTCCTGATCATGGTTGTGAATTTAAGACCAAAGGATCAGCCAAGCACACAGCTCCTTGGTTCCGCTTTTACCACAGGCTATGCCAACTAGCTATTGATTTGAACTCAAGTGGTAAGGTTGGTGGTGACTTTGGGGTTTATTTTACAGGAAGATGGGGATACCAAAAGTATATACCTTGCTCCAATATCACCTGTGTTTTTGAAACCCAAGAAGCAGCCAAACAAGCTGCGGATATTCTTAACCGTGACGAATGGAGATTACCACAATGATAAGTAAAATAACAATGGCAGTAACATTCTTAGCAGGAGTATCACTACTCGCCTATGTAGATTGGAGAATCCTCTTAGCGGCAGCATTGATTGGGTTTTCATATTCCCTCGGTGCTGTCATTAGACGTGACGAAGCTAACGTCTTACGTAAAGTGTTTAGAGATATAGGAGGGATGAAATGAAAGAAGAAACACACGACGAAGACATAGTATACATTACACCTGAGCAAATGGGAACCTTAGGAGGCCCAGAAACAGACCGTGCCTTCTTAGAGAGGCAGAAACTAAAACCAACTTGGAAAGAAAGTATGAAAAACTTACCTGATTCAATACACCTGTGTGTCTGTCAATATGAGGAAGATCATGACATTGAGGAAGATGTCAAAGACTTCGACACCATGGACACCGAGGAACTCTACTGGGCAAAAGGGTCTTGTAAATATGACCCAACCTTTGTCAACGCAGACCTCCTAAAAGACCCACATTGGGTGATGGTCAACGTCATGAGAGGTAATATCAAACTACCTTCTTGGGACTCCGCACATAAGTTATATCCAGAGATAAACGAACTCAAGCGAGTCTACGAACTTGAACAAGAGATATGGGGGGCTTGGTCGTGATAACCTGTGATTCCTGCCACGAGGATTTTATACCTGAACCAGAAGTCACCTTCATTGGTTCTGAGAACACGTTAAAAGGAATACCCGACAAGGAGTGTTCCCCTTACCAAAACCTTGTCTGCCTCTGCGACAAGTGTTACCCAAAATTCAAACAGGAGAAATAAATAATATGTACAACGAAGATAGCACAATAATGATAGGCCACGAGATTATGTCTTGGAAGGCAACAGACGGAAACAAGATAGTTTTTAGAACTACTAGGGGAGGCACGAGATACAGTATCACCCTTGAAGTATTGGGAGACTGCTGTTCCACCTCTATTATATGGGGGGTAGACGGAGACGAACTACAAGGACCTGTTATAAAAGTAACTGAGGACTATAAAAACACTCGCAGTGAGGAAGATATTAAAGAGGACTCCACCCTTGTGAGCGTGTTGAGATACTTCTTTGACACGCACTCGTTTGATGTCCTCTCTATATGGGATATTATTCTTGAGGATGATAAGGGAAACCAAATGAGGATTAAACATGCCAACGAAAGTAATGGTTACTACGATGGTATGGTATATTGCAGTGAGAAAGAGGGGTGGGAATAATATGAGCGAAGAACACAAACTGCCCACAGTGGGCGAAAGAATCCTAGTGTGGAATAAGTATGAAGATGACGTAACTGAACGAATATTCTTATTAAACCTAGATGGAGCATCAATACCAATAATCACAGTAGCAGAAGGACATGAAGATTTCTATGAAAAGGGGGAACCTTTTGCTTTTTCTAACTGGAGATACTGGAAGCCTCTCCCGAAAGATTACTCGCACCTACTCAAAGAAGCCGAAGAACAAGGGTTTGTAGTTGGTGCTTATATCAAAAACGATCTAGGGGGTATTTACACAATTGAAGAATTAGAAGTTTATGATGATGATGAGGATTGGGTAACTAGCAGTGTTGAATCCAAATGGATGGAAAAGAAAAAGCCTTTTGTATATGCCCGTTATGGTAGTGGTTATGCTAGACCGATTAGTGAGTTGAAATTGGTGCCAAAGAAACGCTTCAAGACTGTTGACGAGTTACCGTTGGCTTGTTGGATGGATACTGGACTAATAATAAGACCTGTATATTTTTGGGCTAATTCTCTCAGCGTAAATGGAATGGACGACTATTTAACCCTAGAACAAATAAAGAAACGGAGATACAGACTCCTAGACGCTGACCGCAACGAGGTAGAACTGGAGGTGGTAGTATGAAACAGATTAAACCAGAAGATTTATATTGCCGAGCGTGTGATGAACTGGTGCTCCGAAAAGAGGAGCTAACCGACAGCCCACTAGCTGATACGGTGATTAAGGAGAAGCCAGAGGGCGACCTGACCCATGCATATATGGCAGGGTTTAGGCATGGAAATAAGGTTGGCAAAGCCGAGGCGGTTGAGCTGACCGATGAAGAGTGGGAGACAATGGAGTATTTGAAAGAAACATTAAACATTCCTATGAGACATCCTCATGCGGAGCTAATGCACAAAACATTCAAACAACTACTCGAAAACAGAAAGGCGAACGATGAGCGAACAGAGTATAAGTGATAATATTAAAAAATTAATATGTGAGGAATTTAAAATAGATGAAGCTGAAACCCCATTTCAATTTAAGGCACAAGGAAAGGCATTTTGGAACCAATACGACTGTAAAGATTACACTCCAAAGGACTTATACCATTTTGCGATGAAAGTTAGAGCATTAAAAGGAAAGGAATAAATGAAAAACTTAAATGAGGGGCATCTATTTGGATGGATTCTAACAATACTAATATGGTATATCGCACCAATTATAAATAACTCACTCCCTATGTTGTGGAGATTTTAGAAAGGAATAAATAATATGAATGTAAACCACAAACGCCTAATGCCCCCAGTAGAAAACCAAGGCTCTGCACCAACTTGTGTAGGAGCAGCAGTTTCAGCAATAGCACACTCTATCGGTCACTCAGTTCTTTCACACGTAATATATGCACAAGCACAACTCATTGACCGCATCCCGGGAGAGAACTATGACGGCACAGAGATAAGTGCTGCTCTAAGAGTCTTAGAAAACATGGGACTGGGTAGAGCTTATCAATTCAGCATCAAAGATATTGACCAAATCCTCAAAGACAGACCAGTAATTATCTCTATGAAACCAAATCCTATCATAAATGGTAGCGAAGATCACGCTATGGTCGTCGTCGCTAAGGGTGAATCAGTATATACTCTCAGAAACTCTTGGGGGCCACAATGGGGAAGTAATGGATATATCAATCTGCAAAGATCAGAACTCATGTTATATGCACACCTAAACGCTTATTCTTTCGTCAAATCATCCGAGGAAAATAAGAAGAAGAAGAAAGCTTTGCTACCTTTCATTATAGGTGGTGCAGTAATCGCAATAATTATAATCGCATTCGCATTATTATCATGAAAAGACTACTAAGAAGATTACTCTTTGGTAATATAATTGCCAAGAAACTAGAACAACTACGTTCGGAAGCGGACGTGTATAAAGCCCTATACGAAGACCGGTTTAAAGAACTTGGAGCCTCTCGTAGGAGGTGTCGGACTAAAGAAGCCGTAATCGAGAGCTACAAGAAACGAGATATGGAAAGGAACAAGAATGGATGAGCTATTTAACATACTAGAGCAGGTAACACGTTTACGGAAAAACCTCATCTTGTCAGAGTCCAGAGTTAGAGGCCTTGCTTATGCGAGGTTCTACTTAATCCACGTGTTACACGACGTATATGGCGTAGACCAGTCCACGATTAGTAGTATCTTGAACAGAACCCCCTCTAGTATAAACCACAGCTTGAAGACTATCGAACAGTTGATTGGCCAAGATAGGCACTTCAAGGAGACCCTACAGAAGATCGTTGATTTATGCCCAAAGGAGATTCCCAATTTACAGAGAACCAAGGAATTGACTAACCGTGAACTATTAATCACCCTAATAGAGAAAGTTAATCAATTAGATATTCGAATCCAAAACCTTAAACTATGAATCTTACTCAGTTATCCGACGAAGACTTAAATACAAAAAGAGACCGGAGGCACAGTTTGTGCAGCCACTACCTTGATTTATCTAGAGGGAAAGCCTCTAAAGACTTTGTCGAGAGTTGTAAAATGTTAAACCTTATTGAAAAAGAACTTAAAAAGAGAAAAATATGGACACCAGCGTATTAGACTTGTTAGATAAAGAGGCTGCGAAGCTTCCAACTGTTTCCAAAAAGTCCCACGATGCTCAGTTTGAAGAGTTGAAACGTGTTGCACAGGGGAAATCAGGGAAAATCCTCAAACGGGGTATGGGAAAAATGACTACCCAAAAAGAACACCAAAAGCGTTTAAAAGCGGTAGAAAAAGCAGGGGGAGACCTACAAAAGGCAGCTTTTGCTCTAGATATACCTCTAGGAACCCTAAAATGTTGGTATCAGAGATACGACGCAAAGCTTAACAGAACTATATAATGAATCCATTTCCTTGGCAGAAACAAGCAGTTTATAAAACTATGAAGATCCTCCGGTCGGAGAATCCCTACGTAGCGAACCTCTCTGATATGGGGACAGGAAAGACTTACGTCTCCTTGTTTGCGATACGAGATATGGGGATGCGAGCGGCTGTTGTCTGTCCAGCTTCAGCTGCGGGCGTTTGGGAAGAAGCCCTCGGCAAAGTAGGAGTCCCTTGTTTGTTTATAGAGAGTTATCAATGGATCACTATGCGTGGAGCTAAGCGCCGGAAACCCAAGTCCAAACAGTATACGATTATACCACCTTGGCAGTATGGGCATTTTGACAAACACGAGAAGCTAACGTGGAATCTCCCTGACGACGTGGTCCTAATCCTTGACGAAGCTCACGCTTGTTCAGGAGACCGCACAAAGACCTCTCGGATCTTGGAAGCTACGAGGACCTGTAAAGTTCCTACAATCGATCTTACGGCAACCCTAGCGGACTCTCCTATAAAAATGAGAGCCTTCGGCTATCAACAAGGTCTCCACAACGACCTCGGGTACCGTAGATGGTGCCTAGATAACTTTTGTGTAAAAGGAGACTTCGGAGGTTTGTTCTATGTTGGGGGCAGGAAACACATGGAGAAGTTACGTAAGGAGTTTGACCAAAACTTGATACGAATCACTATCGAATCTTTAGGAGACGCTTTTCCAAAAGTGCAGAATCAGTCTATTGCTTTAAAGATTAATAAAAACAAGTCTCTTAACACCGAATACGAAAAACTTTTAAACGAACAAATCGAAGATGCGGAGACTGCCGCCCTAGAGGCTATGCGCTGGAGGCAGAAAGTTGAACTCCAAAAAGCGGACGTCCTTGTAGAAATGATAACCGACCTCCTTGCTGAGGATAAGTCAGTCCCTGTTTTTCTAAACTTTAAAGAGTCCCTCAATCACCTTTCTGCCAAGTTGAAATCCCGTAAAGTCGGACATCAAATCCTACGAGGAGGTATGGGTAAAGCAGAGAGAACCCTTGCCATCAAGAGTTTCCAAGAAGACAAAGATAGGGTTATTCTTATTATGAACGGAGCAGGGTCTGCTTCGATCTCTTTGCACGATCTGAATGGCAGGTACCAGAGAGTTGCCTTAATTTCTCCACCTACGAACCCTGTGGTTTTTAGACAATCCTTAGGACGTATCCATCGGTCGGGAGCCCTCTCTACTGCAATAAACAAGGTAGTTTTTGCCAAAGGAACCGCAGAGGAAAAGATCAAAGCCTCTTTGGATATTAAATTAAATAACCTTGACGCATTGAACGGAAAAGATTTACTTACAGACTTCGAGGAGAAGTTAGCAACTTTGTATCCAACTAGAGTTAAATACGACTCTGACGAGAGCGAAGACTCCCTCGAAGAGGCTGAAGACACACCAATAACAACCCAAGAAAACATGAATAAAGAATCATTAGAAGAGGTATCGTCTCTTGACGATCCCATCCCAAAGGATAAACCTGAGGAAATAAATCACGCAGACAGGGCTCATGCTGAGTTTGGTCCTAGTGGACTGAAGAACCGTAAGATTTGTCCCGGTTACAAATCAGATAACGACGCACCTTTGCACCCTACTACGATACAGGGAACTAAGTTGCACGAAGCTCTTGAAGCTCAGGAGTTTAAGCACTTAACTAAAGAGGAAAAAGAACTCGTAGAAATGGCCGACGAGGTCGTTAACTACTTTGCCCAAAACTACACAGGTGAGCGTCAGGACGAAATCCGGTTACGTTTCCTCCAAGGAACTGAACACGAACAGTTTGGAACTGCGGACGTTTTCCTACTTTCTGAAGATGGGAAGAAGGCTTGTCTCATGGACTATAAGTTCGGTTTCAATCAAGTGGAAGATGCTTCGGAGAATATGCAAGGTAAAGCCTATGGACTTGGAGTTTTTGAACACTATCCAAAAGTTGAAGAGGTGGAGGTGGTATTTATCCAACCTCGTTGTGATTTCATTACTCACCACACCTACAGCCGGAAGAAAGATTTCAAGAATCTGACTCAGGAGATAACAAGTATTATAAAGGCTTGTAAGAACCCAGAGCACACACTCAACCCAGACTGTGATAACTGTAGGTTCTGTGCCCGTAATGGTACTTGCCCAGCTACGATCGCTTTTGCAAAAAAAGTTGCAGAGAAGATCATCGATAAAGAGATTTACACGATCCCCGATAGTATTGTCGATCTAGAGACCTGTGAAGATGAAGACGATTTAGCTGACATGCTTAAGATCGCATTCTTCCTAGAGAATTGGGTCAAGACCGCTAAGAAGGTAATCAACCGACGTAGAATTGAGGATGGTATCGATATACCGGGGTTCAGACTCGTTGAGAAAAAAGGAGCTATCAATATCACAGATGCTCGAATCGCTCTTGAATGTTATAGAGAGTTGACAGAAGTTGACGACGATACCGCCATCATGGAAGTCCTTGATTGTGCTAAAGTCTCTCTGAGTCAGTTGTCTAAACATGCAGAGGAACACGCCCCGACCGGCGAGAAGAAAAAGGTCAGAGAACTTTTAGAAGGTCTCCTTGATGATAACGATGCACTGTCTATGGGCGGGGTAATACGTTACCTAGAACAAGAGAGATCCACTAAATCCAAAACAAAATCAAAAACCAAAACAAAATAACACATAATATATCATGGCTAAATTATCATTCGGTAAATTAAAAGATCAAAAAGCAGCTCCTAAAGCAGCTCCTAAAAAAGAGGCTGAAGTAGTTGATACAGAAGTAGTATACGATGCTTCGGAAGAAGAAATCGAAGAGGAAGAACCTGAAGAGGCTCCTGTAAAGAAAGCACCTGTAAAAAAGGTAGCCGTCAAGAAAGCAGCTCCAAAACCAGAACCTGAGGAGGTTGAAGAAGTAGAAGAAGTAGAAGAGGAGGAAGAACCAACCCCTGCTCGTAAACCTTCAAAGTCTACAGCAGTAGCTAAGGTTGAGGCCAAACCTCTTGTAGATCATGCAGAGGTAAACAGAGACCTTATTGGTTTCGACATGGAAGATATCGACATCCCTAAAATGTCCCTTGTCCAAAAAATGTCAGATACCTCTAAAGAGTTCACGATCGGAACTTTCTTATTCGCAGGATCTGTTCCTTTGACTACAGACCCAGAGGACACAGTAGCTTGCGTAGCTTTAAAAGCTCGTAAATATTACGTAGAGGACATCCCTTACGGAGATGAAGAAATGCCTTCTATCTTTGATTCAAAAGACGAAGCTCTCGCAGCTGGGTTCTCTCTAACTTATGGAGAAGACAAGTACTGTAAACCTCATTGTGACTTACTTTTATTAGTAGCTCTTCCTGAGGACGCAATCGATTCCGCAGAGTTTATCTTTGAAGGTATTGGTTTCTCTCGTTGTATCTACACAGTAAAGGGAGCCTCCTTTGCAGTAGCTAGAGCTATTTTAACTGCGGTAAAAGTAGGACACCTAAGAGGTCGTAAAATCTGTGACGCCCTTTGGGATATCGGACAATACGATAAAAAGAACGGAAGTAAAAGCTGGCAGGCTGCTACAGCTCGTTCTCATAAAGTTATCGAGAAAGACACCAGCTTCATTGATGATGTCGACACCCGTAACGAGTTCTTAGAGTTCGTCCGAGATATCAAAGAGCAATCCAATTTCTAAGATCGTTCATTTCTTAGAGTAGTGATACGGGGGAGCCCGAGAAACTCCCCCGTTTTCTTATCTTCACCTACACCAAAAATAGCACATTATGGAAACCTACGCAGTTGACTTTGAAACTTTTTACGACCAGAAGGGAGGATATTCCCTTAAGAAACAAACCGTTTACGATTATGTACACCACGAGCTTTTTGACGCTTACTTAGTAGCGATTGTTGGGACCGACGGTCTCATTTATAGTGGGCCTCCAGAGAAAGCCCCATGGGACGAGATCCAAGGACATACTTGGATCAGCCACAACATGTCTTTTGATTACCAAGTCTACCAAAGACTTGTAGACTTAGGAAAAATAGAACCCCTATACCCGGAGGAATGGCATTGCACTGCTAATATGGTTGCCTACTTCCAGTCCCCTAGAGCTTTGCAGACAGCTTGTTACGCATTACTCGGCGAAGAGATTTCGAAAGAAGTCCGAGAAGCTATGGCGGGAGTATCTTATTACGATCTTACACCTTCCGAAAAGAAGGAGTGGGATAAATATGCAATCGACGATTCGAGATATTGCCTCCAACTTTGGGAGAAATACTCCCCTGAATGGCCAGAAGTAGAAAGAGCCCTTTCCTTGTCTACTATTATGCAAGGGATACAAGGAGTTAATATCGATAAAGAGCGTCTAGACTCCGGTATTAAATCCCTCAATGATGAGTTATTTGACCTTGCTCAAACCCTTCCTTGGCGAAAAGAATATGCCCTACTAAGTAAAAAGGGCGTGGAAAAAGAGTGTGAACGTTTGGGAATAAAACCTCCCTCTAGTATGGCTAAAGACGATCCTCGTTTTGACAAATGGATGGAGCGAAACAAACATCTTGATCTCCCTTGGGTTGAGAATTTGGGAAAAATACGGAGTTATAATAAAGCCCTTAAATTTTTAGAAACCGTCAAGTCTCGTATCCGTGACGACGGTAACATGTATTTTGCCACTAAGTATTTTGGAGCCGCTGCGACAGGTCGTTGGTCTGGGGAGACCGGACTTAATATGCAGAATCTTACCAAGAACCCAGTTTTTGGAGTGGAGATGCGTAAGTTGTTTATTCCTAGAAGAGATAAGTTGTTTATTATAAGTGACTTATCCCAGATTGAGCCAAGAGCTTTAAATTGGATGGTTGGGAACGAGGTTTTCCTTAACTTCGTAAGAAGTGGAGCAGACTGCTACGAAGCTCATGCGAGAGCTAGTATGGGATATACCGACAAACGCCCTTTGAAAGACGTCGATACTAAGATGCGTCAGTATGCTAAAGCGAGAGTTTTGGGTGCGGGGTATGGAGCTAGTGGACCTCGTTTCGTTGAGATCGCTAAGATTATGGCAGGTTTAGAGATTTCCACAAAAGAAGCCTGTCAGGTTGTCGCCGCTTTTCGTAAGTCCAACCCTCTTATTGTAGGGATGTGGAATCAACTCGATAGAGCCTTCAGAAGAACTCGTCCCGGGAAGACTCTTGAAATTGAGTTAGCTAGTGGGCGAGTAGTGAATTACTTTAATTGTGACGGAGAATCCGCTTCGATTACTAAAGGTTCTCCACAGACTCGAAGATTTTGGGGAAGCAAACTTACGGAGAATATTACTCAGGCTACAGCCCGTGACGTACTAGGCTTCCACTGGGTTTTACTAGCCGAACAAGGCTTTGACGTTTTATGGAACGTCCACGATGAATTGATAATTGAGGTTGACGAATCAACCGCAGAAGAAGATCTTAAAACAATCACTGAGATTATGTCCACATGCCCTGACTGGCTAGAGGGTTGTCCCATTGCTTGTGAAGCACACATAACCACCGAATACTGTAAATAATGAATACTATAAAAATAGCACTACTAGGGAACCAAGGTTCTGGAAAAACAACACTTGCGAGAGCAATCAACCAACATTATGGGGCTGAGATCTTATCTTTCGCTTCTCCAATAAAGGCTATGGCCTCCAAGCTTCTATACTCCTTGACTGGGGGACGGACGCCACAGGAACATATCCTAGAAGACATCCTAACGGGAGTTATTCCTAAGGACAGAGCTTTCGCTTTAGATGGAGTCCAGTTTAAAGAAGGAGAGTTGCGAGAGATACTCCAGTTTTTGGGCCAAGGCCTAAGAGATATCCATGGAGAAAATACTTGGGTTGACATTTTACTAAGATACGCAAGAAGTCATCTTTTGTTCAACCTAGTCGTCGACGATACACGTTATGCAAACGAGATCGTCCAACTCCATGAGGAGGGGTTTAGAATAATATTTATCGATAACGGAGTTGATGAAATAGGAGGACACTCCTCTGAGCGGTGCAAGACGCAACTTAAACAGTCAGGCGTAGAACCTCTCCTACATCTTAATTATGCTGATGGGGAAGCTTCTAATACGCAAAAAGTCATTTCAGCTTGTAAGGAGTTGATAGGACGATGAGTTGGATAGTAGGAATCGACCCGGGAGGGGACGGAGGTTTGACCCTCCTCCCTAGCTCTCTATCAGATCACGGTATTTTTATATTCCCTTATAATGGAGAGGATGGAGCTTATGACTGCTTTAAAAAAGTGGTTGAGGCCACGGGAGATACTGATAACCTGTTTGTGTACGTAGAGAAAGTAGCATCCTCCACTAATATGGGGGTGAAATCCGCCTTTACCTTCGGCCACAACGTAGGTCAATGGGACGCCTGTATAAAGATAATATCCCCAGATACGGAGACCAAGAGGCCTACGCCTCAGGTTTGGCAAAAGACCATTCCGGGAATGGACGAGGTAAGAGGTTTCGCTAATCAGAAAGCCCGTAAAGATCTTCTGTGGAACTTTGCCCAACAACTCTATCCAAACACCCGTATCCATAAAAGGATCGCAGACTCTGTCCTCATAGCACACTGGGGGAAACTAGAATACAATAATAAGAAGAATCAATGGTAATATGTTTTTCGGCATCAAAAATCACGTAAGTACAGAAGCATTTGAAGTTAAAGCCCCTTGGGATTTTGACCATAAGGGCTATCCCACCGCAAATAAAGACAAGTATAGAGCTCTCTGTAAACAAGAGAGCTATGAACATTTGTTCATTTCAGGATGGGAGGGAAAGCTTCCTGATTCTCGAATAAGCAAAGAAGTAGCTCCTTCTGTTATGTATGCAATCATAACAGACTATGACCACAAGATCCCTTTAGAGGAGCTTGCCAGCGTGTCCGAGCGTTGCAACCCTCATGCAATCCCTAACTTTGCAGTAAGGACTCACTCTGGTGGGGCTCGACTCGTGTGGCTTTTAGAGGCCCCTATCTTCTATGATTCTAGAGAAATTTTCGAAAGAAAGATGGAAGAAATAGAGAAGAAGTTAGACTTGCCTTTTCTGTTGAAGGGCTGGGACAAAGACGCTTTTTATTCTCCTAACAAGTATTATGAAGTAGGGAGGGACTGGTACGAGATCCACGATAAACCCATGGCCAAAGAGTGGGCAGCTTATATGAATTTCAAGCACGCTAAGTCTGATAATTTTCGGAACGAAGCAGGAACAATCCCCTTTGACGTAATCGAAAAAGAGATGGAACGCCGAGGGTGGCTTACTAGATGGGGGATTAAAGTAGCTGATGGTGAACGTTCTTGTCGTTTCTGGGACGATGCCTCTTGGCAGACCGGATCCGCTGGCTCCGTAGTCATGTTGACAGGAGGCTGTTATAACCACAGTAATCGAGGTAAACCCGGATTTAACTCTTGGGAAGATATCTTTGGTCCTTCTTTCTGCGACCAGTTCAAAGAGAAGAAGTTAGGAGCTGTAGTTAATGACTGGTATTATACCGGTCGTGAATATTGGAACAGAGACGAAAGCAGTTTGTGGAAAGCAGTCCCCTCTGAGGTAGCAAAGAGAACTCTGAAAGTCCGGTATGGGCTCGACCCACGTCTTAAAAAGAACGAAGATTACTCCGAACTCGAACAGATGATGTCCCAAGTGGAGACCGTCCGAAGAATAGATGGAGTTTTGCCTTTCCCCCTAGACCGTAGAGAACTTGTTACTATTGGGGATCAGAAGTTTTTGAATGATTCTAGTATTAAGATGATACAACCAGCTCCTGAGGGTAAATCCTCGTACAAGGACGCTGAGTTTTTCCTAAGTCTTTTGGAGAACTGGTTTTCTGCGGAGATTAAATGGGAGCCGGGCAAAAAACCATTCGTTAAGAATCTACAACTTGCCCACCTAGTTTCGTGGATGAAAGTTTTATATGCTCCCGCCCTAGCAGGAACTCCAAGAGCTGGGCAGGGTATTTTTATTGCGGGAGAGCCGGGATGCGGTAAGTCTTTATTTTCCGTGATTATTGGTAGACTTATGGGAGGCTCCTGTAGTGCTAAGTCCTTTTTTATGGATGGGAATCGGTTTACCTCTGACCTTGCTAGATTTCTAGTTTGGAGATTAGATGATGATACCTCTCACGGGGATGGGTATGATACTCGGGCTCAGTGGACAAAACGTATTAAACAGTACATTGCTAATCCTCGTTTAGACTATGAAAAGAAACATGGGGACCGTAAGGAGATCGACCACCTAGGTAGAGTAATCTCTACTTTGAATATGGACGCTGAATCTATGAGGATGGTTCCAGACTTGGACGTGAGTATTCGAGATAAAGTTTGTTTGTATCTTTTGAAGGTAGCCTCTCCCTTTCATTTCCCCGACAACAACACCATCGAAAATAAGATACTTCCCAAAGAGCTTCCCCATATTGGTAGATTCCTTATGGACTTTGAGATACCAAAACAGTTCCTAGGGGAATCTAGATACACGATTAAGTCTTATATCAATCCTGTTATGGAAAAAGCTTCAGTTCACGAGTCTGACACGTACTCTTTTGTTGAGATCCTCGATCAGTATTTTGGAGAATATGCAGAAGACTCCGACGAAGAATTTTGGATAGGGACTGCTAGTAAATTACTCGTAGAACTTAGTGAGGAACACTCAGGAGTGAGCACTTTAGTACGTAGATTTAACTCTACCAGAGTAGCTAGAAACTTGAATGGGCTTATCAGACAAGGGTTTAAAGGGTTGGAAATGCTTGACGAGGGAGACGTTCGGCTATACCGTATCTCTTTAAAACGCTATGCCCAAGACTGACAGCAACACCAAAACGGATAAACCGTGGTTACCCCCAATGGGGCCCACGCAGGAGAAGGCTTTTTGGGACAATTCCCCCTATGTGCTTATGCACGGGGAGCGTGGTTCTGGAAAGTCTTTCGTTGCGTTACACAAAGTTGTAAAACACTGTTACGAAAATAGAGATGCCCTCGCTATGGTTGTTACTCTTACCCGAGCAGGTTCTAATGCTGGGGGATCTTGGGAAGATTTAATTTCCGACGAAGAAGATATAAACACCGGAGAGCCTGCGGGAATTCTAGCAATTTGGGCAAAAGGTATAGGTCTTGAATACAGTCCTGAGTACTCTGACGTAAGTAAGGTAAAATGGATCGACGTAAGGAGTCGAGATGGGGGTGTGAGTCGTATCATGCAGCTTTCCTTGCCTACCCCCTCTTTGATTAAAGACAGAGCGAAGAATTTTAAACCCTCTTTGTTTTTATTCGAGGAGCTTACTAACACGTATGACCCTGACTATTTTGTTAAAATTATTCAGCAGTTAGGGCGCCGTCGTTCTGTCCCTGCTAGGAACCAACAATATCTTGCTACTTGTAATCCTGCGGACGAAGGTAAAGACCACTGGGTTTACAAATACTTTTTTGAATATCCAAAAGGAGTAGACAAGAAAACAGGAAGGCCTACTTGGGATTCTGAGTATTCCGTTTACCACATCCCAATGACCGAAAATCTTTGGATGGAAGACAAAGAGGGATATATCAAGAAAGTCCTCCAAGACTGTAAACGAGACCCCACTGCATACGACCGTCTCATTGAAGGTAAGTGGATTGCGAAAGTTGTTGGGTCTGGTATCTTTGAAGGTTACTACTCCGAAGTAGACCATAGAAAAGGGATCCCCGGCAAGACTGGATTAATGCCCAAAGCCTACGAAGGAGGAGTACTTAATCCTATTATAATAGGTTACGACCCCGGTTCTGTGAATAATGCCCGGGTGTTTTTACAGAGACATCTACTTGATGGAAAGTGGGTCTGGAGAGTTTTTGACGAAGTTATTGATGTTTCCAAAAAGAAGCATTATAACGAAATTATCCGAGCTGTTTTGGAAAAAATGGTTTATTGGAATAACAAGTTAGGAGAAAATATGCCTTACATCCACATCGGGGATGAGGCTATGATTACCCACTTTAACCCCCAAGGGAGTTATGATTATAAGAAATTTTATGAGATTTCTAAAATGCTCATCGACACTACTGAGAAGTTCAAAGGACTTCAGCCCATACGTATTATAGCCCCTGATAAAGGGTCAGGATCCCAAGGGGAGAGGGTAAGATGTGTTCAGAACTATTTGTCCACCAACGACATAATGATATCTGCTTTATGCACTGATTGCAATCGGATGTTCCGAGAATTAAAGAGAGCTAAGGGGCGGAATGGGGAAGAGCAAGAACATACTCCGTTGAAGGATTATAAGGGTCACATCCACACCTTTGATGCTCTTTCGTATCCTATGTACTACTATGAATTTAAGTTCCGTAAACGCCACGTAACACAGAACTCTAAAAAAGAGCTTGAAGTCACATCCTTTTCGAAGTAACTTGTTAATTAAATAACAAGTTATACTATGGATGCAAACACTTTATTAATAGATTTAGAACAGCACGAAGATCTTAGATCTGTCGTTGATGAGGCCGAACCGGGGTCCGAAATACGGGCTTCTGTTACCCTAACTGTAGACGCCATAAACGATGATGGCACCGCTTCCTTCACTATAAATGATATCTTAGTGGAATCCTCAGAGGCTCCCGAAGTTGAAGAGGTTGAGGACGCTGAAGATGAAACCGTACCTAATGCAGTAGCGTTAGTGTTCAAAAAGAAAGGTAAGTAATGGCTGATGAAGTTTTAAAAAGTTCTTCCTCCAGAGAGGATATAACAAAGTTACACGAGAAGGTGGTTGCGAGTTCCGCTACCCCTGAGAAGCTTTTTGCCGAAAGGGTTTACGCTAATCGGTATCTTATACAGTCTAGGCCTAGTAATACAGGCCCTGTGTACTACACGTTAGACGTTGCCGGAACGGTAAAGCTTCCTATAACAGGTTTAGCTAACGCTGCGGAGGGTGGTCGAAACTTTGACCTTTCCAAAATTTATATCGCCGTTGATAACAATGGGGATGGAGTGATCGTTAAATACAATTCAACAGGAGTACAGCCGTAATGAGTGCAGATAGTGGAGGAATGGGAGCAGCTTCGAGTTCACAGGTCCAAGTGGACGTTGGGGACATTAATGCAAACACTAACGATTTAGAAACTTTACAAGGGCTTACTAATACTAAGCTAGACGATGTAAATACTGAGTTAGATAACATAGAGGCGACTCTTACTACTATTGAGAGCCAGACGGCAGATGCAGCGACAGCCGCTAATCAAGCTGCTATGCAAGCAGTAGACGGTGCTTTGGCAGATGCTGCTAGTGCTACAGGCTCTCGCCAAGCACAGCTTAGGTCTATTGCTGAGAGTTGTGATGCGAACGAGTCTAGCTTGAACGCTATTGAGACTTCGGTCGCTGACGTAGCAAAGGAGTCAAAACAAGATACGCAGATTAAACGCTCATTCGGAGGGGTTGCTGGGACAGATGTCCATGTAGTAAATTCAACTGGGGCTAAAACATTTACATTCCACGGCATACAGGTTATTGACGCAATTACGTTAACTACAGTTACTGATACTAATCTTGGCGGGGATTCACTCGCAGGGGTAACACTAAACCCCGGCTACCATCCAATCGCAGGAACCGCAATTAACTGTTCATCAGTTGGACTAGCTTATCTTATAGGAGCATAATGTTAGGACTAGGTTGTAGAGTTAATCAAACACCCGCACTTAGCACCGCACCGACCTTATGGACACCCGCAGAATTAAGTACGGCCTATTGGTGGGATGCAGACGACGCAACAAGCATAACAGAAAATGCAAATAAGGTCTCAGCGTGGGAAGATCAAAACCAACTTGCCAGCATAGTGCAATCAAACGTAGCGAACCAACCGACAACAAACACAAGGAATATTAATGGTTTGAATGCGATTGATTTTGATGGATCAACAAGCAGAATGATCTTTCCTGAATTGTCAAGACCATCACTTGATGGGTACACAAAATTCATTGTTTTTCAATTGGATGCAGTAATCAACAATGGTAACAATTTGCTTTCAGGAGTTACAAAAAGCGGAACAGGTGGAGGAAACAACGGATCGGATGCATTATTTCAACGATTCGGTGGCACTTATAGACTATTTCAAGATGGACTGCAGCCATGGGGTACAACAGCAGTGGCAACATCAAGTACTACTTTACTAGGTGCAA
>Ga0210003_1002197_pt1 | contig 16637 bp, 10 predicted proteins | sample LantaG_FD_182804 | JGI IMG/M metagenome (GOLD analysis project Ga0210003, IMG submission 182804) | Deep subsurface microbial communities from Baltic Sea to uncover new lineages of life (NeLLi) - Landsort_02402 metaG (SPAdes) (version 2) | ecosystem: Environmental > Aquatic > Marine > Oceanic >...
AAGATACAAGACATAGAAAAGCAATTGGAAGTGCTGAGGCGCAAGCGCTCAGCGGAGTTGAATGCAACTCTATCCAAATACCTTGTCAACGAGCGTCTCACCGAGGTGCCAGGCATCGGTCCGAAACTGAGCCGCAGGATCGTCCAGAGTTGCTTCCGAGGCAATCTCCGCGATCTCCGCTTCGCTGACAGAGTTGTGGGTGTCGGGCCTGCTCGGAAGCGCGATATAATGGCCTGGGTGTATGCTAAGGAAAGGGAGTTCCCTCACCTGCTCGCGCAGGGCTTCCCAGGCAAGCGGCGTCTTGTGGACGCCTACGCCGGGCAGGAACGATCTCTCCAGGAGATGGCAGAATTGGAGCGTACGGCGCTTGACGATGAAAAGACGCTCTATGAAAAAGCCCACGCCGCAGCCTTGCGACTCCAAAAGGTCAAACCTGTGCACTTTCGCAAGGCCCTGCAGCGTAATTCCCCGAAATCACCCGCTCCAGCCTGGTATCTCGAAGGTGTGCATCCGCCGTGGGAACCCATGCCTGAATGGTTCGAGACGTTGCTTAAGAAATACGGGAGCTAACGGTGTCACGCTTGGCGGATCGGTTGCGAAAACGTTTCCAGTTGCCAGAGACATCACGCATCGTCGACTGGCTAAGGCGGAGTTTCCAGGACGTCAAGCTTCTGGACTTGCCTCTAGAGTTCCACCTTGACGCAGACGAGCAAGGTCGCCACATCACACGCATATCGTATGCTATCGACGGCGAAACAACGTGGGTCAAAGATGTGGCGGCTCTTTGGAGCTATGGGGGATTCAGCGTTGAACGAGACGGCAAGAAGTATCTGGTGACCGCGGACGACCTGGACACATTGCTAGCACTACGTTCTATTTGCTCCGAGATCCGGCCGGCGGGCGAACTCGTGTCCACCATTTGCCCTCCCGTTCTGCGTCACTTGCGCCGGAAGCGCGCGGTTAAGGAAAGCGAATCTTCACAGGAGTACGACATACTTGACCAGCCCCTTGAGGTAGGGGCCAGACTAGACTTTGATCCCCAAGTTGGGCTCATCGCTGAAGTGGGCTATCAAGTGCCGGGCAAAGCAGACCTGATACCTCAGCCGGATCTGAAGGTCACCTTGGACGGCCGATATGCCCAGGTGGGTAAGCGCTTTGTTCCGCTTCCGAAGCGTATCAGCGACAACGCACGCGCCTGGCTGGAGAGAGGCCGCCAAGTAATCCGACCCCACCGCATTCCTGAGTTCTTCAAGAGGGATCTCGTCCTTCTGAAGACGGACTTCCATGCCGTGCTGACGGACGAAGCCTCAAGGCTGCAGGTCCTTGAGTTGCCGCCCACTCCTCGAGTGCGAGTGCAGGCAGCGGAACCAGGATGGCTGGAGTTCCAGCTGGACTATGTAGTCGGTGACCACGAGGTGCCCTTTGATCTGGTCCGCAAGGCACAAGGGAGATACGTCCAGTCCGATCCCTACACTTTCATTGAGGTGCCCCCAAATGCACCACAGTGTGTTCTGCGCGAATTGGCAGACCTTGCCCCAGAGGAGACCCCTGAAGGCTATCGCATCTCTGTGGCTCAATTCGGGTCACTGGAGGACTTCATCAAACATATAGGTGGCCAACGCGAGGTTGATGCCGCTTATCAGCAGTTTCTTGACGATCTGGAAGGATTTGAAGCTGATGAGACCTTTCACCTCTCTGAGGACGCGGAGGAGGATCTTCGCAAGGCCGACATCAAACTGCGCCCTTACCAGAGGGCAGGGATTCACTGGCTCACTTGGTTGGTGGATCACCACCTCCATGGGCTGCTGGCTGATGACATGGGTTTGGGCAAGACGATTCAGACCGCGGCCGCACTGCGTTTGGCTTTGGAAGCAAGCCAGAGTCATCTGCACAGCTTGATCATATGCCCCAAGTCAGTGATACGGCACTGGCACCGTGAGTTGAGGAGGTGCTATCCAGCACTGCGAGTGTACGAGTACATTGGACCGAACCGTGACCGCGAGTTGTGGCGTCGGTCCTATCCAGGTGTGGTCATCAGCACGTATGACACCGTGGCACGGGATATTGACTTGATCGCGAAGGTGCCACTGTCCTTTCTGGTTCTGGACGAATCCACTATGATCAAGAATCCTCAGACGCAGCGGGCGCAGGCAGCAAAGGCACTGAATGCCGCGCATAGGATAGCGCTCAGTGGCACCCCCGTCGAAAACCGACCAGCGGAGCTGTGGTCAGTGTTCGACTTTCTAATGCGGGGTCATCTAGGGAGGTACGGCACCTTCGAGCGGATATTTGAGCTTCCAATCACCAGTGGGGACCGCGCTGCAGCTGATCGGCTTGGCAAACGCGTGGGGCCATTCATACTGCGCCGGCGGAAGGAGGAGGTAGCCAAGGATCTGCCTAAGAAGATCCCCATGGAAGAGTGGGTTGAGTTGACGGAAGAACAACGCAAGCTTTACGTGACCATCCAGAGCTTAGAGGCTGAGTCTATTCGTCACTCTCTGTTGCGCGGCGTACGGGTTGGCATGCCGCACATCCTGGCAATTCTCACCAAGCTAAAGCAGGTCTGCGACCATCCAGCACTCATCACGAAGCAGGTCGAACCCGTAGAGGGGCGTTCGGAGAAATTCGACCTGGTGATGATCCGGATAGGTCAGATACTTGAACAAGGCGAGCAAGTAGTTCTTTTTAGTCACTTCCTCGGCACGCTCGATCTCTTTGAGATTGTGCTAAACAGGTGCGGGGCGAGATGGATTCGCCTTGACGGCTCCATGTCCACGAGCCTTCGCCAGGACCTTATCGACCGGTTCAATTCGGGCCAGGCGCAGGTTGCACTGTGTAGCTTGCGGGCTGTAGGGCATGGTGTGAACCTGACAGCGGCCAATCACGTGATACATGTGGATCGCTGGTGGAACCCCGCCGTTGAGGATCAGGCCACGGACCGTGTGCATCGCATTGGCCAAGACAAAACGGTATTTGTACACCGCATATTGACCACCGACACCCTTGAGGAGAAGATTGCGACCCTACAAGAGCGTAAACGGGGGCTGTCCGATCGCATCGTGAGTGCAGCTGCGCGTCATCAACTGAGCTGGACGCGGGAGGAGCTCTTGGAACTCCTAAAGCCTCTTGAGTAGATAGCAAAACACAAGGGCGAGTACCGGCTCACACCACCAAAGCACGAAGCAAGTGGTGGTTATGTTGCTCATACAACCCAAGACCGAGTTTAGCAGAGATGCTAGCCAGCGATTGTGGTATCAAGTAAATCACGCTGACCAGAGAATACTATGACCATCGAGCTTCTCCTCGCCCCCGCCGGAGGCGGCAAGACCGCCCACGCTATCGCCCGCATCCGTCGCCGCCGACCAGCCAGTTGCGGGCGTATCCCTCCGCTTCGCTCCCATCGGCTACATCAGTCGAGGCCGGGCTTGACAAGGTAACAAAAAGCCGTATAATTAGTCTAACCGTGCGTAGACTAATCCCGCGTAGACAACTGCAAGAGGGCAGGCATGTTCGTAGATCGAGAAAGAGAACTGGCTTTTCTGGAGCGAGCCTGGAGTTCGGAGCGGGCCGAATTCATCGTCGTCTATGGCCGCCGCCGGGTAGGGAAGACAGCCCTCCTGCGCACCTTCTGCGCCGACCGGTCACACACCTTCTGGGTAGCCAGCCTCAGTTCCGAGACCCTCCTGCGGCAGGGCTTCACTCAGGCCCTGTGGCAAACAGTTCATCCTGAAAACCCCGAACCCGGCTTCACCTACGAGAGATGGGAGAGAGCCTTCCAGGCCATGGCCGAGTTGGACGCTGAGCGACGCCACGTCGTCGTCATTGACGAGTTCCCCTACCTCGTCAACGCCGACCACAGCATCCCATCGGTGCTGCAAAAGGTGTGGGATGAGCGCCTGCAACACACTCATCTCATGCTCGTCCTGTGTGGCTCTCACATCGGTATGATGGAGCGGGAGGTGCTGGTCTACCGGGCACCTCTCTACGGCCGGCGCACCGGTCAAATCCACCTGCGCCCACTTCCCTTGCGGGCCGCCGTCAACTTCTTCCCCCGCTATAGCCCCGAGCAGCAGATTGAGGCCTACGCTGTCCTGGGCGGCATCCCGGCCTACCTGGCTCAGTTCGATGATCAGGAACCCTTGCTCCCTAACATCGAGCGACACATCCTGAACCCCGAGAGTTACCTCTACCTGGAGCCCCAGTTCCTCCTGCGCGAGGAACTGCGGGAGCCCCGCAACTACTTCGCCATCCTCCAGGCCATCGCCCAGGGACGGACACGGCTCAACGAGATTGCCCAGGTCACCGGGCTGGGGCGGCAGGTAGTCTCTCGCTACCTGGCCGTTCTCCAGGACCTCCACCTGGTGGAGCGGCGAGTGCCAGTCACCGAGCGGCAGCCGGACAAAAGTCGCAAGGGTATCTACCGGTTACGGGATTCCTTCCTGCGCTTCTGGTTCCGCTTCGTCGCACCCCATTTCTCCTCCCTGGAGGGAGGGCACACTGCTCCCGTGGCCCGGCTCGTGGCGGCAGAACTGGCCACGTTCACCGGGCCCGCTTTCGAGGACCTATGCCGGGACTGGGTGATGGAACAAGGAACTCTGGGACATCTGCCTTTTGTACCGGAACGGGTCGGGGCATGGTGGAAGCGAGGGGAAGAGATTGACGTCATAGCCATCGGCAAAGACGCGGCACTTTTTGGAGAGTGCAAGTGGGCATCCCGCCCGGTCGGCACGAATATTCTGGACAACCTCAAACGCAAGTCGCACGCTCCTATTCAACGTGGTGACTGGAGCCGTGTCCACTATGCCCTCTTCTCTCGTTCCGGCTTCACGCCCACCCTGGAAGCCCGTGCCGGGGACGAGGGAGTCCTGTTGGCTGGCCCAGAGAGCCTCCTGACCCCGGCAGAGTAACATGCCTTGCTTCAACACTGCACGAGTTGAGGGGAAAGAAATGAGTGTTCAACTCCTCCTCGCCCCCGCCGGAGGCGGCAAGACCGCCCACGTCATCTCCTGCATCCGCCAGGTGCGCGCCTCCGCCTCCTTCGCCCCCATCTGGGTCGTCCTGCCTAATTTCCCCCAGGTGGCCGGGTTCCGTCACCGCCTGGCCCGCACTGGCGGAGCCCTCGGCGTCGAGGTCGGCACCTTCTACCGCCTCTATGCCGACGTCCTGGCCCGCGCCGGCATCCCCACCCCCCGCCTCTTTGACCCCATCCAGCACCGACTCCTGCGGGCCATCGTGGACCGTCTCTGCGACGAGGGCCATCTGCGCCACTACGCCCCCCTGCGCGACAAGCCCGGCTTCATCCGCGCCCTGCGCGCGCTCATCCAGGAACTGAAGCGCGCCCGCGTCCATCGTGACCAGTTCACCGCCGCTGTCGCCGACCAGCCCCCCCGCCTGGCCGAACTGGCCGCCGTCTACGCCGCCTACCAGGACTGGCTGGTAACCAGCGGCTGGACCGACGCCGAAGGGCAGGGCTGGCTGGCCGCGTCGGCCCTGGAGCGCAACCCGGCCCTCTACGCCGACCTGGCGCTCCTGGTCGTGGACGGCTTCGACGAGTTCAACCCCACCCAACTGGAGGTACTGCGCCTGCTGGCAGGTCGCGCCACCGAGACCCTTATCACCCTCACCGACGATCCTGACCATCCCGATCGCATCGCCCATCGCCGCTTCGCTCGCGCCCGCGCCGCCCTCACCACAGTCATAGATGTCGGGCCTGTTCCCCTTCCCGACCATCACCCCCACACGGAGGGACAAGGTGACGGCCCTTTTGTCTCCCTGTCCCCCCCTCCCCTTGTCCACCTGGAATCCCATCTCTTCGAGCCCTCCCCCACCCCAGTCCCCGCCAACGGCACGGTGGAGTTCATCGAGGCACAGAATCGCCGCCAGGAGGTGCGCGCCGCCCTGCGCTGGCTCAAGGCCCGCGTCGTCCAGGACGGGGTATCTCCTCGCGAGGTCGCCCTTCTGGCCCGCGACCTGGGTGCTTATCGTCCCTTCCTGGAGGAGACGGCGGCTGAGTTCGGGCTGCCGCTCCAACTGGCGGTCGGCGCCGATCTGCTGAGCAACCCCGCCGTCGCCGCGCTCCTCTCGCTCCTCTCGGTCCCTATCTTGGACTGGCCCCGCCGCCCGGTGGTCGAGGCCCTCGCCAGCCCCTACTTCGACTGGGGAATACCTAACCCCCCGGCCCCCTTCCCTGCGAGGGAAGGGGGTGACTCCCCTCCCCGCTTCGGGGAGGGGCTGGGGGAGAGGTCCCTTGCCGCCCGGCCGGACACCCCTGCGAGGGAAGGGGGTGACTCCCCTCCCCGCTTCGGGGAGGGGCCGGGGGAGGGGTCCCTCGCCGCCCGGCCGGACGCCGCCGCGAGGGAAGGGGGTGACTCCCCTCTCCGCTTCGGGGAGGGGCTGGGGGAGGGGTCCCTTGCCGCCCGGCTGGACGCCGCCGCCCGGGCGGGGCGGGTCATCCAGGGGCTGGACCAATGGCACGAAGCCCTTGATAGGCTGGCGCAGGCAGCACCGGAGGCGGGGGCGGCCGGCGAAGAGGAGAATGTGGTCCCCTCCGACCTCCCCACCGGCGATGAGGCCTCCACCCTGCGCCGTGCCTTCGACCGCTTCGTCGCCCGGCTCGCCCCGCCGTCCCACGCCACCGTCCGTGACTACGTCGCCTGGGTGGAGCAACTCGTCGGCGACGACCCCGCACTGGCACACCAGTCTGCAGCCCCTGGAGACACAGACTCCCTCCATATCGTCGCCCGAGCGCGGGAGGTCGGAGAGAAACCCGGTGGCCGTCCCTTCGCCCGGCGGGACGTCGCCGCCCTGCGGGCCTTCAAGGACGTTCTGCGCGGCCTGGTACTGGCCGAGGCCCTGCTAGACTCCCCTCCCTCCGTGGGGCCACCCAACCCCCCGACCCCCTTCCCTGCCAGCGAAGGGAGAGGGACCTCACCCCGCTTCGGGGAGGAGCCGGGGGAGGGGCCAGCGAGGAGATTCCCCTATTCCCGCTTCTTCGATGAACTGCGCGGTGCGGTCGAAGCAGCCATCTACACCCTCCCGCCCCCTGAGGACAGTGGCATCCTGGCCGCGCCGGTGCTCCACGCGCGCGGCCTCTCCTTCCGCGCCGTCGCCCTCCTGGGCCTCTCCGAGGGAGAGTTTCCCGCCGCCGAGCGGGAGGATCCCCTGCTGCGGGAGGGAGACCGGGCGCTCCTGCGGGAGCGGGGGCTGCCCCTGGAGTCCCGCCTGCGTGGTGAAGAGGTCACCCTGTTCTACCAGGCCATCACCCGCGCCCGGGAGTATCTGCTGCTGTGCCGCCCCTACCTGGCCGACGACGGGCAGACGTGGAAGCCCTCCCCCTACTGGCACCATCTGCGGCGGCTGGTGGACGCTCCCCTCCGGCGGATCCGCCCGGAGGAGACGTTGCCGGACGAGGCCGCCTCCCCGCAGGAGTTCCTCACGGCAGCAGTCCAGGCGGGCATCTCACCTGCCCCGGTGAAGGGCGACGACCCCATCGGCCGGGGGTGGCAGGTCGCACTGGCCGGCGCGGAGGTCGTGCAGGCGCGGCTGGCCCGTCCTCCGGCTGGCCCTCACGAGGGAAACCTGAGCCTGCTGGCCCCCGTCCTGGCGGCCCGCTACGGCCCTGACCACGTCTGGTCCAGCAGCCGGCTGGAGACCTACGCCAAATGTCCCCTGCACTTCTACGTGGCCCACGTCCTGCGCCTGGAGCCCCGCACCCAGCCCCGGGAGGGGTTCGACCGGCTCGTCCTGGGCTCCATCTACCACCGCGTCCTGGAGGTAGTCTACCGCCAGGCCCCAGGCGACCCTCTCTCCGTCCTGCCGGAGGTGGCACGAAAGGTCTTCGCGGTCGCCCCCCAGGAGTACGGCTTCCGCCCCACCCCCCTGTGGGAGCAGCAGCAGCGAGAGTTCCTGGCGGTGCTGGAGAGGACCATCGTCGCGCTGGAGGAGACCCGCGAAGGGTACGAGCCCTACGCCCAGGAACTCCCCTTCGGCCTCCACGGCCACCCTCCACTGACCCTCCAGCAACCAGTATCCAGTATCCAGCATCCAGCAACCAGCATCCAGATTCGGGGCTACATTGACCGGGTGGATCGCGCCCCGGGCGGCTCCCTGCGCGTGGTGGACTACAAGGCCGGCTCCTCCCGTATCTCAGGGCGCGAACTGGAGGAGGGCACGCGGCTGCAACTGCCCCTCTACGCCCTGGCGGTGCGAGACGCGCTGCGCCTGGGACCCATCGCCGACGGCTTCTACTGGCACATCGGCTCCGCCAGCCCCAGTTACCTGCGCCTGGGGCGATACGACGGGGGCGTGGAAGGAGCGGCCAAAGCGGCAATCGGCTACGTGAGGGCCTACGTCGCCGCCGTGCAGGAGGGTCAGTTCCCCCCCACCCCACCCGCGGGCGGCTGCCCCGACCACTGCCCGGCCGTCGAGTTCTGCTGGCGGTACAGACCGAGGGGGTGGTGAGGAAACGTGGACGGGCTTCGCCCGGCGTGGTATAATAAGCGCGCAGCGAATTCCAGCGATCACACGAAGGAGAGTGACAATGTCCGGTGAAGTTCTGGTTTATGAAGAACAGATTGTCCGCGAAATTCACGAGGTTCCTAGAGAATACTGGCCGAACCTGTTCCAGATCATCCGCCTGTTCCGCGAGAGCGTAGTGCTGAAACCCGCCGAAGCCAGCCTCCGCCAGGGATGGCAGGAAGCGATGATGGGACAGACCCGCCCAGTCTCCGAGTTGTGGGAGGGCATTGATGCCGACTGAGCCGCCCCGGGTGCAGGTCGAGTTCACGCCGGAGTTCAAACGGAACCTCCGTGCACTGTCCAAGAAATACTGCCACATCCGCTCAGATGTCCAACCAGTGATAGACCGATTCCAAGCAAGTGAATTCATAGGCGATCGGATACCTGGAACAGGGCAGGTTGTGTTCAAAGTGCGTGTGAGGAACAGCGACATCAGGAAAGGAAAAAGTGCCGGGTATCGGCTGATCTATCAAGTCAAAGCCCCCACATCGGTTGTCCTGGTGACCATCTACTCCAAACTCGACCAGGGGGACATTCCGGCCCACCGGATTCGACGAATACTGGCCGAGTTCGACGAGCACGGCAGGTAGCCTGGCGCTTCCTTGCAAGCCAAACCGCTTGCTTATGCCAACTATCCTCTCTCTCTATGAGTTCACCGGCCAACAGGCCGCTGCCATCCAGGCTCCAGCCGGCGCCGTCGTCGTCACCGCCGGCGCCGGCTCCGGCAAGACCCGCACCCTGGTCGGTCGCTACCTGGCCCTGCTGGAATCCGGCCTGCCCCTTCGTTCCGTCGTCGCCATCACCTTCACCGACAAGGCCGCCCGCGAGATGCGCGCCCGCATCCGGGCCGCCATCGAGACCTGGGTGGGGCAGTGCGACGACCCGGCGGAGCGGGCCCGCTGGGAGACCGCCTTCGCCGCGCTGGACGGAGCCCGCATCGGCACCATCCACTCCCTCTGCGCCGAAATCCTGCGCGCCCACCCCGCCGAAGCCGAGGTAGACCCCGACTTCGACGTCCTGGACGAGAACCAGGCCGCCCTGTTGAAGGCCCGCGCCATTGACGCAGCCCTGGCCTGGGCCACCACAGACCCACAGACAGTCCCCCTCTTCGAGTATCTGACCGAGCACCAACTGCGGCAGACCCTCGCCACGCTGGTGCAGGAGCGACTGGACGCCATCCCTGCTTTCGAGGCACTCGCCGCCGACCCCCTGGCCCGCTGGTCTGACGCGCTGGCGGCCTGGCTCCACAAACGTCTGGAAGCCCCAGCCTGGGCCGCCTCGCTGGACCAATTGGCCCGCCTCCAGGCCAGCCGGCCCGACGACAGACTGGAGACCGCCCGGCGGGAGGTGCTGGCCCGCCGGGCCGAGGCCCAGGCCGCGTTGGTAGGGACGCGGGCACCGCACCCCGACTGGGACACCTTCTTCGCCGCACTCCTGTCCCTGCTAAGCGCCATCTCTACCGGCAGCGGCAGAAAAAGTAACTGGAATACCGGCGATCTGGCAGCGGCGCGGGAGGCGATGAGGAGCCTGCGCTCCCATTTCGACGCCACCCTCGCCCCATTACTGAAGAAGAAACCCGTCTCCTGGGCCCTGGACGAGCGGTGCGCCGACGCCCTCCCCCGTCTGCGCCGCCTCTTCGACCGCACCCTGGCGGAATATGACCGCCTCAAGGACGAGCGACGCGCTCTCGACTTCGACGATCTGGAGGCCGGGGCGCTCGCCCTTCTCACCAGGAACGACGAGGTCCGCACCCGCTGGCAATCCGAGGCCCACGCCGTCCTGGTGGACGAGTTCCAGGACACCAATAGCCGCCAGCAGGGAATCGTCTACGCCCTCGCCGGCTTTATGCAACACGCAACACGCAACACGCAACACGCACCACCGGCTTCCCTCTTCATAGTGGGCGACTCCAAGCAATCCATCTACCACTTCCGTGGCGCCGACGTGACCGTCTTCCGCCACGTCCAGGCCGATGTTAGCGCCGCCCATGGGCAACACGTCCCCCTCGACCTCACCTTCCGCGCTCACGCCCCCCTGGTCGCCCTGGTCAACGGGCTGCTGGCCCCCATCCTGGGGGAAGAGGACGACCCCGAGCGGCCCTACGCGGTTCCCTTCGCCCCGCTGGCCGCCTATCGGGACGAGCCCCGCCCCGGCATCCGCTCCCCCTACCTGGAACTGCACCTGGGGCTGGGGGAAAACGCCGACGAGGGCCGTACTGCTGCTGCCGCCGGCCTGGCCCGTCGCCTCCGCCAGTTGCACGACGAGGAGGCCGTGGGCTGGGGGGAGATGGTGCTCCTATTCCGCGCCGCCACCGGTTTCCCACCCTACGAGGATGCGCTGGAGCGGGCCGGTATCCCCTTTGTCACCATCGCCGGGCGGGGCTTCTACGACCGGCCGGAGGTACGCGATCTGCTCAACGGCCTCGCCGCCCTGGCCGACCCCACCGACGATCTGGCGCTGGCCGGGCTCCTGCGCTCCCCCGCCTTCGCTCTCAGCGACGTCGCCCCCTACCTGCTGCGCTGGGGACCAAAGCGACAAGGAGACCAGGAGAAAGGGAGACAAGGAGACAGTTCTCTCCCTCTATCCCCCTGTCCCCCTGTCCCCTTGTCTCCCCGTCCCCTCTGGGATGCCCTCAACGGCCCATTGGACCACCTGGCCCCGTCTGACGCCACGCGCGCCCGCCGCGCCCGGGAGGTTATCACCGAACTCCACGGCCTGGCCGGGCGCGTCACCGTCGGCAATCTGTTGGCGCGGCTGTTGAACGTCACCCACTACCGCGCCGCCCTTTACCTGGCCAGCGGTCACCGGCTGTGCCGTAACGTGGACAAACTCCTGGCCGACGCCCACCGCAGCGGACTTGTCAGCGCCGGCGAGTTCCTGGAGTACGTCCAGTCGCTGCGCGACGTGGCCGCCCGCGAGGGAGAGGCCCCCGTCGAGGCCGAGGGAGCCATCCAGTTGATGACCGTCCACAAGGCCAAAGGGCTGGAGTTCCCCGTCGTCATCATCGCCGACGCGGCCCACGCTGGCCGCGGCAGCACCCCACCCGTCCTCGTCTCCTCCGACGTGGGTGTCCTGCTGGGGCTGAGAGAGGAAAAGACCCTGCCGGTCACCTACCGGCTGGCTTGCCTGCGCGACGCTGACCAGGAAGATGCCGAATCCCGGCGGCTCCTCTACGTCGCCACCACCCGTGCGCAGGAGAAACTCATCGTCAGTGGGCACGTCAAGGCGAGGAAGAATGGCACCCTTCAACTACAGGGCTGGCTGGCCTGGATGGGAGAGACCATCGGCCTGGAACAGGAACAACTGCCCAACCCCCTCACTGCTCCGCAACCGCTCGACCTATCCTGGGACGCGGGCGAATTGGCCTGTGTGGTGTACCCAGCCGAGGGAGACAAGGAGACAATGGGACAAGGGGACAAGGAGACTACTCCCCCTCTCCGTATCTCCTCGTCCCCCCCTCTCCCCAGCCTGATTGCGCCGCTGACCTTCGCCGCCCCGGCCGACGCCGACCCGAAGATACGCGAGCGGGAGAGCGAACCTCCGCCCCGCGTCTGGCGCGTGGTGCCCGTAGCCCAGCGGCCAGAAGGTCCTGCCTGGGTCGTGGGCACCCTGGTTCACACCGCCCTGCGCCACTGGCGCTTCCCGGATCGGCCCGGCCTGGAGGACTTCCTGCGCCCCTACGCCCTGGAGGCCGGCCTGACCGACCCGGAGGAGATTCGCCGCACCCTCGCCGGAGTCCGCCGTCTGCTGGCCCGCTTCCAGGCCCATCCCCTCTACGCTGAACTAAACCATGCCGAACGGCACCACGAGGTGCCCTATGCCGTCGAGGTGGAGGGTGTCCCCAGGTGCGGCATCGTGGACTTGCTAGCCCGTTCCGACGATGGCTGGACGCTGGTCGAGTTCAAGACCGACAGACTGGAGGCCGGGGCCGACCTGGAGGCTCACATCCGGCAGAAGAAGTACGACCAGCAGGTGCGGGAGTACGTCGCAGCGGTGGCTCATCTCCTGGGCGAGCGCCCCCGGGCACTGCTGGTTTTCCTGAACGTGGGCAGGCAAGTGGAAGAGGTCAGATTTGACACCGCATCAGAGTAGAGTATGTCATAAATGATTTTCCGGCTTCATAGCGCGTCATTTGAATCGTGCAGGAAAACCCCCGTCTCCAAGACTCAATCAGCCCGTTTTCGGGGCTGCAAGGCTGTTCTTGCGCTCATTTGGGCGATTTTGCGGCCAATTCTGCTCACACAAGCACTTGCAGATGCCTCAAGCTGTACGTAATTCAAATGACGCACTTCCCCCGCTTCAGAGGGGTCGAAAATCATTTATGTATGTGCACTTTTATGGGGCAAGATGAGACGCCAGGGAAGCCAACATGGGTCAATGTCCCATAGACAAGGCTTTCGAGAACGAGTATACTATATCTTGAGCGTCAGATGCTGGCACCCAGGGTTCGACAGCGACGAAGGGTGAACATCGGGAAGCCCAACCACGTTAGCCGATGTCGGAAATAGAGCGACAACTGCACATTCTGGAAGCACTGGAGCGGGAACCGGCGACGACCCAGGCTCGCCTGGCCGCCCAGTTGGGCATGGCCGTGGGCAGCGTCAATTGGTACCTCAAACGGCTGATCCGCAAGGGGTACGCCAAAGTGACGCAGATGGAACGCCGCCGGCTGAAGTACTTTGTCACGCCGCAAGGTCTGGCCCTGAAGGCCCGGCTGACGTCGGAGTACATGGAAGTCTCGCTGCGGGTCTACCGGGAATTGCGCCAAGCGGCGCAAGAGACCCTGGCCAGCGTGCGCGAGGCGGGCTTCACGGCGGTGCGGGCCGACGGGCGAGACGAGGCGATGGAGATATTCCGGCTGACCTGCCTGGAGGAAGGCGTGGGGGCCGAGAAGGACTCTTCTTCGCCGTTGCCAGAGGTGCGGGTGGAGGGGACGGGGTTTGCGGTGGGGTGGCCGGGGTAGTGTGGGGTAAGGTAGGTGATCTGTAGCGTGAACTGGCACCTTGACAAAACGCGACTCTGGGAAAGCATCCGGCGACGTCTCACCAATCGCCGCTTTTGGCGTGACAGCGGCCTGCTGATGTTGGCAAATATCATCGTCATGGCGCTGGGACTTGTACGGGTGCCAGTGCTAACCCGCATTCTCTCCAAGGATGAAGTAGGCATGATTGGTGTCGTGGCCTCCATTTTGCCTTTCCTGCAACTCCTCTCCCTCTCCGGCCTTGATGGAGCCACTTACCACTATGTAGCCAAGGGGTATCCAGGGGCACTTCGGGTCAACATTGCTACGCGCTTGCGTTGGTCCATCCTCAGCACATTGGGATTCCTGATGGGGGGAGCGTACTGGCTGTGGGCAGACAATCCGATCCTGGCTGGGCTTTTCACTATTGCCGCGTTGACCTATCCGGTGACGACCGGATTGACGACAGTGGCCGGCATGCTTGGTGCCAGAGAGGATTTCGGCCACCTTTTTTGGTATCGCATTGGTGAGGGACTGACGCGCTACGTGGGTTTTGGGGTGCTTCTATTGCTCCCGGTGTTATCTACCCAGGTGCTCTGGTTTTCTCTGGCAAACAATGTGGCGTTAGCCGCGTTACAGGTTGGGGTAGCCGCTTGGCTGATCAACCAATTGCGCAGAGAAGAGGCGTCACCGATGCCTCTAGAGGAGCAGCAAGAGATGGTGCGCTACGGTAAGCATTTAACCGCTCTAAACAGCATCTCGACAGCCCAGACGCGGGTGGATGGGCTCCTGATCGGTTGGTTCCTACCTTTAAACGTGATGGCGGATTACTCGATTGCTCAACTCGTGTATACCCAGTTTAAGCGTCTTTGGGCGATTTACTATGCCGTCCGTTATCCGCCGCTGGTTCGTTTGCCTCTGGCCCGCCGTCGCCGGCGGATGGTGCTGGAAACGGGAGTCATTTGGGCTGGCTTCGTCCTACTCGGATTGGCCGCGGGTGTGGCTCTCTGGATATTGGTGCCGGTCATTTTGCCACGAGAGTATGTCTCCAGTCTCCCTTTCATCAGTTGGCTCCTGGCGGCCTTTGTCGTCGGTATCCCTGGCTTCTTCGCAGAGACGTACTTCCGTACTAGGCAGGATGAACGGAGCCAGTATCTACTGCGGGGGGCAGCGGCAGTAAGCGGGGTGGTCTTGCCTTCACTTTTTATCATTTTCTGGCAGGCGTATGGAGTCGTCGTGGGGCGATTTGTGGCAAGTTTGGTACTATCTGTCCTGGGGGTACTTCTATTTTTGAAAGATCAGGAGAAAAGAAATGCGGGTTCCATATTCGGCTCTGAGCCAGGGGCGACGGGAAGCGTTTGAGCGGTTCGGCACGATCTACGATCTGCCGGTCTTGCGTTCGGCTTATAGGTATTTGAAACAGAACTACCAGGATGGTCTTGTTCTGGATATTGGAGCCGGGCGCGAGCGCTATCTCCAACAGGTGTTAGGTCTTGACAATACGGCATATCACTCATTGGATACTGATCCATCGGGACATTTCACGTATGCAGACGTAGCCCAAATTCTACCGGAGCAACGATACCAGTGGATAGTACTGAATCAGGTGGTCGAGCATCTGACCATTGAGGAAACGGTAAGCATCCTAAGTGCGCTGCACCCACACTTGGATGAAGATGGGAAAATGCTCATTACCATTCCCAACACGCATCATCCAATTCGCTTCTGGGACCCCACCCACATAACCCCCTGGAGCTACGGAGACCTTTATGGAATATGTCGGTTCTCAAATCTACAAGTTACACAAATCTATCGCTACAGCAAACATCGAGGACCATTAGACCCTTTGAGTTGGGTTATTGAGAGAATCATGCGACATCTGTACCAAATTGATTGGTGTCAAAGCATTTTGCTGATAGCGACGCGATGAAAATCGTCTGGATTGTCGGGCAGCAGGATATGCTCTTGGCCTCTTTCCGCCTGCGCTGTTGGTACTTTCACCAGGAATTACAGCGACGTGGGATATCCTCCACGATTTATCGAAGCGGGCGTTTTCCCCCTGCCGACGTGGTAATCTTGCAGAAAGCATTCACTCCTGGCCACGTGCGGCTGGCACGAGAGTTGAAGGAGCAGGGTATACGTTTGATATACAACTTGAGCGATGGAATCCCTGCCGGCACGGTAAATTTTGTTGGCTCGGTGCAGTTGCTGGCGTTATCCGATCGCGTGATTGTAAACAGTCATTCCTTGGGCGAGTTTTTTGTCAACCGCTACAACCCTGATTGGGCAGTTGTGGAAGACCCGTATGATTGGACATTCGCACCCAGTGAACACGAGAATGACGATGATAGGCCAAAGGTCTTCTGGCATGGCGCCTCAAAGAATCATCGTCTCTTCGTGTCGCCCCTGTGTTCCACGTTGCGCTTTTCAGTTGAAGCGCTGACCGACCGCACCGATCCCAAGTGGAACCTGTCGCTTTTCCCGGATTACGTCCGGCCCTTTGAGATTGGCTTCGCCCCTTTGCCATTACACAATGTTTACATACTCGGCAAGAGCAGTAACAAGATTGTCGGGTATATGGCATTGGGTCTGGCAGTCATCGCCAGCGATCACCCGTCTTATCGAAAAGTGATCAGACATGGGGAGAATGGTTTTCTGGGTGTGACGGTAAATGATTTCAATGTGGCTTATGAGCATCTGCGTAATCCTGTCTTCCGCCGCCGGGTGGCCGAGGACGGGTATCAATCGGTACTGGGTCGGTTTTCAGTGTCAGCACTGACAGATAAACTGATGGTGACTCTTGACCCCCGTGAGGAGTATAAAAAATGAATCTACAAGAGTATAAGAAACTTCAAGCTCGTCGTTCTCACCCTAAAGAGTATGACCAGGTGTGGGAGCGAATAGATCAGGACTTGGAGTTTTGTTTCCGGTACGCGGGGGTAAGGCCTGGGGATCGTGTGCTTGATTTGGGCACACGGGACGGGTATCTTGTCCAGCGGTTAAGTGAACAGGGGTTTGATGCTATTGGTATTGAGTTGATCGAGAAAGTAGCTCGCTATGCCCGGCGTCAGGGTCGCAATGTCGTTCAGATGAACATGCATAATCTGGAATTCCCAGATACTTCTTTTGATCTTATTATTAGCCGTCATTCATTGGAACA
>Ga0210003_1002198_pt1 | contig 16637 bp, 10 predicted proteins | sample LantaG_FD_182804 | JGI IMG/M metagenome (GOLD analysis project Ga0210003, IMG submission 182804) | Deep subsurface microbial communities from Baltic Sea to uncover new lineages of life (NeLLi) - Landsort_02402 metaG (SPAdes) (version 2) | ecosystem: Environmental > Aquatic > Marine > Oceanic >...
GGATGCCGCCCCCTTGCACCTGCTTGAAAGAAACGGTTTCTCAGCCTGAATTTCCGCCTGAACGGGATTTTTTTGTGGTTTGAGTCGCTTGGGAGAGGGTATGGCGCGGAGGGAGGGCGACGAGGCGAGGAGGGATCGGTTCGATGGAGGAAGCTAGCCGACGGCGAGAGAGAAACTCGCTCTTTCTTCGCCGCCACCGCCTCTGCTGCCCTCTTTTCTTCTGCTCTCTTCTTTTTACAAACGTGCCACCGGTCTCCCCTCTCTCGGTCTCCCATCTTTAAAAGGAGAGAAGAAACAAAACACAGTCATTCACTTCAGCAGCAGCAGCAGCAGCAGCAGGAGCCTCCCTGCCGCGACTCGACAATTCAAGCCTTCGCCTTGGCCTCCGCCTGGAGCGGTGGCACGAAAAACTCGCGGCCGGCCGCGTCCGACAGCTTGACCCTGTCGTTGATGCCCATCGCCTCGGCCTCGGCGCGCACGGAGTCGAACAGCGCCGTGGACAGGTATCTCTCCCCGAACGAGGGCAGCACGGCGACGATCAGCTTCCCCGCGGACTCGGGCTTGGCGGCCTCCCTCAGCGCCGCGACGACGGCGGCGCCGCTGCTGATCCCGCAAAACACGCCCTCCTCCAGCGCGAGCCTCCTCGCCATCGAGATCGCCTCGTCGCTGCTGACCCGCGCCACGTCGTCGTAGACCTTGGTGTCGAGCACCCCGGGCACGAACCCGGCCCCGATCCCCTGGATCTTGTGCGGCCCGGGCCCGCCGCCGGAGAGCACGGCGGACTCGGCGGGCTCGACGGCGACGACGCGGACCGAGGGCTTGCGCCTCTTGAGGTAGCCTCCGGCCCCCGTGATCGTGCCCCCCGTGCCGACGCCGGCCACCAGCACGTCGATGGTCCCCGCCGTGTCCTGCCACAGCTCCGGACCGGTCGAGAGCCTGTGCGCCTCGGCGTTGGCGTTGTTCTCAAACTGCTGCAAGACGTATGCGCCGCGCGTCTCGGCAGCGATCTCCTGCGCCTTGGCGACGGCGCCCTTCATCCCCTTGGCCGGGTCCGTCAGGACGAGCTCCGCCCCGAAGGCCCGCAGGAGAACGCGGCGCTCCAGGGACATGGACGCGGGCATCGTCAGCACGAGCTTGTACCCCTTGGCCGCGGCGATGAACGCGAGGCCGATGCCCGTGTTCCCCGATGTAGGCTCGACAAGCGTCGTCTTGCCCGGCGCGATCAACCCCTTGGCCTCGGCGTCCTCGATCATGCCGCGGCCGATCCTGTCCTTGACGGACCTGCACGGCTCCTGCGTCTCGAGCTTGGCCGCGACGCGGCCCGGGAGCCCGCGAGCGACGGTGTCGAGGTAGACCATGGGCGTGTTCCCGATCAGGTCGGTCACGGACTCGGCGATTCCCTTGGGCAAGGGGCGAGGAGGGACGTCCGGGTCGTCGAGAGGAGAAGACGAAGCGGCGGCGACGAGAAAGGGAAGCGGAGACGACGACGACGGCCGCTGAATCGGCGCCAGCCCACGAGCGGCGTTGCGCTTCGAGGGCGCGATACACCTCTTCGCGGGTGCTCCTCGACGTGCAGATGCCATCGCGCGAGGCGCGGAGGGCTGGCGAGGAGTGAACATTGTAGAAAGCGAGTGGGGAAACGAGATGAGGTCGAATGGTGAGCTGGCCCGGGGCCGCGGCATGCGAACGAATGTCCTGCGCTCCTGTCCGCGCTTCTCAGCTACTCGGGCTCTCTCTCTATTTTTACCTTGACGGCAGCAGCACTAGAAAAAGCTGGCGCGACTGTGTTCGCAGAGAGAGAGGTCGCCATCGCGTCAAACTGTAGCGCAAACGGCGGCGTGAAGAAAGCGAATGTTTCTTTTTCTTCTCTTCGGGAGAGGTCTGGAGAGGGAGAAAACGTTGCTGCACAAAAAAAGGAAAAATCGTTATCGATCGAAGAAACCAGATTCCCTCTCGCAGGCTTCTCTCTCCCTCTCATCCCTCCTTCCCTCTCTGTCCCAGCCTCTCTCTTCAGCGTGCCGCACTTCGATCCGCCGACTCCCAAAGAATGAAGGCCTCGATCCTCTCTTGCCGCTCGCGCGCGGGCGTGGGCATCAGCGGCCGGAGCGGTCGGGAATGCGCCACAACGCAGTCGGCGCCGAAAGCGTCGTCGTCGTCGTCGGCTGAGAGCGACCACCTCGCCCTTTCCCGGCGGCGCGCTGCCGCCCTCTTGCTCGCCAGCGGCGCTTCGGCCTCGCTCTCCCTGCTGCTGCTGGGACCTGGTCCCGCTGAAGCTGCTGCTTCTGCTCCTGCTGCTGCTGTTCCGACCCTGTCCTCGGGGAAGCGGGGCATCGCCGCCTACGTCCGCAAGCGCAAGCTCGACCCGCTCTCGTCGTACGTGCCCGCGGTGCTCGCCGCGAGGGAGCAGCTCGCCGGGCTCGAAGGGCTCGCGGCCAGCGACCCGGTCGAGGCCCGGATCGAGCTTCGGTCGGGAGCCTTTGAGGGCCTCAGGGACAACGTGCGCGCCGTCGGAGAGTACGCCGGAAGCAGCGGAGGAAGCAGCAGCGGCAGCAGCAGCGGCGGCAGCAGCAGTGGCAGCAGCTCCGCATCCGAAAACAACGCCGTCAAGTCCTTCTTCGAGTCCGTGCAGAAGCTCGACTACGAGCTCTTCGCCGCGGCCAGGGAGAAGCGCGACCCGAGCAGCGCGGCGGTCGAGTCCCTGCGCGCAGGCGTGGCGGCGCTGGACGCGCTGCTGGCGACGGTCCCCGCGGCGGACCTCGCCGAGGCACGGAGGCTCGTCGCGACGGCAGCGAAAGTCGAGAAGGAGACGGCGGCTGAGGAGAGAAAAGGTTCTCCTTCTTCGACGACGACGGCAGCAGCAGCAGTCGCTGGCGACGACGAGAAAGAGCTGCGCATGATCGTTCCTGGTGCGGCGCGGTGAAAATGAAAGAGAGAGAAAAAAAAGTTTTTTGGGCTTGTGTGACAATTTTTGGATGCTTTTGCTTTCTCTCTCTTCCCTCCCCCCCCCCGCTCTCCTCTCTAGTTGTTTTCCTGCCCTTCTTCCGCCGCAGTCGCTGCCTCTTCCTTTTATTCTTATCCTTCTTTCTCGTTCTCGGTCGTCGCGGCGGCGGCAGCAGGAGCAGCAGGAGGGGGCGGCGGAACCGAAACCGTCGTCGGCGCCTCTTCTTTTCCTTCTTCTCTTTCTTCTCCTCATTCTTCTCCTTCTCTTTCTTCTCCCTCTCCCTCGCCTCTGCTCTCTCTCCCGGCCCCGTCGGGTCTCTCCACCGCGGCGATCGCGTCCCGCAGCACCGTCACCTCGGCGAGCAGGGCCGCGATCGCACGCCGCTGCCTCGAAGACGACGACGAGGAAGAAGAAGGAGAGCAAGGTCGCCCGACGTGCTCCTGCTGCTGCTGCTGGCTCGCGTCGTCGTCCTCGGCGACGTCGTCGTCCTCCTCCCCCAGCGCCGCGGCCGCGAGCGCGTCCCTGACGGCGGCGACCGCGGACACGCGCTCCGCCGCGGCCCCCTCGGCCGCGGCCAGGGCGGACCCGGCGGCGGCCTCCTGGTCGTCGAGCCTGGGCCCGAAGACGCCACCGTCGGGGCCCGAGGTCAGGTGCGCCGCGGCGGCGCGCCGCCGGCGCGCGGCGACGTCGCGCAACTCGCGCGAGCAGAAGGCGATCCTCGCGTGGAGCAGCCTGAGGTCGTCCCTCGCTGCGGCGAGGTGCGCCGTCGCCGCCGAGAGCAGGGCGCGGCGGGCCGCCGAGGCCGCGGCCAGGGCGCGGAGGCGGGACGCCGCGGCGGCCCCTCGCTCGCGGGCGCCGGCGCGCGCGACGAGCTCCCCCGCCGTGGAGGCCGCCCGGCGCCGCGCGGCGGCGGCGGCCCCGGCCGCCTCGGCCCGGAGCGCATCGTGCTCCGCGGCGTCCCCGCTGAGCGCCGCCCCCTCTTCGAGCACGGCGCGGGCCTCGGAGGCGTCCGCGGCGGCCTCGCGGGCGCACGCGAGCTGCCTGTCGATGGAGTCGAGCTGCGAGGTCAGCTGCCTGCGGCGTGCCTCGAGCTCGGCGACGGCCTCGGCCGCGGCCGAGGCCTTCTCCTCGACCCGCGCGAGCGAGGCCGCGCGGAGGGTCGCGGAGGCCTCCGAGCGGGCCCCGACGGCAGCGGAGGCCTCGGAGGCCGCGTCCGCGTCTCGCGCGGCGGCGTCAGCGAGCGCCGAGAGAGAGGCCAGCGCCGCGGCGGTGGCTGCCGGCAGGGAAGAAGAAGAGGAAAGAGGAGGCGGAGGAGAGGCGGAAGAAGAAGAAGAAGGAGCGGATTTGCTTCCCCCTTGTCTCGACTCTGGCTTCTTTTCCTTGTCTTCGGAGGAGGAAGGAGCAGCGACAGTCGCAGCGTCGGCGGCAGTGGGATCTGGAGACGTCGCGCGAGGCGTGGCGCCCTTGCTTTCGGCTCCTCCGTCGTTACCACCGCCGCTTCCGCCGCCGTCGCCGCTCCGCGCGGCCGCCAGCGCCGCCCGGCGCTCCGCCACGGCCAGGGCCTGCGCCCTCAGCTCGAGAGCGGCCCCCGTGGCGGCGAGCCGCGCCGCCAGGAACGTCGGGAGGTCCTCGGTGCTCGCCGCGAGGGCTGGGTTCGGGGGCGGGGGAGGAAGGAGCGAAAAAGACACCGCCGACGCCGAGGCCGACGAAGAAGAGAGCAGCAGCAGCAACGAGTCAGCTGCTGCCGTCGTCGTCGTCGTCGAGGGCTGCGCCGGCAGCAAAGCAGACAGCGACAGCGTCGCCGCGGCCTCCCCCGCGGCCGCGGCGGAGGCCTCGCGAGCGAGCGCGGCCCCGCGAAGGGCCAGCGACTCCTCGTCGGCGTCGGCCAGCGCGCGCGAGACGGCCTCCGCCGCGGCCTCGACAACGGCGTCGATGACCTTTGCCGAAAGAGAAGAAGCGGCAGCAGAAAAGGAAGAGGAACAAGCGTCTGTTTCGGGAAGGGCGCAGGCGGCTGCCGTCTCTGCCGCGGCGGTGACGCTTCGGCCCGTCTCCGCGACGAGCGCGGCGAGCTCGGCCGACGATGGCACTGACGACGACGACGACGAGCCCCCCTCGTCTCCCCCCGCCCCGCGCCCGACGCAAGCCCTGAAGAGCCGCGTCAGCATCCCTGCCTCGGCCTCGCCCCCGGGGGGAGCTCTCGCGAACGCGCGGGCGAGGTGCAGAGGGGCTGCCGAGCGCAGGAACGCGTCGCGGAAGGAGCAGGCCCGGCGCAGCTCGTCGTCGTCATCGTCTTCCGGCGGGGAGAGGAGGACGGGGGGCGACGGACCAGGGCGGGAAGAAGGTGGCGGCGAGGGGGTGGAGGAGGCAGCGAGAGAAGGAGAAGCGGAGACAGAGGCAGCAGAGGCCACCGCCGCGGCCCCGCGCTCGAGCAGCGGGAGCCACTTTTCGACGAGCGAGGCGCGGGCCTGGACGGCGGCGGCGAGCGCCGAAGCTGCTGCTTTTGCTGCCGCTGAGGTGGAGGAAGAGGCGCTGTTGTTGCTGTTGCTGTCGTCGTGGAGCTTCTTCTTCTTCGCCGCTGCCTGCTGCTGCTGCTTGTTGTCGCTGTTTTTCTCTTTCTTCTGCTTATAGATCGTCGTTAAGGCCTCCGCGACGGACGCGGCCTCCCTTTCGAGCTCGGAAGAGAGGGCGGCGGTCGCGGCGAGGGAGGCGACGGCCGCGGCGGACGAGGCGGAGGGGCGCGACGAGGAAGGAGCAGGGCCGAGGGGAGGGGCAGCGCTTTTTTCGTTTTCGCTCCCTCCGCTGCTCAGTCTCCTGGGCGCCAGGAGAAAGAGCGCCCTCGTGGCCCCTCCGGTGAGGCGAGAGAGCCAGGGGACGCTACCGGAGGCGGCAGCAGCAGCAGCAGCAGCAGCATCAGCAGACGAGCCTTCCTCCTCCTCCGACGGCGGCGGCGCGTTCCCCGAGGGCGAGGGACTCGGCTGGCCAGCAGCAACGACATTGCCCCCGTCTTTGCCTCCTCTCGCGCCCTCCGGAACGTCTCCAGAGACGCCTCCTTCTACCTGTTCGACGACCGCGGGCTCTGCTTTGGCTGCAGCGCCGACGGAGGGCTCGCCAGATGGCAGCTGCGACGCGGTGTCGTCGGCATTTCGAGGAGGGCTTTCTTCGACGCCGGCCATTGGAAATCGACAAAAACGATTCGTTCCTTCTCTCTCCTCGCGCGAGCGCCCCTGCCTTTGTCTCTTATGCTCTTTTTTTTTCTGCCGCCTCGAAAGACGACAGAAGAAAGAGGCCTGTGCGTCGGTGCAAGAACGAGACAAAGAGAAGAAGAGAGAGAGAGGAGGGCGTCACCCTCTCACTTTTGATGGAGTGTCGGAGCTCAAAAAAATGTGATTTTTTTCGCTCTCGCCCGACTCTTTTCGCTCGACACTTCCTTCGAAAAAAGGGGGGAAAAAAGAGCAGATCGAAAAAAAAGCAATGCTTCTCTTTCGCTAGTAAGTCAGAAACGACATGCTCGTCGCATCCTACCTGGCCGCGGCGGCTCGCCGCGGCAGCGGGAAAGCGGTCTCGTTCCGCTCCTTCTCTGCTGTCGGTTCGATTTCAACAGGGAGCAGCAGGAACAAAGGCGGCGGAAGCAATACGAAGCAGCAGCAACGACGACGGCCATCATCGTCGCCGCCGCCGCCGCCTCTGCCCGGAAACTCCTCGGCGCCCCCGCCTCCTCCTCCCCTCCCGGTCGTCGTCCTCCTCGGCAGGCCCAACGTGGGCAAGTCGGCCCTGTTCAACCGCCTCACGGGTTCCCGCCAGGCCCTGGTGCGGGACACCCCGGGATCCCACGTCACGCGCGACTGGAGGGGCTCCGAGGCGGGGAAGCTGGGCGACCTCCGGTTTGAGGTCGTCGACACTTCGGGCCTCGAGGAGCCGGCGGCGACGAGAGGAGGGGGGCGCGGCAGCGGCAGCTCGTCTTCCTCTTCTTCTTCTTCTTCTTCGCTCGAGGACGGTCTGGGATCCAGGGCCGCGTCCCTCACCGCGGGCCTGCTGCGCTCGAGGGCCGACGTCGCGCTGCTGCTCCTCGACGCCAAGGACGGCGTGACCCCGGTCGATGAAGCCCTCGCTCGCTGGCTGCGGAGGTCGGGCGCCGTCGTCGTCCCGTCGCTGGATTCTGCTGCTGCTGCCGCTGACGATGCTTCTGCTTCCGCTTTCGACGCTGTTGCTTCCTCCCCAGACCCTTCCTCCTCGTATCCTCGCCCTCCCGCCGCCGTCTTCGTGGCGGTCAACAAGGCCGAGGCCGCGCGCTCCAACCCCGGGGTCGCCGCGGCCGTCGCCGAGGCCGGGCGCCTCGGGTTCGGCGAGGGCGTCGGCATCTCGGCCGAGACGGGCGAGGGGATGGCGGAGCTCTACGCCGCGCTGGCGCCGACGCTCGACAGGGCTGCGGCGAGGCTCCTCCTGCTGCAGGAGGAGGACCTGGAAGCGGGGCGCGGAGAGGAGGAGGAGGCCGAGCGGGAAGAGGGGGGCGAGAGGAGGAAGGGCGGCGGCCCGATGCGCGTCGCGATCGTCGGGGCGCCCAACGCCGGAAAGTCGACGCTGTCCAACGCCCTGCTGGGCTCTGAGAGGTCCCTGACGGGCCCCGAGCCGGGGCTGACGCGAGACGCGGTGTGGGCGACGCTGGAGTGGACTCCTCCGCAGGAGAAGAGGAGGGAAGAGGAAGGAAAAGCGGAGGAGGAGGGAGGAGGAGAGGAGGAGGGAGCATCGTCCTCGTCCTCGTCTTCTCCCTCTTCCTCTTCTTCTCGGCGCTCCTCTCCTCGCCCGAGGCCCCGGATCGTCGAGCTCATAGACACGGCAGGCTGGGACAGGCGCACCGCGAGGACGGCCTCGATCGCCAAAAGGAACGACGACAAGGACGACAACGACGACCAAGGGGGCGCAGGCCGAGGAGGGAAAGGATCCAAAGCCTCGACGGCAGCGACAACGGCAGCCTCCTCGCCTGCTTCTTCTGCCGGCCCCTCCTCCTCCTCCTCCTCCTCGCCTGCCTCGACGCTGCTCGCCCCGGCGGACGTCATTGCCGAGGCCATGCGCCAGACGGAGCGCGGGATCAACCTGGCGCACGTCACCGTCGTCGTCGTCGACCTCGCCGCCGCGGCGGCGCGTGCGAATCCCTCGTCGTCGGCGGCGGCGGCAGCGGCACCGGGGGAAGGAGGCGACGCGGCGGCGGTACCGCGAGCGAGGAGGAGGAGGAGGAGGGACGACGACGACGACGACGGCGCCGCTCCGCAGGTCCTCTCCAGGACCGAGCTCGCCCTGGCCTCCCGAGCAGCCGAGGCCGGACGCGCGGTCGTCTTCGTCGGCGCCAAGGCGGACCTGCTGCTGCCGCTGCCGGAAAACGGCGGCGGCGGCGGCCGCTCCGCCTCCCTCGACCAGAGCCCGGCCGTCGCCGCGGCGGCACGCGCCCTGGCCCTCGACGTCTCGCGCCGCCTCCCGCAGCTCGCCGGCGCGCCCGTGCTCGCCCTGTCGGCCGTCACGGGCGCCGGGCTCCCGGGGCTGCTCCCCGCCGTCGCCGGGGCGCACGCCGCGTGGGACGGGAGGGTGCCGACCTCGGCGCTCAACAGGTGGCTCGAGCGCGCCAGGGCGGCCGCGGCCGGCCGCGCGCGCGACGCCGCGGCGCGCGACCTGGCCAGGGTGCGCTACCTCACGCAGGCCTCGTCCCGCCCGCCGTCGTTCGTGGCGTTCGCGCGCGGGGGGACGCCCAGGGGCGGCGGCGGCGGCGGAGGGGGAGGGGGAGGAGGGGGAGGAGGGCGAGGAGGGCGAGGGGGAGCCGGGGGGGGCGGCTCGTCAAAGGTCGAGGCAGCCAAGAGGGCGGCCGCGAGGGCCGCCGACGAGCGCCTCGAGAAGATGCTCTCCAACAGAATCCGGAGCGAGTTCGGGATGCGCGGGGTGCCAATCCGCGTGGCGGTGCGCGGGCCCTCGCCGGCGAGTGGGGTCGGTGGCCTTGAGGGCGGTGGCGGTGGCGGGAAGAAGACGGATTACCGGCGGAGGAGTTGAAGAGGGGGAGGAAGGAAAGGGTTTGCAACAAAAAAAAACGGGAAACAAAAAAACGAAAACAAGGACAAAAACAAAGACGCGGCCGTTTGCCGGGCGGGGGGCTTTCGGCTCATCCGCGCCTCGTCGACACACGCCGGCGTGCGCCGACTGCCCGGCGGCGCTTGCATCGCCCCCCCACGAGGGGCCTCAAAGACAAAAAAAACATCTCCCTCTCTTCTTCTCTTTTCTCCTTCCTTTTTTCCTCCTCCTTCTTCTCTTTCTCCTCCGGCTCCTTCGCCGCCGCCGCTTTCTCCACCGCCGTCCGACGATGACGATCAAGAAAGAGAAGAAGAGGAGGAGGAGGAAGAAGAAGGCGACGACGACGACGACGACGACAACGGCCACAAGACCGCGGCGGCGCGCGCCACTGCTTCGTTCGGCGGCGGCGCTGCCGTCGCTGCTGCTGCTGCCCTCGCTCCCCTCTCCCCTTCCACAGCTCTGTCATTCTCAGAAGTCGCTGGCTCAACCCAAAGAAAAAGGTCTTTCACCGCTGCCGGGCCGCGTCCCTGTTTTGAAAAGTGGAAGACGAAAAAAATGGTTCGAAAAGATTCTTTTTGTCATTGTTTCGCCTGAATCTCTCCCCCCCGCGAAAACTCAAAAAAAACAAAAACTCACCTGGGGAACGTGCCGCGACGCAAACAGCTTGTCGCCGGGCTTCGTGCCGCTCAACGCCCCCGTCCCCGTGAAAATCTGCCTGCATCCGAGCAGTTGATTGAGCTTCCGGTTAGTCTTAGTTTTCCGCGCGAGAAGCCGGCCCTCGACCACCTGTGCGTCGGCGGCGTCCGCAGAGGTCAGCTGCAGCATCCGAGGCGTCGCGGAGCCGCCGCCGCCGCCGCCGCCTTCGGGCCTCCAACCAGCCGGCGGGCGGCGCAGCGCGTAGATAGTCACCGGGAGCGCCCCCTCCGTGCCGGTGCCTTTCCTGAGGGGGAGAAGCCCCAGATGCAGCCCCGTGACGAGGTCGGCGTTGAGGCGGATGGAGGAGCGGTCGAGAAAGCTCCTTACGATGCTCATGCTGGCCACGGCATAGCCGCCGCCAGCATGAGCAACAGGAGCAGGAGCAGCGGCAGCGACAGCGACAGCAGGAGCAGCAGCAGGAGCAGCAGCAGGAGCAGCAGCAGCAGGAGCAGCGACAGCAGCAGCAGGAGCGGCAGCGGTCGCAGCGGCGTACGTGACTCGGGGCCTTCCCGAGTTCGACCTTGCCGGCGCGGCCGCCGGCAGCGCACCTGCTCCGTCCCCCGCAGCGACGCAGGCGCGTTTCTTCGAGGGAGGCTCGTCTTGATTCGCGCTCGGAGCCGTCGCTTCGCCGCCGCCTGCGCCTGCCCTTCCTCCGCCGCCGCCACCGCCGCCGCCGGCCCCTCCTACTTCTCCTCCTCCGATCCCGGCCAAGATGCGCGTCATAGCGCTCGAGAACGCGATCAGCGTCCGACGGGCAAGGTCCGACGCCTCGAGCACAGCGGCGCGGCCGTCGGAGGCCGAAGAGGCCGGGAGATTCATTGCAAAGGCCTCGGAGTCCCTGGCGAGCGATGCTTGCCTCTGCTGGAACGAGGAGAGCGCCTCGAAGGCCTGTTTATGCGTTAGCATTTCGGGGGCGAGGGAGGCGGGGTCGGGGGGAGTCGAGGTTGAGTAACGAGGAGAGCAAGCAAGAAAGAAAAAGTGTGCCCGCACCGGCCGCCGTCGTCGTCGACAAGGACGGCGGCTGTTGAAGAAAAAGCCGCTCTCTGCCTCCACAAAAAAACAAGACCCCGTTCCCCGTTCTCTCTTTTCGCAGACCACTTACCTTCTCTAGCGTCAGCTGCTGCTCTGGCACTGCCATCTTGAGAAGAAGAAACGGGAAGGACGGAGAGAAAAAGAAGGAGAAGAAGAAGGAGGAAAAAGAGGCGAAAACGGACGTAATGATTTTTTTCTTTCTTCCATTTTTTTCATTTTTTTTTACTTCTCCCTCTCTTTCTCACCCCAACAGATCGCTCAGTGCCGCCGAGACGTCGCCTCCATGCCGTCGCAGCGCTGCGCGCGCATCAGGCTCTGAAAACCCCATCGATACGAGCTGCGAGACGGAAGTCGCAGAGGGCTCGGCCGCGACGGCGGTACCGGCCGCTGCTCCCGCCCCACCCGCTGCCGGCGGCGGCGGCGGCGGCGGCGCTCGCCTCGCGACGCCCAGCCCGTAGCCGCCTCCCCCTCCCCTCCTCGCGGCAGCAGCAGCGGCAGCGTTCGCGGCAGATGGCAGCACGACGCACTCCTTGATGGGGGCCCAGCCCAGCAAGGGGCCCAGCATCCTCGCCGCGGCCGCCGCCGCCGGGCGCGGGAAGCGCAGCGAGGCGAGGCCGGCCGCGTCGAACCGCACGGCGGCCCCGGCCGCGACGCCGGCGAGCGCCGGCAGCCAGGTCCTCCCGAGCCCGCCGAGGAACAGCAGCTGCGCGGCCTCGAAGTAGAGGAAGTGCTTGTCCGTTATCCTGAGCCCTCGAGACGAAGAGGGAGAGGAGGAGGAGGGAGAAGAAGAAGCGGCGGCGGCGGTGGAGGCGGCGTCGCTCGCGGGCCCGGCGAGGACGATCGACGTCGTCGCCGGCACGTCGAGCACCAGCGGCACGAGCAGCGAGAAGACGAGGGGGTAAGGCCCGAGAGCTGCTGCCGTCGCCGCAGCCGCCTTCGCCGCTGCTCCGCCTCCGCCGCCGCCCGCCCCCCGGCGGAAGAGCGCCGAGAGCAGCGCCCTCGCCGCCGCCGCCAGCGCCGCGCCTCCCAGCCCCCCCAGAGCAGCCCCGGAGGCCGCCGCTGCGGGCCCCACGGCCCGCTCGTTCGCTCGGCACTGGTAGAGGAGCGCCGCCCCGAAGATGAGCTCGCCAGCCGAGGAGAAGCCGAGCGAGCGCGAGAGCGGGCCCGTCGCTCGGATCCTCAGGGCCAGCGAGGCACCCCCTACGGCGAGGAGGAGGGCCTTGGTAACCGGGCATCCTCCGAGGCCTGGGGCGCCGCCGTTGAACATTGTCTGGGGGAGGCAGGAAAAGCGTCGAGAAGGAGGAGGTCGGGGTCGAGAAGGAGGAGGTCGAGGTCGAGAGGAGGAGGTCGAGGTCGAGAGAGAAGAGGCGTCGAAACTTGGTTTCGAATCGATGGTTTGCGACTCCTTTTCGCGAAGGGAAGAAGATGCTCTACTGTTCCCGCCAGTCACGCGAAGCGGACGGTCGGACGAGCCCGGGCCGCTGTGAGCGAGCAACGAGGTACAGCGAGCGAGAGAAGAGGGCGGAGAAGGGAAAAGAAAGAAGCAAAAAAGACTCGGATGCTAATTTCGTTTTCGATCGAGCGACGCGCACGAAAGTGAGAGAAGCAAAACCATCTCGACAAAGCCTTCCGTCTTGTCTCTTCAAGAGAAGCAACCCAAAAATAGAAGTCGATTTTCTTCTGACCCTCTTCTTCCCCTTCCCGCCCCCGTAGCACGATGGATCCCGCCGCCGCCGCTGCCGCAGAGTCGACTGAAGCAGCTCATGCTCCTCCTTGTGCTCCTCCTCCTCCTCCTCCTCCCCCCCTCTCCAGCGAAGACTCCACCCTCGTGTCCTCGGCCCTCTCCTGCCTCGCCGCGACTTCTGCCGCAGCTTCGGCCGCCTTTTGCTCTTCGCTCGACGCCGCCGCGGCGCGCGACGCCGAGCGCCTCGGGGCCTCTCGAGAAGCGGCCAAGAAAGCAGAGGACGTCGCAAGGAGGGCGCTGGGAGAGATCGATCGCCTGGCGGACGAGGAACAGGGCAAAGGCAAAGGCGCTGCTGCTGCTGCTGCTTCCGACGCTGCCGCCGCCTCGACCTCCGCTTCTTCTTCTCCTCTCCTCCTCCTCGTCTCCTCGGCCTCTGCGGCGCTCGAAGAGGCCACGCAGCGCCTCCGCGACGCCGACGCCGCCGACGTGGCTCTTTTGCTTGCGAGGGGCAAGGATCTCGAGGAGCTGCACTCGAGGGCCGTGGAGATCTGCTGCGGCAAGATGAGAGCGGAGAGGAACGGTGACGGCGGCAACGGCGAAAACACTTCAACTTCTTCTTCTTCTTCTCCTTCTCCTTCTTCTTCGCCCCTCCTCCTCGACGTCGACTCCGCCTGCCGCGATCTCGAGGAGGCCCTCCGCCAGTCCCGCAGGAAGATTGTCCTGAAGTACCTCTCGGCGATCGAGAGGGCAAACCTGCGGAGGGAGGCGGCCGAAAGGTCGCTCGTCGCCGCGGCCGAGGCCGTTGCAACCAGGAAGGCCCCCTTTGCGGCCCAGGCGACCGCCGCGGCGGAGCACGAGGCCACGAGGGAGATCGCCGAGCTGTCGCGGAGAGTGAAGGTGCTCCAGGTGCAGGCGGAGGCTGCCTCCGCTGCGTTCTCGCAGAGGAAGAAGGCGGCAGAAAAGGAGGCGGCGGCGCTCGAGGCAGCAGCCGGAGAGAACGAGGGCGCCGCCGCTTCCGCGAAAGAGGAAGCCGAGAGGAACGGAAAGCAGCTCCGGACCCTCCGGAGGGAGAACGAAACGGCCGAGGCGGTGGAGTCTGCGAGGCTCGAGAGGCTCGAAAAGGCGCTGGAGTCGTCTGCCGAGCGCGGGAGGGCAGCCGAGGGGGCGCGGAGGGTCGTCGCTGCGGCGCTCGCCGACGAAGCGAGAAAGGTGAGAAAAGAGTTTTTTGGGTTTTTTTTTTCCTTCGCTTTTTTTGAAAGAGGGCGAGAGGGGGGCGTTACCGTTTTTTCTCTTTCTCTCGTCTTCTCTCTCACGCGACACCACTTTCTCTTTTTTACAGATCGCGGCCATGAGGCAAGAGGATCTGCGAGCGCTGAGGGCGGAGGCAGATGCGGAGACGGAGGCAGCGGAGAGAGGGCGGAAGGAGAGCGACGCCGACGGCGACCGAGGCAAAGAGAGAGAGTAAAAAAGTTTGACCGTTTCCCTCCCTTTCTCTCCCTTGCTGTCGTTGCAAACGAGCGCTCAAGGAAAGAACAAGCCTTCTGTTCTCTCTCTAACGGGGCGCCCTCTTCTTCCAAGCCCACTTGGGCACCGCCGTCGCTGCTCCTCCTCCTGCGTCCGAAGCCGACGCCGAAGTCGCCACCGCAGCAGGCGGCGGCGGCACGACCGGCATCGTCGAGCAGTAGGGCGCAAAGTCCAGTCCCTGGTAGGCCGCGTCGTTGGCGTTCTTGCGCGCGTGGAACTCCCACGCGTCGTCCGGGACGCGGGCTGAGGCCTGTTTTTGGGAGGGAGGAGGTTTGTCGGAGTTTTTTTTCCGTTACGGAAAAACGGTTAGGTTTTTTTGTTCTCGCCTGCCTTGGCAGGCAACGTCGAGGTTGCTGCGTCAACTTGCACTTAGGGTTCAGGCCGTTTCCCCCCCCCAAAAAAAAACGGAGACGAGACTCTTTTCTTTTACCGCGACAGTCCAGACGTCGGGGGCGATCACGGGGGCGTCTCCGAGGACGTCCTCGGGCCTGGTCTTCTTCTGGGGAGAGGCCATCGCGGGAAAAGAAAGAGAGAGAGAGAGAGAAGGGGAGAGAGAGAGGGGAGAGGGGGTCAACGAAGGGAACAGGAGGGAACGAGAAGAGTGAGAGGCGAGCGAGCGAGCGAGCGAGCGAGTTTTTTTTTTTTCCCCCGGCGGCTCAGCGCTCTCGCTCACAATTCGTCTTCTCCTGCTCTCTCTTCGCACGCGCTCTCCTCACGCCTTCGCGCGTGTTTCAGAGAAGCGAGGTTCGCTCGCTCCCATATCGAGCGAGACCAAAGGCACCGAGGAGCCTCATCAGCGAAGAAGCTTGCCCCATTCATTCGCTCCTCGCACCGACGCTCGCCGCCCGACGTCAAATAAAAACGTCGGAAGCATCGAGTCGCTAGCCGCCGCTCGCATTCGCCCTCCTTTTTCCCCGCCTCCTCGGCCCGCCCCGCCCTCCCGCCCCCACGAACAGCCACCATGGCTCAGGGCGACCACATCGAGCTCGCGCGAAAGCGCCACGGCCAGCGCATGGACCACGCCGAGCGCGCCCGCAAGCGCGCCGCCCGCGCCCCCAAGCGCGCCGCCGCCGCCGCCCGCAACACGCTCGGCCTCAAGGGCAAGATCCTCGCCAAGAAGAACTACGCCGAGAAGGCCACGATGAAGAAGACGCTCGCGATGCACGCGGCCCGCGACCAGAAGCGCAAGGCCGGCGACGCCGACGCCGGCAAGTCCGCGGTGCCCGCCTACCTGCTCGAGAGGCAGCAGTCTGACCGGGCCAAGGTGCTGAGCAACACGGTCAAGCAGAAGCGCAAGGAGAAGGCCGGCAGGTGGGAGGTGCCGCTGCCCAAGGTCAGGCCGATGGCGCAGGACGAGGCGTTCCGCGTGCTGCGGTCGGGCAAGCGCAAGGCCAAGGCCTGGAAGCGCATGGTGACCAAGGTCACGTTCGTCGGCCCGACGTTCACGCGCAAGCCGCCCAAGTACGAGCGGTTCATCCGGCCGACGGGCCTGCGCATGAAGAAGGCGCACGTCACGCACCCGGAGCTCAAGGCCACCTTCTGCCTGGACATCCTGGGCGTCAAGAAGAACCCCAACGGCGCCTCGTACACGCAGCTGGGGGTCGTCACGAAGGGGACGGTCATCGAGGTCAACGTCGCCGAGCTCGGGCTCGTGACTCCGGGCGGCAAGGTCGTCTGGGGCAAGTACGCGCAGGTGACCAACAACCCGGAGAACGACGGGTGCATCAACGCGGTGCTGCTGGTGTAGCTGGTCGGTCTGTTGGTCCCTGTATCGTTCGCTCTCTTTTTTTTACTTGTAACAACTCGACGTCCCCCCCTCCTCCCGTTTTTTTCCATGAAGTATCAGAAGAAGAAGAAAAATTCGCGGCCTCGACGATGATGCCGCTTCACTGTTTCGTCCGGCGTCGTTGGGCATCGATCGCCGCTCGAACCGTTTTCCCGTCGCGCCTTTCTCTTCTCATTCGCGACGATGCGGCCACCATCGTCGCCGCCTCATCCGAGCGCGCAGGACGCCCCGTCGTCGTCGAGCTCGGACGCGATAGGTACGGAAAAGAGTCTCGAGCAGAGAGAGCTCCAAAAAGAGAGAGAGGCATGCCCTCATGATATTCTGCTCTCCACTCTCTCACCCTCGACCTCTTCCCCTCCGATACAAAAAAATCCACCTCGCACCAGCCGCGGCCGCCTGCGCCGCCCTCGAGTCCGGCGCCCTCCGGCTCGCCAACCACCCCACCGTCGGCCTCTTCTACGTGCGCGACCACGTCCGCGCCTCGCTGCCCTCCGCGCTCGCGACCGCCCGCCTGCTGGACTCGCGAGTGACGGGAGAGACGAGGGCCGCGGCGCACGACGCCGGGGCGGCGTCGGAGGCCGTCGCGATGCTGCGCGGGGCCGCTCCGGGGGCGATCGAGAGGATGGACGCGGCGCTGGCGTCCGCCGCGGCCTCGCTGGCGGCGATAGAGAAGGGGCGGAGAGGGGGCGGTGGGAGCAGCGGGGGCAGCCCGTTTCCTCCTCCTCCTCCCCCGAAGCCTCCGAGGCCGGGGGGCGCGGGCCCGGGCGCGCTGCTCTCGTCGCTGTACGAGGCCGCGACGGGAGGCGGCAAGAAGCAGTAGGAGGAGGAGATGGAGAAAGAGAGAGAGATGGAGAAAGAGAGAGAGAGAGAGAGAGAGAGAGAGAGAGAGAGAGAGAGAGAGAGAGAGAGAGAGAGAGAGAGAG
>Ga0210003_1002201_pt1 | contig 16625 bp, 5 predicted proteins | sample LantaG_FD_182804 | JGI IMG/M metagenome (GOLD analysis project Ga0210003, IMG submission 182804) | Deep subsurface microbial communities from Baltic Sea to uncover new lineages of life (NeLLi) - Landsort_02402 metaG (SPAdes) (version 2) | ecosystem: Environmental > Aquatic > Marine > Oceanic >...
TCTCGTTGTCCAAGCTCGAGCTGTTCCCGGCCTCGTGCGTCAGCGACGCGTCCTCTGCGGCGTGGTGGGGAAGCGAGGTGGTCGTCGTGAGCAGCAGCAGCAGCGGTTCCGGTTCCGGCTCTGGCTCCGGGTCCGGAGGAGGAGGAGGAGGAGGAGGGAACGCGGCGGCGACGACGACGACGACGCCGACGACGCTGCCGGCGAGCCCGCTCGAGGCCGCGATTGCCGCGACGGCCACGGCCAACGCCGCCAACGCCAACGGCTCCGGCCTCGCGGCCTTTGCCGCGGCGCAGTTCAGCCCGTCGGGCGTGCACCAGCACCAGCACCAGCACCAGCACCAGCACCAGCACCAGCACGCGCCGCCGCTCAACCTCCCTCCTCCGGCGATGATGATGGCGAGCGCAGGCAGCGGGGCAGTGCAGGCGCCGGTTGGTGGAGGAGCTCTCCACCATCATCAGCAGCAACATAACAACGGCGCCGCCGTCGTCTCTCTGCCTCCCCGGATCCCCCCGCGCGCGCCGCTCCCTCGCTCGCTCGCCGCGGCGGCGGCGACCATCAGCGGGAGAGGAGGAGGAGGAGGAGCAGGATCAGCCGGTAAACCGCAGACGCAGAGGCAGCAGCAGCGCTCCTCGCGGCTTCGCTACGGCGGGAGCAGCAACGGCAGCAACCAGGGCGGCTCGTCGAGCGGCGGAGGCTCCAATGCCGACGAGGAGGAGGACCAGCAGCGCCCCTCGAGCTCCCCTGACATCGAGTTCGCCAACGACTGCGACGACGACATCGACGACGAGTACGACGACGGCGTCGACGGCCTGGGCCAGCGTGCCGCCTCGGAGCCCAACGACTGCTGCGGCGGCGACGACGCCGAGGGCCGCCGCGGCGCCGCGGCGGCCGACCATGCCGCGGCCGTCGCCGACGTCGCCGCCGCGCACCCCGCCCGCTCCGAGCCCAACGCCTCGCCCTGGGACCTGCCCCCGGCCGTGGTGGCCGGGTACGCGAAGCTGGCCGCTGCCGACGCCGCCGCACACGTGGAGGCTGGCGCGGACGCCGCGGCGGCGGCGATGGCGGCCCGGGCGGCGGCCGTCGCCGCCGCGGGGCGCCTCACGCGCGCGACGCGCCGGAGGAGCTCGATCTCCCCTCCCGAAATGCAGCAAAACATCAGCGCCTCGGCCATCGCCGACGACACCCTGGAGCGCATGGACGACTACCTGGCGTCGTGGAAGCTCCCAGTGTTCAGCGGGGACGACGGGTGGGAGCCCCCTGCGCGGAACGGAGGCGGTGGGGGAAGCAGCAGTGGTGGGGGTCGGCGGAGCGGCAGCCGAGGAGGAGGTGGAAGCAACAAAGATGGCAGCGGCAACGGCAACAACAAAAGCGGAAGCCGGCAGTCTCCTCCTTCTCAGCGGCGGCGATCGGGCTCTGCTGGTAAAGGGAACAACAACACCAACAGCGCCCAGAACAACAACAACAGTGCCGACGCTCCGACGACGACTAGCTCTGGCGGCGGGAGCGGAGGCAGCGGAGGAGGAGGAGGCGGCGGAGGTTCGGGCTCTGGCAGCGGCGGCGGCGGCCGGAACAACGGCACAAGCCGGAGGAAGCGCCGCGACGGCTCGAGACAGCGGGCCAGCGGAGGGGCCGACTCCCGCGGGGCCACGCCCGTCGGAGCAGGAGGAGGGCGCGGCGGCGGCGGCGGCGGCGGGGGCGGAGGAGGCCCGAGCCCGACCCTCGGCGAGCTCGACCTGGACTTTTGAAAAAAAAAAACAATTTTGACCCACCCACCTCCCAACCTTGACCGCTTCCACCAAACCACCACACGATCACCTCTGAGTGGATATAAACACTAGAGGGATGAGAAAGAGAGAGAGAGTAGCGAAATGGATTTTATGCGATTTTTTTCCTCCTCGATTTTTCGAAAACTTTTCCGTTTTTTTTCTTTTCTTTTTCTTTTTTTCCCACCTTACCGAGCTCCCCTCAAAACACTCCTTCCCCCTTTCGGTTTATTTTTGGTCCGCGTCCTTTCTTACTATTACCATCCACATAAACAAAAAAACCACAAAAAAACACTGTTTGCTTTGTTTCTTGAGTGTCAAAAAGGAAACGAGAGGGAAGAAAAAAAAGTGAGAGAGCTTCAAGCCTTTCTTAACCTTTTTTCTTGCTTTCGTTTCCTTCCGCTTCAACGACAATTCCTCGCTTGTTTCACTTTAAAACTGTTTTTCATTTGTTCGTTCAGGGACTCGGGAGCGGCTGCGGAAACGCACAAAAAAGGGAGCGTTTTGGGGGGCCTCTATAGAGAGCTGCTGTAAGAGAGCGGAAAAAAGAGAGAGAGAGATCATTTCCCCCCCGTTTTTTTACATGTTTTTAGTTTCTTTCACTCTCCACCACCACCATCACCTCCAAAGGGCCAAGAGCCAGCAGGGTGCCTCGTCTTCCCCTCCGGCACTTTCGCAAACGTCTGGCTCACCAGCAAGGGGAACGCGATCGTCGCGTCGCAGTGCACTTTGACGGGTTTCGCGTCTGCCCTGATCTTGCCCCAAGACACCGCCTCGTCGGGCCTCGCGCCCGAGTCGGACCCGTCAAACTCCTGCGCCGTGCTGACGAAGACGGCGAAGTCGGCGCCGTTGCGCATCAGGTTAGCGTTGCAGACGTGGTGCTTCGGCAGCCCACCGCCCAGGATGACCAGTCCAGTCTTTCGAGGGGAAGCTTTCAAGGCTTCGTCGTTGACTCTCCGGACGTCGGCGACGATGTCTATCGAGAGGCCCGGAGGGTTCTTGTAGGAGTGAAAGTAGAGCATGTCCCCGAGCGACCCGTCCGTCAGCGCCGGGCAGTAGACCGGGATCTTGTTCTTGGAGGCCCAGTAACAGAAGGAGGAAGGGTCGTCGATCTCGCGGCCGAGGCGGGAGATGACCTTGGAAGGAGTCCAGCGAGTCTTGCCGTCGTCGTCTTGTTCTTCTTCGTTTTCGCTTTTCTTCTCCCCGTCCTGCTCCGCCTTCATCGCGTCCAGGATCGGCATGACCCAGTCCTCGAACGCGCAGTAGTTGGAGTTGGGAACCAGCATGTTCCCTATCCTGTTCAGGCCCCTCGCCCGCAGCTCCGAACCTTTCAGCGCATGGAAGTCGCCGACGCGGGTCGGTGCCAAACACTTGATGAGGTCCTCCTCGACCGCGCCCGCCGTCGTGACGATCACGTCGACAAGCCCGCGCTGGGCCAGGTAGCGGACCGTGTCTCGGACGCCCGAGGAGCCCAGGTTGGAGGTGAAGGCGAGGAAGATCTTGGTCGTGACGGAGCGGGGGTCGGGGCCTTCTTCGTTGGAATCAGAGTCGTTGGAGGTCGAAGCCGCTGCCGCTTCCGCTTCCGCTGCTGCTGCTCCGTTGGCAGCAGCACCGGCTGCCGCCGCTTCTTTCTCCTTCTGCTGCTTCTCCTTTTCAGTCAGCTCCAGGTCGTCGCTCAGCCTCCACGACAGCATCCGGTTGAGCTCGCCGACGGCCTGGCCGAGCGCCGTCGCCTGGAAGCCAGTGGTCGCCATCGCTCGCATCACGCCGTCGAGGGTCGCGGGCGCCTCGGCGCTGGTGCTGCTGAAGTCGAAGCCTCGGATGATGGGCGAGTCGAGCGTGGTGGAGGGGGCGAGTACGGACTGCGAGTTTGTTTTGGGGTCGGGAAGGAGGAAGAGGAAGGTTGAGGTTGAGTTTTTTTTCCTTCTTTGGCGGCTAGTTTTTTTGTGTTTTGTTTTCGCTTCTCTCGGTTCCTGCTCGAATTGCAACACCGTGGAAGCACGATGCCACCCAAGACCACTCGAGATGCGAGCTCACGACCGCCACCTACTTGGCTAGCGAGCGCCGGGACCGTGCCTGGCGCGTTCGCGGGCTGCTTGGCAGCGGCATGTTGATCGACGGCGGCCATCGTTTCTTTTCGTTCTTTTTTTTCGTTCGGCTCGCTCGATTGAAAAAATGAGAGAGAGAAAAAAAACTCGCCCTCTTCACAACGCATCCCCCTCCCCTGCGTTCCCCCTTTTTCACCTCTATTCACGCTTCTATCTCGCCTTTCAACCCCGGATACCTGTAGAGACGTCCCTCATGTACCCCTGAGACTGATCCAGAAGGGGAACAAGAGAGCACGCTGAAGAGAGGAGAGGCCTGCAAGAAGAAGAGGAAAAAAAGGCACTGGAAAAAACTCGATGCCTCCTCCTGCTCCTGCTCCTCCTTCCTCCGCGGTCGTCGTCTACGACCGCGAAGCCGTGCTCTACCGCCACGCTCTCACAGACGAGAACGAGGACGCTCCCTTGCTCTGCAGCTCCCCGTGCGGGAAATACCTCGCGCTGTGCCCGGCGAGCGGGGAGCCGGCGCTCTTGTTCGACGTCGCCGCGAGTTCGTCGTCGTCGTTGTCGAGCAAAGGCGACGACGATGCTTCTTCGTCATCTCTTCTGTCGCCGCCGATGCGGCTGGACACCTCCGGGACGCGCATTCTCGCCGCAGCGTGCGAGGGCGGGTCGGGTTCCTTCGCTGGGGCGCAAAGCGACGGAGGGATCTACTTGTCTACGGCGTGAGTTTGGGGGAGAGAGAAGAATAGTTTTTTCCTTTCAATTTCGATGGGCGCGTTTCGGCGGCGGCGGTTTCGCTTTTTTTCCCCCCCTTTGCTTCTTCTCACCTCCGACCTCGGCCTTCGACCTTCCTCTTCTAAAACAAAAAAAAAACACAGCTACGGCCTCCCGGCACGCTTCATCCCCGCAGCAGAGTCCTCGCTCCCCGCGACGGCACCTCTGTCGCTGGCCTTTGGGCCCCGGGGGCAGAGCCTGCTGGCCCTCTACCCGGACGGTCGGCTCTTTTCCCTCCCCGTCGCCGCCGCAGCGGCGGCCGCCGCCGACGCTTCTTCGGCTTCAGCCCCTCCTCCTCGCTCTTTCCTCGTCGCCGACGCCACCGCGACGGGCTCCGCGGCCTGCTGCATGGCCGTCGATTCCGCCTCGGAGTTCCTGCTCCTCGCGGGGCCGGGCGCCGCGGCGGGCGGAGAGGGCGGAGGCGAGGCGACCGCCGCTGCCGTTCGGGCGAGCCTGTGGCGCTTTGAGTCTGATTCGTCTCCTCCTTCTCCTTCTTCTCCTTCCTTGACGCTCACGAAGGTCACAGCCATCGGCAAGCCCCGCCCTCGCTCGTGGGTGAGTTCTTTCTTAGGAGGGTCCAGACCTCCCAAGGGGTGGAGGGCCATCTTCGCGAGGAGGAAAGGCGAAGACGACGACGACGACGACGACGACGACGACGACGACGACGACGACGACGACGACGACGACGACGACGACGACGACGACGACGACGGAGAAGAAGTCAAAAAACCCACTCATTCTCCTGCTCTCCTCGCCGCCGTCACCGCTGGAGGCCATTCCGCGCCCGCGCTCTTCGTCGCCAGTCCCGTCTCGTTGTCCAAGCTCGAGCTGTTCCCGGCCTCGTGCGTCAGCGACGCGTCCTCTGCGGCGTGGTGGGGAAGCGAGGTGGTCGTCGTGAGCAGCAGCAGCAGCGGTTCCGGTTCCGGCTCTGGCTCTTCTGCTTCTGCTTCTGCTTCCGTCGCTGCTCTCGCGCCGCCGAGCGGCGCCTGCGTCTTGGCGACTTCTTCTTCGGAAGCCAGCTCCTCCTCTTCGTCTTCGCCTTCTTCTGTTCTTGTCGAACAACTCACCACGCTGATGAGCAGGGCCAGCGAGCACGGAAGAGTCGAGCGAGTCGCGCTGCTCAAGTCGTTTGTCGAAGCCGAAAAATCCGTCGTCGTCCTCACCGCGAGGGAGCGCCTGCCCCCGGCCGCCGCCGCCGCCGCCGCAGCCGCCGCAGGGGACTGGTCCACGGCCTGCTCCATCGCCGCGACCGGAGGAGGAGCAGGAGGCTGGTTTGCTCGCAGGGCGGACGCCGTCGTCCACCTGCCCCGCTGGAGGGCGATCTGCTCGACAAACGGGAGCGAACCCGGGTCGTCGTTCCCCGGAGGCGGCGCTTCGGCCGAGGCCGCGGCGGCCTGCCTCACCGCCCTGCGGTCCCGCAAGGCGGCGGTCGCCGCGGCGCTGTGCTCCGTCTCGTCGAGAGGGGACGCCGCCGTCCAGAAGGGGCTGATCGACTGGGCGCTGCGGGAGATCTCGCTGCACTGGCCTGGAGGCGACGACGACGACGACGGCGACGACCGTGACGAGGGTGAGAAGAAGAGCGGAAACGCCAAAGCCGAAAATTTCAATGAAAATGAAGAAGAGGAAGCGCTGGCCCTCGCGGCCTCCTGCTCCGGCTTCCCTCCTCCTCCGTCGACCAGCTGGCCCCTGCGGCGCCTCCCTTCGCACCTGTGGTGGGCCACGGCCAAGCGAACGGCCCTGCGGCACGCGGAGAGGCTCGCGACGGTCTCGACCTTGAGCTCGAGAGATTCGAGGTCGAAATTCGACCGGGCGGCGTTCGCGGCGCTGCGGGACGTCGACCTTTCCGAGGTCGCCGCCGGCGTCTGCGCCGCGGGCCCCGCCGCCGCCGCCGCGGCGGCGGCTCTGGAGCCCCTGCTGCGTCTGCACCCGAGGGCCATGTTCAGCTGTTCGACCTCCTCCTCGCTTCCTCCTGCTGCTCTCCGAGCGCTCTCGTCGCTGCCGGAGACGACGCCTGTCGCCGAGGTCGTCGCCCTGCTCCGGCTCGTCGTCGAAGCTTCGAAGGAAGCAGCAGCAGCTGCCGCTTCTTCTTGTTCTTCTTCTTCTTTTGTCATCGACGCCTGTGAGCGCTCCGCGGTCACCGCCGCCCTGGAGGCAGCTGGCGTCTCGGGCAGCGCCGACCTGCTCCCTACCGAGGCCGCGATCGCAGACAGGGGCAGCGCAGCCGTCGCCGCCTCTGCCGCTTCTGCTTCTGCTTCTGCGTCTTCTCCGTCTTCTTCTTCTTCTTCCCTTCCTCCGATCTCGGACGAACAGGTCGCCGAGTGGGCCTGCGCCCGCTCTCTGGCCGTGGACGCGAGGACGGGCCAGCTGGGCGCCGCCGCGGCGCTGCTGGACGCCGTGGCGACGCTGCTGGTCGACAGAGGCAGCGGGAAAGGAGGCGGGAACGCGGCGGAGCGCGTCGCGGCGCTCGCCGAGGCCGCGAGGGAGCTGTCTGCCGCCGCTGCCGCCTCTCCTTCTTCGGGCCCGCTCGACGCCTGCCGCGACGCAAGCAGCAATGATGACGACGACGACGACGACGCCGAAGACGAAGACGGCGAGGAAGAAGCCGACGAAGATGACGGCGAAGAGACCTCTTCTCCTCCTTCGGTGCTCTCCTCGGCCTGGACCTTACCTCTAGCCGCCTTTGCCTCGGCGCCTCCGCTCGAGCGGGCGCGCGTTTTGCTCGGCGGCGACGGGAGGAACGCAACCGCCCGGGGGCGCGCCGCAAACTCCCTGTTTCGCTCGATCCCTTCCCAGGAGGGCAGGGACGAGGCCGCCGCGGCGCTGCTGCTGTCCTTTGGAGGAGGAAACGGGAAGAAGAAGAAGAAGCAAACGGCTGCGCGCAAGCTTTCTGCCGCGGCAGAGCTCGTCGCGGCCGAGGCCGGCGACCTCCGCCTGTTCTCCTCGCATGAGAGGCTCGCCGCGGCCTGCGTCTCCGCCGTCTATTCCCTGACCCATTCCTCTGCTTCTTCATCAACCGACCTCTGGGGCCCTGCTCTCGCGCTGCTCCACGTCGCGTGGAGGCCCCTGCGTGCCGCCGACGTCGAGCAGAGGCGCCGGGAACGAGCCGAAGAGAGGCGGCGGAGGCAGGAGGAGAGGGAAGAAAAGAGGTCGAGGAGGAAGAAGGCCGAGTCTTCTTCTTTTGCTTCTGTCGTCGAGGAAGAAGAAGAGGAAGATGCGATATCCAAGGGAGAGGGCCAGGGAAAATCTGCTGATGCGGACGGGTGGGAAGACGCGTCGATCGCGAGCGCGAAAGAGGAAGAAGAGGAAGAAGAGGAAGAGGACGAGGAAGAGAGCGGCAGCAGCAGCAACGCCGCCGCCTCTTCTTCCGAAGAAGAAGACGAAGACGAAGATGACTATCACTTCTTCGACGTCGCGCCTCCTCCGGCTCCCGGGTTTACGCTCTCCGAGATCGCCAAAGCCGCTGCGGCGTGCCGCGCCGCGGCGCTCCTGCGCTCTCGGAGGCTCGGGGGGCAGCTCTCGTCCGCCGCGCAGATCCGAGACGCGAGTGAGGCCTCGACAGCGCTCGTTGCGTCGTTCGTCGCCGCGGCCGTCGCCGCCCTCCGTGGCCCTCCCGCCGCTGCCGATTCCGAGTGGGTCGAGGCCTCGGTGGACCTCGAGGACGTCAGGGCTGCCGTCGAGGCGTTTGGTGGTGGTGGTGACGACAACGACGAGGAGGGACGAGAAAGCTCTTCATCGTCGTCGTCGGTCGCTGCGCCGCTCGCGGCAGGCGCTCTTGCCTGCTGCCGCTGGCGTGCAGCCAGGACGCTTCTGGAGTCTCTGCCTCCTTCTCTGGCCTCTGCGGTCGCTCTCTCGGCTGGCGTCGAACACCTGCGGCAGGCGACTTCCCTTTCCGACGACGCCGTCGCCCACGCGCAGCAGTGCCTCGGCCTCGCTCCAGAAGGCGACGGCGACGGCGACGGCGAGAAGAGAGACGAAAACCTCTCCTCGGCCCGCCGCGCCCTCGCCGCCCTGCGACGCCTCTCCGACTTCGGCGTCGACGTCTCCAGCCCGGCCTCCTTCTTGGACCCTGCGTCTGGCGACAGGATGGAGGCGATCTCGGCGGTGATCGCGGGGTGGGCCGGGGCGCCGCGCGAGCCCGGGGCCGTGCTGCGCCTCGCAGAGGATCTTGACGTCGTCAGGCCGGTCCCGGCCTCTCTGATGGCTCGGCACGACTCTGATGTTGATGCTGAAGCTGCTGCTGCTGTAGAGGCGGCGGCGCTGGACCCGCGGAGGGTGCAGGTGCTCGTCGCTCTGGGGCAGGCGGCGCTCCGGGCAGGGGACGCCGACGCCGCCGCGGCGCGTGCCGCCGAGGCGGCCTCGGCGGTCTCCGTCGCGGCAGCTGCAGCTGCTGCTGCTGCCTCTGGACGGAGCCGAGGAGTCGACGACGACGATGATACTTCGGAGATGGAGCACGCCACGGCCGGCGCCTGGCGCCTCGCCGCGGCGGCCGCGGACGCTCTCCTCCAGTCCAATCCTTCTTCTTCTTCTTCCGAAACTACTCAGCGACGCTCGCGCTTTCTCCGCGCCTTCGCCCTCGCCTTTGCTCCCCCCGGCGACGCCCTCGCCGACCTCGTGCTCCTCTGGGACCAGGCTCGAGGGAGGAAGGGAATGACGGGAGGAAACGAACCTGAGAACGAAACCCGGCTCCTCCTCGCTTCGCGCCTGCGTCGGGCGATCGAGGACCCTTGGCGCTCGTCGTCGCCCGCGGCCCCCTTGCTCGTCGCGCCGCTCTCCTCGCGCTGGCCCCGCGGGTCCCTGCCGGCGGGAAGGCCCCTCCCTTCCTGCGGGGACGCCGCGGAGGCTCTGGCAGCCGTACTGGCTCTGGGCCCCGCGGAGGGGGCCGCGGCCTTGGCGGAGCTCGCCTCTGCTGCCGCTGCCGGAAAAGAGGAAGGAGAAGAAGGAGATGAAAGGTTTTCTTTTTCTCTTTCTTCTTCTTCGAGTGCCCTCCCTCCCGCTGGGGCTCGCGTCGCGGCCCTGCTAGGAGCCTTCCACGCCGGGCTGCTGCTTTTGTCGCAGCAAAAGGGGAAGGCGGATGAAGTCCCTTCGCTGCTGGAAAAGCCGCCGCTCGAGCTCTGGGCTTCCGCCTCCGCTTCCGTTGCAAAAGAAAAAAACGACCCCACTTCTCTTCTCTTGCTCTCCGCCGGCGCCGCCGCCGAACAGGCGGCAGCGGCCTGCTCTTCCGACCGAGCCCTGCAAGCCGCCCTTCCGGGCGTGGACGCGCTCAGATGGCGCTCCGCGGGCGCAAGGGGGAAGGCGTTTCGGGCCTCGGCCCTCGCCGCGGGCGCCGCTGCCGCCGCCCGCGCCTCCCCCGAGACGCGCAGGGAGCAGCCGCCGCCCCTCGAGAGGCTGGTAGCCCTCGCCGCCCGGACTGACGGAGGGGAGCACCGCTGGCGCGTGGCGGCGACCTACGCCTGCGAGCTGCTGGTGTCGCTCGGGGAAGGGGGAGAAGGCGAAGGAGGAGGAGGAGGGAGGTGCCCTTCGGCCGACGCCCCGCTCGTGCGAGCAGCGAGGGACGAGCTCCGCTCGCTGCGCCGGAGGTGCGGCGAAAACCCTGCCGAGTGGGGGCAGGCCCTGCTGGGCCTTCCCTGGAGGGCTCTGTCCCCCGGGAACGCCCCGCAGATGGCTCTGTGGCTGTCGTCGATGGAGGACGCTGAGAGGGGGAAGGCGAAGGTGATATCTGTCGTTGCAGGAGGAGGAGCTGGAGGAGGAGCTTCGACGGTGACGACGGCGGCGACCTCTTTCGCGACCGCGCCGACTAATGCTTCGAACCTCTCCTTCGCTCCCTCGATGACTTCTTCCTCCACGTCTTCTTCTTTTGCTTCTCCCTCTGCGTCAGCCGACGCGCTCGCCTCCCTGCGCAAGTCCCTGGGCCTGGCTTCGAGGGCGCGTCCCGGGCTCGACACGCGAGCCCTCGCCGCGCCGGCTGTCGAGGCGGCGCTTGGCGGCAGCGTCGGCGGCGCTTCTGTCGGAAACGGACTAGGGGAAGGAGAAGGAGACGGCGAGGAAGAGGAGGAGGTCAACCAGCGGCCCAGCGAGTCTTTGTCTTCTCTGTGCGGGGTAGACTCCCCGTGGGGACCTCCGGCTGTCTCCGCCGCGGGCGTGCTCTTCAGGGCCGCGACGGAGCTCGCCGTTGAAGCGGCGGTAGCAGCAGCGGCAGGCGGGGACAACAGAGAAGGAGAAGAAGAGAACGCCGCCGTCGCCGCGCTGCAGGATCTGTCCCGCGCGGTCGACTCTCTTCCCTGCGCTGTCTTCGCGTCTCCCTCGACGACGCGTCCCAGCGGCGACGCGGTGCGCCTGGCCGCGGCGTGCCGCCTGCTTTCCCTCTCTGTTGCTTCCGCTTCTGCTTCCGTTCCTGGAGAGGGAGACCAAGGAGAACAAGAAGATGGAGGAAATCTCGCCATCTCCCCCGACGACGCCTACGACCTTGCCGTCGCCGCCGCCGCTGGCTGCTCCCCCGCGTCCGCTGCCGCCCTGGCGCGCTTTGCTCTCGGTGGTCCTCCGCCGCGAGAGGTCGTCGCCGGCTTCGAGGAGGCGGCGGGAGCTGTCGTCGTCGATGAGAGCTCGAGCAGCAGCGACCCAAAGCTCTGGGTCCCCGCCGCTCTCCCTTCTTCCCCGGGACTGCCGCTGCACGTCCGCGCCAGGGCTGCCGCCGACGGAGAAGCAGCTTTGAGAAGCAGCAGCATTGGAGGAGGAGAACACGATGGTGAATCCGCTCTGTCGCTCGCCCTCGCCGCCGACGAGCTCGCCGCGGCCGGCGCGCGCGCCAGGGCCCTGTGCGCCCTCCGCGACGGCGGCGCCCGCCTTGGAGACGACGACGTCGCCGCGGTCGCGCGCGCGATGGATTCCGCTTCCGGTCGTTCCGGAGAAGATTCCCTGCGCGCCCTGGTGGTGCGAGGGGTCGGGTTCGCGAGGCTCGCGGCGGCGGCCCGCGCCCTGGGTCTCAGCGCGGCTCATCGATCTCCGGGGGACGAGTTTGCCGCCGCCGGCGCGGCGCTGACTTCTGTGCTCTCGGAGGCCGCTCTCTGTTCCTCCTCGGATGAGGACGAACAAAATGGCTCCTCCGCAGCAGCAGCGGCTGTCCAGGGTGTGATGGCTTCCCTCGCGGCCCCGGCGCCGACGGCCCCAACCGGCGCCCTGGCCGCTGCCCGCGACGCCGCCTGGCGGCTGCTGCTCTCCTCTCTCTCCTCCTCAGAGAGCGGGAGCTGCTCCGTCGCGGCGCTCGAGGCGCTCTCTTCGCTCGCTTCCTCCGAAACCCCCTGGAGGGGCTGGCGCCCTCCAGCCGAGGCTTCCGGCTCTCTGGAGCTGGTGCGCCTCGCCGCTCTCTCCTCCGCGGCGGTCGCGAAAGGGTCAGCGGCAGCAGCAGCAGCAGCAGCAGCAGGAGGAGGGAGCGCGAAAGCTTCTCCTTCTTCCTCGTTGTGGCGCTTCTCGGCCGCCAACCTCGCCTCGGCAGAGAGCGCCCGCGCCGCCTTCCTCGGGCTCCTGACGCGGAGCGACTCGCGCTCGCTGCCCGCTCTGGGGAGCCTCCTCTCCGACGTGTGGCTCGACGGGAGGGTGTTCCCGCCTGCGGATGCCGCTGCTCCCGCTGCTGCTCTTCCCGCTGTTGCCTTTGAAAACGGGGGAGGAGAAAACAGCGACGAAGGCGACGACGGCGCTCCTGTTGCTCCACCTCTTCCTCCTTCCTCTTCTGCCGTCCCTCCCCTCATCTCCTCCTGCTACCGCTCCCTCCTCGTCGAGATGCTCTCCCGCCGCGGGGAAGTCGGATATGCGGCGGCCTCTGTCGCCGCCGCTGCTCTGCGCGTCGCCGACGCCGCGGCGGCCAGGGGCGCGACGCTTCTCCCCGCAGCCGAAGACGCGCTCGCCGTCTGTCGGAGCTGCTGTTGTTCCGTTCCGAATCCGACAGAAGAAGACAAAACCTCCGTGCTCCTGCTGGGCGCCTCCCTGGGGGCCCTGCTGGCCCCTCTCGAGGCCTCGGCGGAGCAGGTGGCGGCTGCTGCTGCGGCCGGGGCGGAAGAGGCAGCGAAAGCAGCAGAGGTAACGACTGAAGAAGAAGAAGAAGGAGAAAGAGCCGCCGCCCCCTCCGTCGCTCCTCCGTCTTCTTCGCCCTTCGACTCCACCTCCGCCGCCGCCTCGCTCGTGGCCGCGCTCGTCGCCAGGGGATCCGTCGTCGAGCTCGCCGGCGTCGCCCCCGCCTTGCTCGATACCGCGTTCGGGCGCCTGCTGGCGGTCGGCCTGCCTGAGATCGGCGGCATAGACGGCGATGGCGGTGGTGAAGGAAACGAAAGAGAAGAAGAAGGAGAGCAATCGCAGCTCAGCGACTGGCGCGCCTGCTCCCTGCCCGCCGCGGCGGCGTGCCTCGCCTCCGCGGGCCACGTCGAGCTCGCCTCGGGCGTCGCCGCCCGCCACGCGGGCCAGAGCGACGCGGCCTGCGGCCACCTCTCGGCGAGCCTGCCGCTGCTCCGGGCCTACCTGCGCTCGCTGGTGCTGCCGCCGCTGTGCGACCCGCGGGGGGCTCCGCAGGTCGCCGCGGCGATCGCAGCGCCTGCTCCGGCTCCCGGGGCCGTCGCTGCCGTCTGGAGGGGCCTGCCCGGGGCTGCTGTGGAGGCTCTGAGGGTGCTTGACGAGGCGACGGCGGCGGAGTAGTGGAAGTTGATGTTGTAAAAAAAAGTTGTGTTCGTGGATTTTTTGATCGAGGTCGAGGTCGGAGGGAAAAAAAACGTCAGTTTCGATGCCAATCACAACTCGTTCCTGTTTCTCTCTTTCTCTCTCTCTTTCTCTCTTCCTCTCCCTCTTTCTATGCTCCCTACTTCTAGCCGCAGGACTGCAGGAGAGATGGATACGAACGAAGAAGGCGCACCTGCTGCCGGAGGTCGCTCCCGCAGGAAGAAGGCGCCGCCGACGCGCCGAGGAGGAGGAGCAGCAGGAGCTCCGATCGATGCCAATGCCGACGTCGATGCTTCTCTCCCTTCCGGCTCGTCTCCTGCTCCCGCAAGAGCCCCGGGCCCCAATCCCTCCCGCCAGCGCACCCTCCTGGAAAGGCTGATTACGATGGTCGGAGGCTATGGGGACGAAGACGAGGACGGAGGCCGCCGCCGCCGCGGGAGACCCGCGGCCAAAAGAGCTCCCCCAAACTTCTTCGTCGGCTTCGGCCGCTTGCCCCCGCCCCCCGAGCGCGAGGAGCAGTTCGTTCTCTCCTCCGCGATCGCCGTGTCGGTCGTCCAGGGGGAGGAAGCCTCTGTGCGAGCCCTGAAGGCAGGGGACCTGCTCCGCCCCGTGTGGCTCGAGGAGGGCGAAGAGGAGGACGAAGGTGGAGGAGAAGGAGCAGAGGCGGGGGGCGCGCCGTCTTCGGCGTCTGTCGGCCTCGCCCTCGCCTCCGACGACGACGAAGACGCCCCGCGCGTCGTGGCGACGCTCCGCGTCCCTTCCTCGCGCGCCGCAGATGCCCTTATTCACCTGTGCAGGCCCGCCTCCGCCCTCAAGGGCGCGGTTCGCGCTGTGGTCCAGGTTTCGAAAAGGGCTTCTTCGTCTTCGAACTCTTCAAATTCTTCGACTCCTTCTTCGACCTTTTCCGTTTCGCTCGGCCTGACCCTGGACGTGCTCCGCGAGGCCGCCACGTACCCCCCGGACCAGGGATACGACGACACGCGCGTCAGCAGGCACCTGCTGGCCCTGCTGCGCTGGCTGCGGGCCGATCGATTCGCGTGGAGCTGTTCTCCTTCTTCTTCTCCATCGTTGCCGCCATCACCGCAACAGCCTTCTTCCTCCTCTTCACCTTCTCCTTCCGCTTCTTCTCCCACTCTCGACGCCGCCTCCCTCTTCGCCGCGATCCGCCCCCCACTGGACGCCCCACGCGTCTCCGGGTGGGACAGCATCGCGGGACTGGCCCCAACCCTGCGCCCTTACCAGGCGAGGGCTGTCGGGTGGATGGTGGCGAGGGAGGAAGCAGAAGAAGGAGAGGAAGAGGAAGAGGAAGAGGAAGAGGAAAAGGAAAAGCCCGAGCAGCGAAGCGCCGGCCAGGCGGCAGCGCACCCGCTGTGGGAGTTCGTCTCCGAGGAAGACGGGACGCCGGGGGAGGCGAGAGCTAGAAGGCCAGGGGCGACGAAGACGACGGCGACTCGCCTCGGCTCCATCTTTTTCAATCGAGTGACCGGCCGCGTCTCCTTTTCTTCTCCCGCCGCCAACGCCGCCGCGCCCCGCGTCCGAGGGGGGATCCTCGCTGACGAGATGGGCCTGGGGAAGACAGTCGAGCTCCTCGCTTTGATCCTGAAGCAGCGCCAGAGGGCGCGAGAGGAGGGAACGAACGGGAGGGAGCACCTCTGGGCAGTCCGCCGCGCGGAGAGGGAGCGCCGCGAGCGCGTCGAGTGCCCCTGCGGCGCCGAAGGCCCCACCTCGTCGGCCGACTATGCTGTCCTCCCTGTCGGGACCTTCTGGATCCAGTGCGACGAGTGCGACGCGTGGTGCCACTCCTCGTGCTGCGGTCTCGCGCAGCGCCGGAGGCCGCGCGAGGAAGAGGGGTGGGCGTGCGGCGCGTGCCTCTTCGCGAGGGCTGCCGAGGTCGTCGAGGGAAAGAAAAACAACGACGCTTCCTCTTCCTCCTCCTCTTCCTCTCCCTCTTCCGCTTCTGCTTCTTATTCTGCCTCTTTCTCGGGCCCGCTCACGACGCTCATCGTCTGCCCGACGCACATCGTGGGACAGTGGGCCAGCGAGCTGCAGAGGCACGCGGATCCCGGGGCGCTCAAGGTGGTGGTGTACGAGGGCCAAGGGGGAGCAGGAGGCAACGGCGCCGGCGGCGGCTGCGGCGGAAAGCTCGTCCCGCGCGACGACGGCGGCGGCGGCTTCGACTTCGTGCAGAGGGAGGAGTCCGGCGCCGCCGTCCTCGGAGGCCGCTACGGCGGCGTCGTGGGCGCGGGAGACCTCGCCGCTGCGGACGTGGTCCTCGTCTCCTACGAGACGCTGAACAGGGAGGTCTTCCGCAGCGCCGAGGGCGAGATGGGTGACGCCGTCGTCGCCGACCCTCTCTCTCTCTCTTCTTCGCTTTCGCGCCGCCACTCCTTCCGCGCCCCGAAACGGTTTGCCGCCCTTCCTACTCCGCTGACGCGCCTCGTATGGAATCGCGTCGTCCTCGACGAGGCCCAGGAGGTCGAGTCCGGGGCCACGGGCGCTGCGCTGCTGGCCTCCCGCCTCGCCGCGCGCTGCCGCTGGGCGGTGACGGGCACTCCCTGCGGCGCCGGCGGGCATGGAGGGATCGACGACCTTTTCGGGCTGTTTTCTTTCCTGCGGGTGGAGCCGTGGGGGGTGTCGCAGAGGGTTTGGCGCGAGGGGCTGGTGGGGCCGGCTGCCGCGGCGTGGGGGAGTGCGAGTGCGAATGCTTCTTCGTCATCTGCTGCTGCTTCAGCTGCTGCTCGCGACCGCCTCATCGCGGCGATGGCCCCCTCTCGAGGTGGACTGCTCTGGCGCTCCTCCAAGCTCGACGTCGCCGGCGAGCTCGCTCTGCCGCCGCAGCGGCAGGCCTCTACCGCTCTGGAGCTCTCGGCCGTGGAGAGGCACTTTTACGACCTGATGCACGCGCGAACGGCGCGCTTTGCGAGGTCGGTGCTGCCGTCGGGGCTGCTGTCGGCCGCGGCCGCCGCGGCGCGCCGCGCCGGAGGAGGAGGAAGAGGAGGAGGGAGAGGAGCGAGCGCTGCTGCCGCGGGCTCTCCTCCTTCTTCTTCTTCCTCTTCGAATCGACCCTTGACCAAGGACGAAGAGAGGAAGGTCCTGGCCCCTCTGACGGCTCTCCGCCAGGCCTGCATCCACCCTTCGATCGGGTCGAGAGGGCTGAGGCTGGATGGCGCAGGTAAAGAAAGGAGAGGTGGATGATGATTTGTTCTCTCGAAAACCTGGGTCTTGCGCGCGCGAAGAAGAATGAGAGATGCGTTTTTTTATTTCTTTGCTTTCGAATGATATGCTCACTCTCTCTCTCTCTCTCTCTCTCTCTCTCTCTCTCTCTCTCTCTCTCTCTCTCTCT
>Ga0210003_1002202_pt1 | contig 16620 bp, 19 predicted proteins | sample LantaG_FD_182804 | JGI IMG/M metagenome (GOLD analysis project Ga0210003, IMG submission 182804) | Deep subsurface microbial communities from Baltic Sea to uncover new lineages of life (NeLLi) - Landsort_02402 metaG (SPAdes) (version 2) | ecosystem: Environmental > Aquatic > Marine > Oceanic >...
CTCTCTCTCTCTTCTCTCTCTCTCTCTCTCTCTCTCTCTCTCTCTCTCTCTCTCTTTTCCACAACCACCTCTACCACCCCAAGGCCTGGGCCGACACCTTCATCTCCGAGCTCAACGACACGCACGTCGAGGCCGAGCTGCGAACAAAGCACATCCCGCCGCAGCTCGACTCTCGCGTCGCCGCGCAGGCGGCCGCCTCGTGCCGCGGCCGCAGGCTTTTGGTTCTGGGCTTCAACGCGACGCTGACCTCTTCGTCGGCGAGCGACGCCGGCGTCGGCGTGGGCGCCACGGGCATGGGGGTCTGCGACGACATCGAGCGGATCATCTCGGCCGCTGGCGGCGGCGGCGTCGGGGGCAGCAGAAGCGGAGGCAACCAGAGCGGGGCCATGGCAGCAGCACTGACCGCCGCGGCGGCGTCGAAGCGCCAGCAGCAGTTCGACGCGCTCGCCGCCGCCGCCCGTGTTTCCCCGGCTGCCCGCGCCGCCGTGGAGCGTCTCGCCGCGGACCCGCGCAACGTCATCGTGATCTTCTCGGGCTCGGACCGCGCGAAGCTCGACGAGGCCTTTGGCAACCTGAAGAGCAGCAGCGGTGGCGAAAGCGGCCAAGTATGGCTCGCGGCCGAAAACGGCGTCTTCGTCAAACCCCCCGGGAGAGACTGGGCGGCGCTGATCGAGCCCCCGAAGAAAGAATGGATGGACGCCGTCCAGACCGTCTTCGACTACTTCTGCGAGCGCACCCCTCGCTCCTACGTTGAGGCTCGCGCGACCTCGGTGGTCTGGAACTACAAGCACGCCGACGCCGAGTTCGGCCGCCTCCAGGCCCGGGACCTGCTGCAGCACCTGTGGACTGGCCCCATCTCCAACGCTCGCGTGGACATCGTGCAGGGTTCGAGGTCGGTGGAGGTGAGGCCTGTGGGGGTTTCGAAGGGCCTGTGCATGCAGAGGATCGTGGGCGCGATGGCGGAGGAGGCCGCGGCGGCGTCGGCGGTGGCGGCCGCCGCGGCGGCAGCGGCCAAGGTCGCGGCCGAGGTCGAAGCGAGCGCAAGGAGCGGTAACAACGGCAACACCAACGACGACGCCGATTCCGCCTACCCTCCACCTTCCTCCTCGCCCGTCCCCACCGCCGAGGAGGCGGCGGCCCACGCACGAGCCTCGCTCAAGGCGGCGGCGGCTGCCAACGAGCCCTTCGACTTCGTCCTCGTCGCCGGCCATTTCCTGGCGCGCGACGAAAACATTTTCACGTTTTTCGAAGGGAGGTTGCCTTCCGAGGCGGACGGGGGCGCCGACGGTCTGACGACCTTCCCTCCTCGCGCACCCGCCGGGTTCGAAAACGGCGGGTGGCAGGGCGGGGGCTTGCCTGGGGATATCGGCGGGGTCTTTGGCGGCGTCGGCGTTGGAGGAGGGCAGTTTCCCGCCGCCCCACCTTCGGTGCTGCAGCAGCAACAGCAGCAGCAGCAGCAGCAGCAAGCCGCTGCTGCTTCCGCTGCTGGTTCTGCTGCTGGTTCCACCACCGCAGCGTCCTCCGACTCCTACTCGGCGGGCCACTCGCTGCGCGGCGCGCCCGGGATGCCCCCTCGCTCGCCGCAGAGGAGCTCGAACAACAACGCATCAGCTCCTCCTCCGGCCGCGGGCTCCTCTTCGCCGTCTCCTCTGCACCCGCTGCCCGAATCCCCGAACGAGGGTCTGGAAGACGGCGTCAGCAACGACGCGGGAGGAAACAACGGCTACAGCGACAACGGGAAGCCCAGCTCTCCGCTACCCGTCCCTCGGTCGAAGCAGGCCTACGTTCCTGGCGAGGCCGCCGCAGCGGTGCTCGCTGCCGAGGCTGCGGCGGCGGCGGCGGCAGCTGGAGGGGGAGGCGGCGTGAGCGCCAACTCTTCTCCTTCGCCGCCTCCTCCACTTGACGCCATCCCTCCCTCCTCCCCTCCGTCAGGGCCAGCTGCAGCAGCAGTCGCTCACCACCACCACCACCACGCCACCGCCACAGCCGGGACGGGCGCAGCGACGCCGCCCACCCCGGCGAGCGCGGACTGGGCAGGGGCGTCGCTGCTCCCCTTCTTACCTCCGGCCAACCTGTTCACGCTCACTGTCGGTCGGAAGCGGTCGCAGGCGAGGTACTTCCTGTCCGGGTCGACGGACGTGGCGGAGCTGCTGATGTCGGTGTCGGAGGCGACGGCAAGGAAGTAGTAGTCGTTTTCTTTTGTTTCAGACTTTTTGTAATTTGAGACTTTTCATTTCTTCGTTCATTCTTTTCTTTTTCTTTCTTTCTTTTCTTTTCTCTTTCTTCCTTCAAAACAAAGGCGTTACCTTTTCTCTCTCTCGAAAACGAACGAATGCTCCAGAGGGCCATCTGCGCCTCTGCTGCTACCACGGCTGGTGCTGCTTCCCTGGCGGCGAGAGGGGGAGGGAGCGCGCTCTGCGTTGCTGCTGCTGCCTCCTCCTTTTCCTCGGCGAGAGCAGGAGGCAGCGGTTTTCTTCCCCTCCTCCTCGTTCGATGTCGCTCACTCTCGTCGATGCCGCCAATCAACATGGCATCTCCTTCTTCTTCTCCCTCTCTCGTCTGGGCTGCGCTCGAGTCAAAGTTTCATGACTGCGTTGGTCCCAACCACGAGCGTCCGGATCGCGTGAGGGCAGCCTGCTCGAAGCTCGAGAGCGAAGGCGAAGAGCTCGCGTCGATCTGTCGCCGCATCGACGTCGACCTCTCGACCTCATCGTCTCGAGCCCGCGCCGCGGCAGAGGCCGTCCACTCCGCCGCCTACCTCTCGCGCCTCGAGAAGCTCTGCGAGGAGTCCGAAAAACTGAAGAAGCCTCTGAAAGTCGCCGACGAAGACGACGAGACAGAGTTCACTTACCTGACCTCGACTTCTCTCGACGACGCTCTGGGCTGCTGCGAGGCCGCGCTCGCTCTGTGGCGACAGGTCGATTCCGGTTCTTCTGGTTCTTCTGCGACAACAACAGCAGCAGCAGCAGCAGCAGCAGCAGCAGCACCGGGGCCGCGTGCTGCCCTCGCTTTGGTCCGCCCCCCGGGGCACCACGCCGGCCGCGGGGTCGAGGGCGCCGAGCCGGACTCCCCCGAGGGCGCGCCGAGCGGCTTCTGCCTGGTCAACACCGCCGCGGCCTTGGCCCGCTCGATCGCTTCTTCTTCGACTTCGACTCCGACTTCGTCTTCGATTTCGAATGGCCGCAGGGTGCTGGTGATCGATTGGGACGTTCACGTGGGCGACGGCACGCAGGACATCTTCTGGGGGCACCCGCGGCGGCGAAGAAGGAGAGAGGCGAAAGAGAAGGAGAACGGGAACGGGAACGATGATGACGACGACGAAGGCAGCGGCGGAGTTGAGGAAAACGACGAAGAAGAAGAAAGCGAGGACGAGCAGGTCTGCGTCGTCGACCTCCACGAGGCCGGGGCCTGGCCGGGAGGCGGAGGCATCGAGGTCCAGGGAGAAGGAGGAGGAGGAGGAGGAGGAGGGGGGAGCGCCTGCGGTCGCGGCAAGCTGAAGACGAGAGATGGGAAAAACGACCTCAGCAGAATCGTCAACGTCCCGCTGCCGTCGGGCTCCGGAGACGCGTTGGCGCGCGCCGCGTTCGAGCGCGTCATCTCCCCTATCGCCGACCGCTTCGGCCCGCAGGCCATCGTCGTCTCCGCCGGCTTCGACGCGCACGAGCTCGAGCCGCTCGCCGGCCTGAATTGGAAGGACGAGACCTTTCAGTTCCTGGGGGCCTCGACGGCGGCGCTGGCCGCCAAACACGGCTGCGGCGTGCTTTTCGTCTTGGAAGGCGGCTACTCGCGAAGGGCGCTGCGGTCCGCCGTGGCCGCCCTGGCGAAGGGGGCGGCGACGCTCGAGGTCCCCGAGCTGGTCGTCGAAGAAGGAGGGGAGGAGAAGGGGCTCGTGCTGGCGAGGGAGGAGGAGGAGGCGATTCGGGCCGTGGTCGAAGAGCACAAGCTTTGAAAGAAGGAAAATTAAAGTTTTTTTTTGTAGAAAAAAAGTACACGAGGAGAGTTCGATGATGGAGGAATTACAAGAAACCTTAAACTAATGAGGGGATAAGAGGGGGAGAAAGTTCATATGAATGCGTTTTTAAATGTGTTGAATGCGTAGGGAAGGAGGGGAAAGAATGGTTGCGGGGGGGGAAGGGCAAAGCGAGAAGAAGAGGTCGAAGAAGAAGAAAAAACCGAAAAAGGAAGCAAAGAGGCGAGAGGCCCCCTTTCACTCTTTTCTCTCTCTCTCTCTCTCTCTCTCTCTCTCTCTCTTTCTCTCCTCGCCATAAAAAAAGGAATTCGTTCGTAGAAAGAAGGCAATTGCGATCTATAATAATAAATAGAAAAAAGGGCCAACTAGGCGGCGCGCTGGCCCTCGTCGCCGGAGGAAGAACCATTACTGCTCGCCGAGGAAGAAGAAGAAGCATTCTCCTCGCTCATGTTGTTAAAGATCTCCATCAGTCTCGGCAGCGTCTCCCTCACCCCTCCGGTGATGGCGAAGTCCACCAGCACCCCCGCCTCCCTGAACACGGCCTCCAGGGGGGCAGCCTCCCTCTTGTAGACGCCCAAACGGTGCCTGACCGTGGTCGGGTTGTCGTCGGACCGCACCTCCATGAAGGACTCGCACGACCTCGGAGGGGGCATCGGGGGCATCACCACTGCGGGCTCGCCCGTCGAGTCGCACGCGGGCAGCATGATGTCTGCCACGTTGTAACCTTTACCGCACTTGCCGCAGACGCGCCTGCCGAGGCACTTGTCCACGAGGACCTGTTCCCTCAAGGTCAGGTTGAGGGCCAGAGGCACGCGAGCGATGGAGTTGAGTAAAGTCGAGGCCTGCGAGGCCGTCCGAGGGAAACCGTCGAGGACGAAGGCGGTAGAAGAAGAGCTCTCCAGCAGCTTGGCCTTGACGAGGTCGGTGACGAGCGAGTCCGGGACGAGGTCGCCGCGGTCGACGGCGGCGGCGACCTGAGGTAGAGGAGGAGAGAAGAGAGGAAAGAGAAAGAGGGAGAGAGAAAGGGGTTGAGTTTCGAGTTTTTGTTTTTTCGACGAAACGGAAAAAAAAGGTGCTGGTGATGCACCTCGTTCGATTCCGCCCTTCTTCCGCGCTCTCTCTCGCAGCTAGCTCTCCCTCGGGGCATGATGCACTTCGAGCCCTCTCTTTTCGTCAAGGCAGAAACACAACAGCACCCCTCCTCTTGTTCTCCTTCTCACCTGCTTCCCGAGCTCGCTCCCCTTTTTGACCTCGGCGCGGACCAGGTCACCGGCGCTGATGTGTTCGGCGCCCAGCGCGTCGGCGACTCTCGTCGAGTAGGTGCCTTTGCCCACGCCCGGGGCGCCCAGGAAGACGTAAGCCAGAGGGCGAGTGGAGTTGGCGGAGGAAGAGGTGGTGGCGTTGTCTTCTTTGAGCGAGGAAGAGGAAGAGGCATTGGTGGCGGCCGACGACGACGACGACGAATTCGACGTCGCCTTCTCTCCCGCCGCCGCAGACGCCGCCTTCTCTCCGCAAACGGAAGCCGCGGCCGCAAAGGAGCGGAATGCCTGCTGTATCTGCTGCTGATGATGCCCATGTATGCTGGAGCACAGGCGCAGGGCGATGCGGGACGCAGCAGAAGAAGAAGAGCACGCCATTTTTATTTTTTATTTTCTGAACTTTTTCTCCTTCGACGGCTCTCCTTCTTCGTTGAAAAAAATGGTGAAAATTTTCGTTTCTTCCTTACATTTGAACAAAAAAACTTCAACCTCCACCCTCCTCCGCCGCCTTCTTCTTCGCCGCAGCGGCGGCCCTCCTCTTGGCGTTCTTCGCGGCAGCCTTGTTCGACCCGACCTCGACGATGGTCTCGGCGCCGGGGGGCAGCCTCGTCTTCGTGAAACAGGCCTTGACCGAGCTCATGTCGAACGAGTCGCCCGAGATCTTCTTGGGGACGGCGCCGACCTTCTGCTCGTCCTCGTCCGCGCCCAGGGAGAGCTTGGCCGCTCGAGGTGGCGGGGCTCCTTTCCCGCGGAGGTGCGGGGGAACGAACGCGGTCGGTCTCGCAGGAGCAGCGGAGGCAGCAGCAGCGGAAGGCCTCGATCCGGAAGGAGCAGCACCGGCAGCAGAGGAAGAAGAGGTCGAAGAGGCTTTCCCGTTTCCTGCTCCTGCTGCCCTCGGCGAAGGAGGCCGGTCCGGGTACACGCCCTTGGCCGCGGGCCTCCAGCTCGCCTCCAGCAGCACGTCCCAAGGCTTGGACGCCACCAGCGTGCCGTCATATTTGAAGAGGCGGACGCCGTTGTCTACGCGGAGGCGAGGGGCCGTGGTCGAGACCAACAGAAAGCGAGAATCGGGGGACCATTCCAGCGAAACGCCGCCGGCAGCCCTGGCGTCGCCGCACGGTTTCAGTTTTCCGTCCGCCTTCCTGTCGTAGAACGCGAGGTCCCCCGCCAGGTTGCCGAAGCCCGCCAGGCACAGGAACCGGCCGTGGTGAGGCGACCAGCGCGCGTGGCAGTAGGGCCCGCTGCCCAGGTCGAGGGTCGGGCCGCATTTCGAGTCGAAGACCACGGCCCTCGGGGGCATGAACCCGGCCAGCACCACGAAGCAGTCCCCTCGTGGCGACCAGGCGACGTCGTGGACCGGCCCTTCCTTCGGCAAAGGCACCAGGCAGTCCTTTGTTCCGTCAGATTTTAAAAAATGGAGCTTGGAGTCTCCGTAGTAGGACTTGTTGGAGGAGTCCGATTCGGTGGAGGCGAACGCGAGCAGGGCCTCGCCCGTGGGGCACCAGCGGAGGTCGACGGTGGAGGCGCGCATGAGGGAGCGCTTGGCGCGAGGTGAAGGCGGGTCGGAGCGGGGCTGGGGTTGAGATTCTGCCGCTGCTTTGTTTTCGCCGTCGCCGCCGCCAGTTCCTCCTCCGTTGCTCGCCGTTGTCATTCCGCTCCCCAGCGGCAGCAGGTCCACCTCCCAGATCCCGACGAGTCCGGGGGCCCCCTTGGCCTCTGGCACGGCCGCGGCGAGCAGGTGCGATTCGGGAGAAGGAGAAGGAGATTCGGAAGAAGAGCTCAAAGGCGCGACGGCGGCAAAGGCGGCGACGCCCTTCAGCGGGAGCTTTCGGAACACGGGCAGCGACGACGAACCTTCTCCCGCCGCCTTCGTGAGATCGTAGACGTTGACCGCGTTCGTGACCATGTGGTAGGCCCTCTCGTCCCCCGCGCCGACAACGGACAGGGGCCACGCCCCCTCGGTCCGCGGGGGCTGCGCGCTCTTGCAGGCGAAGGCCAATATCTTAGTTCCGTCCGCGACCCGCCACAGCGCCAGGTTCTTGCCCAGGGCAGGGTTGCTCCCGGCTCCGGCCGCCGCGTTGACCGCCGCGGACTTGGAAGGGGGCTTTGTGTAGGTCGAGAGGAATTTGGATCCCGGAGAGAAGAGCGCGGCAGAGACGCCTCCGTCGACGGCGACAAAGCGGAAGAGCTTCAGAGGAGATGATTCGTCGTCGACATTATAGATTCTGACGCCGTCCGAGGCCGGCAGGGCCAGCCATTTGCCGCAGGGGCTGAAGGCCGCCGGGTTGGTGGCCGGCTCGGTGGCGAGGGCGGGGTCCGGGGTGAAGGGGGAGGAGGAAGAAGTGGAAGGGTTGACGGAGAGGACGCCGACGGTGTCGGGCACTCGAGCTATTGATAAATTTGGGATTTTTTGAAGAGCGTTTTCTTGGAGGTGAGAATGATATTTTCGACTCTGTTCTCTACTTTTAGAGGAAACAATCTTTCTCTCTTTCTCTGTGTGAGAAAAATCGGATGGAAATGAGGCGCGGCGGCGACAGGAGGGGGTCGGGTGCAAAAGGATTCGCGTCGATCGATTGGATCGATCGACGGCTTGATGGATTCTTTGCCTTGCTCGCTCCCGCTCTGTCTTGTTCGCTTACCTATGATTTTCAGCGGGGGGAGAGCCACAGCGGCCGCCATAATGTCAAGCTAGTTTGCGTATCCTCGAACCGAGTCAAAAGTGAGTGAAGGAAAGCGGCGAAAAGAAGGCTTTCTTGCTGCCTTTCGATGATTTTTCTGTTTGGCAGTGCGCGACCAAGGGCGAAGAAAAAAAAAGGGGGGAAAAACTTCTGCTGTCCTCACTTTCCTTCCATCTTCTCTCCTTCTCCTTCCCCCGACCACCTCGCGCATTTTCAAACAGGCCACGCTCCAGGCCGAGAGGAGACCTCAACCGCATCGCTCAAGCGCTGTATCAACCTAGCCAAGCAACATGAAGGTGCGGATTGCGAAGGAAGAGAAGGAAAGCTCGAGAGCTTCTTCTCCAGCGAGCGAGCGAGCGACGCCAAGCGGCGACGACGAGCGGACGAAAAGAGATCGTGGCCCTTCCCCTGCTGTTCTGCCCCTGTTCCGCCCCGTAAAGCCAGTCCGCCCCCGGCACTCTCGATGACGATCTTGTCGCCCTTTGTCGTCGAGAAGTAGAGAGAGAGAGCTGAGAAAGAGCGGAAGAGGTTCGAATGCGAGGCAGCCGTCGCAATGAAAGCGGCGATGACGACGACGCGCCCTTCTTCTTCGCTCAACGACGACGGCTCTCATCATCTTCATTTCCCCTCCTCCTCCACCTCTTCCTCCACCAAACAATCCAGGTGGCCCCCGCACGCTGGGTCTGGAACAAGAAATACCCCGTGTCGGTCAGCCCCGCGTGAAAGAGCAACGAGCCCGTCCCTTGAAAGGAAAGCGAGTTGGAAGAGAGAGAAGAGAGCAACGCCTTTCCTTTCTTTCTTTCGACCCTTTTCCCCTTCGAGTGGGCGCTTTTTTCGTTTCTTTCCGCTTTCCGCTTTCCGCTTTTGCTTTCCCGCACTTTTACGCACGCTTCAACGCTTTTCCAAACGCACTTTCTGATATAATCAGAACCGCTGCATTCTCAATCAAGAGAGAATAGTAGAAAAAAAGAAGAGAGAAAAGGCTCAATTCGAGCTTCGTTTTCTTCCCTCGATCAACGACAACGACGATGATGGCGCTCCGCCTCTCGTCTTCGTCGACGACGACGACGCTGCCGCCCTCGCGAGTGGCAGCAGCCCGCGGCCCTTCTTCCGCGCTGCTGCCGCTTCCCCGCCGCAGCAGCCCGTGCTCTCGCACCACGGTCCCGGTCGTCACCGTCGCTCCTCTCCGTCGCTCCCCCGCCGTGGCGAGAAGGGCTTCAGTCCGCGCAGCAGCAGCACCGAGCGAGGACGACAACCACCGAACCTTGACCTCGATTTCTACCCCTCGCGCCGTGCAAACCGACTTCCTCGTCCTCGGCTCTGGCATCGCCGGCCTCACCTTCGCCCTCCGCGCCGCCGACCTCGGCACCGTCGCCGTCGTCACGAAAGGTGCCGCAAGCGACGGCTGCACCGCCTACGCGCAGGGCGGCGTCTCGGCCGTGCTGTCGGCGACCGACTCGGTGGCCGCCCACGTCCGCGACACCTTGCTGGCGGGCGACGGCGCGTGCGACCTGGCGGCGGTCGAGGCCGTCTGCGGCGACGGGGCCGAGGCCCTGCTGGAGCTGGTGGCGCTCGGGGCGAGGTTTGACCGCATCGAAGAGGAAGAAGCGGATGAAAAGAAGAAGGAACAGCCTCCTCTCGTCTCCTTCTCCGACCCGGCGACGCCCTCGACCGCCGAGGCCGCCGCGGCCCTGGGACTCCACCTCACCCGGGAGGGGGGCCACTCAGCCCGCCGCGTCGCGCACGCGGCCGACGCCACGGGGGCGGAGGTGATGCGGGCCTTGCTCGCGGCCGTGAGAGCGCACCCGAGGATCAAGCTTTACGAAAACCGCGTCGCGCTCGACCTTGTCGTCTCGAAGAAATCTTCTCCTTCGAATTCTTCTTCTTCGCCTCTCTGCCTGGGCGCCGACACGGCCCACGCCCTGACGAGGGAGCGCTGCCGCTTCGTGGCGGCCGCGACCGTGCTCGCGACGGGGGGCGCGGGACGCGCGTTCCCGCTGTCGACCAACCCGTCGGTCGCGACGGGCGACGGGCTCGCGATGGCGCTCCGCGCGGGAGTTCCGGCCGCCAACCTCGAGTTCGTGCAGTTCCACCCGACGGCGCTGGCCGTGGTGGCGGCGAGGAGGAAGAAGCAAGGGGAGGAAGAGAGCGAGAGTGAGTTTTCAACTTCTTCTCCTCCCGCGACCTCGCGCGCGGCGCTCGTGACCGAGGCGGCCCGCGGAGAGGGCGGCCTTTTACTGAACCTCTCCGGCGAGCGCTTCATGCCCCTCTACGACCCGCAGCGCGCCGAGCTCGCCCCTCGCGACGTCGTCGCGCGCGCGATCCACGACCAGATGTCTTCGCGCGGGGAGCCGCACGTGCTGCTCGACCTCCGCCCCTTGGGTGAACCCGCTCTGAGAAAGCACTTCCCGACGGTCACCGCCGCGTGCGCCGCCGTGGGCATCGACCCCGTGAAAGAACCCGTGCCCGTGGCCCCGGCGCAGCACTACATGTGCGGCGGCGTCGCGGCGGGCCTGTCGGGCGAGACGGCCCTCGAGGGGCTGTTCGCCGTCGGCGAGTGCGCCCACTCGGGCCTGCACGGTGGGAACCGCCTGGCGTCCAACTCCCTGCTCGAGGGCTTGGTGTTTGCTCGCAGGGCCGCGGACGCGTGCGACGGGGCGGCCGCCCCGGCCGCTGCCAAGAGGGCTAGGGAGCTCGATGGCGGCGCGAGCTTGAAGGAAGCCGTGGCGACCGCTCCCGGCATGGAAGGGGAAGGAGGAGAAGAAGGAGAAGAAATCTCTTCTTCGTCGTCGGCGTCGTCATCTTCCTCTTCTTCTTCCTCTTCAAAGGCCGCGCGCGCCTCGCCCGAGCTCGCGCTCTGGATCTCCTCCCGCAGGGCCGCCGCAGCGCAGGCTCTGGGCACCGCCGCGGGCATCGTCCGCACCAGGCAGGGGCTCGCGGTCGGGGCCGCGGAACTGAGGAGGATCTCGGCGGAGGTCGACGCTCTGATCGAGGCGTCCTGGCCGCAGAAAAAGTGTTCTTCTTCCTCTTCGACGCCACTTCCTCCTCCTCCCGCCATGCCCCTGGAGCTCAACGAGCTGCGCAATGTGCTCGCCGTCTCGGAAGGGATCGTGGCGAGCGCCCTGTCGAGGAAGGAGAGCATCGGGGGGCACTACTTGGCTGACGCGCCTCCGAAGGCGAAAGCAGCAGCGAACAAGGACGAGGAGGAGAAGAAGCTCGCCGTCGTTGCTTCCGCTGTCACTTCCTCGTCTTCTTCTCCTTCTTCCGCCCCTACCGTCGTCGACCTCGAGACCGCGCGAGCGGTCTGCGCCGCAGCTGCGGAGATCGGGATCCCCCTTTCTTCCTCCTCGAGGCGGGAGGGCAGGCGCGGCCTCGGGCGCAGGGCGGCGACGCTCGCCTCCTCGTCGCTGCCGTCGTCGTCAAAGGCAAAGCGCAGCAAGCACGGGAGCAAGGGCAAGGCGCAGCGGCGGCAACAGCTGCTCCTGCAGGGGGGGCAGCAGCCCCACTCGCCCAGCTCCTCGTCGTCTCCCTCGCCTTCGAGGCAGCCCTCGAGGGAGGTGGCGGTGAGGTCGCTGTTAGGCGACGCGGAGGGGCAATGAGCTCTTTTTTGGTTTTTGGTTTTTCAAAAAAAAAGCGCGAAAATGAAATGGAAAAAAAGGGCAGCGACGACTTTTCTGTCGGTCCAGCGCCATCGTTGAGAGAGAGATTTCCGAAAGTGAGAGATTATAAAGAGAAAACAACAATAGAAAAACACAGTGACTTTTTGATCGGGGGGCGTGTTGTGTAAAACGAGATCGAGAGAGAGAAAAGAGAGGAATGAAGCGGAGAGAAAGAGAGAGGAGGTCGAGGTGAGGGAGGAGAGCGAAGGCGGAGCGAAGGAAAAAAAGCCGAAGATCGAACAATTCCTTTTCCACTACTCTCTCCCCTTCTTTCTCTTTTCGCTCGGACACCAGGTACGGCTCTTTCACGCTTCGCTGCTGCTCGTAGTCTCCTTGCTTGACGAGCAGCTTTTCGACTGATCGAAGGCGCTACGGGCGCAGTGGCTCTCTCTGGCCTTGGCTCGAAGCGGCGACGAAGACGAAGAGAGGGAGAGAGCGATCGAAAAGCGAGCGGCGGGCCGCCGCCGCCGCCGCTTTGTTCAAGCGCTCTCTCTCTCTGCGTTCTCTCCGCTGCCCCTGTTCTCTTTCTGCCCGCGCTTGCTCACGAGTGCGGAGCACGGCTTCGACGCGCTCGTTCTCTGAGGAGAACAGCAAAGGAGAAGACGAAGAAGAGTGCAGAGTGGAAGCGAGTAGAAGAAAGCGCATCGGCAGCGTCGATCGATGACGATCTCGACCTTTGATGACTTCCTCTCTCCGCCGCGCGCTGCTGGTCCAGCTCCTAGCCTCTGGTGCCCTCCAGCCGTTCGACGGTCTCCGCGCATGCTTTTGTCGTTCTTGTAGAGCGCGAAAGCAATCGCAGCCGTCCTCGCTCGAGTGGAATCGCCCGCTTTTCTTCGGAGCAAGCAAGCAAGCGAGCGAGCGAGCGAGCGAGCGGCGGCGGCGGCTGCTTTTTTCATCTGCAATCACGCGCCTGCTCCTGCCCTCGCCAGCCCTCGCCTGGTTCCGATTTTGATCCCAGAGCATACGGACATTCTCGTGTCTTGGTTCTGGACTTGGAATAATGCAGAAAAAGCTCTGGCTCTGTCGGATGCGCCCCTCGAAAAGGGGGGATCCATCTCGTTGATCGCGCGCGACGGCTCTTGTTGTTCTCTCGCCCTCTTTTCTTTTTTTCGCTCACCTCTCTCTCTCTCTTCTTCCCTCTCTTCTCTTCTCTCTCCACCACTTTCCACCCCTCAACAACAACAGTTCCCCGGCTCCACCTTCCAAAAAAATAACTCAGCCACCATGGTCAAGCACAACAACGTCGTGCCCAACCAGCACTTCAAGAAGAAGTGGCAGTTTTATGTCAAGACCTGGTTCAACCAGCCCGCCCGCAAGGAGCGCCGCCACGCCAAGCGCGTCGCCAAGGCCAAGAAGGTGTTCCCGAGGCCGGCTGCCGGAGCGCTGAGGCCGGTGGTGTCGGGCCAGACGGTCAGGTACAACCTGCGCAAGCGCGCCGGGCGCGGCTTCTCGCTCGCCGAGCTGAAGGAGGCCGGGATCGCCGCCAAGCTGGCGCCGTCGCTGGGCATCGCCGTCGACCACCGCCGCAAGAACCGCAGCGCCGAGGCGCTCGCCGCCAACGCGTCGCGCCTCAAAGCCTACAAGGCCGCGCTGGTGGTGTTCCCGCGCAAGGCCGGCAAGCCCAAGGCCGGGGACTCGGACGCCGCGGCCGTCGCCGCCGCGGTCGGGCAGCACAAGGGCGCGCTGTTCCCGATCGCCCCCAGGGCCGTGAGGCCGGCCAAGCTGGAGACGGCGCCCGTCGACGCCGCGACCAAGGCCTACTACACGCTCAGGCTGGAACGCACCAACGCCAAGCTGCAGGGCATGCGCAAGAAGAGGGCCGAGGACGAGGCCAAGGAGGAGGCCGCCGCGGCCAAGTAGAGAGAAGAGAGAAAAAGAGAGAGGGTTTTCTGTTTCCCCTGTTTATCAGCCCCTATCTTTTATTTTTCTTTTCTTTTCTTCTTGTTACGAATCTTTTACACACACACACACACCTGTTTCGCCAAAAAGAAGAGGGAGAAGGAGAAGGGGGAGAGGGGGAGAAAGAGGAAGAGAAGAGTGTGTGGGGGGTGGGGGGGGGGGGCGCCGGGTCGGAAGAAGAAAGGAAGAAAGCACAGCAGTGTGGTGGCGACGTCGAGTTGAAACTCGCCGTCGCCGCTCTGCTGTTCCTTCACAAAACAACACCAAAAAAAGCAGCTCCCTTTTTTGCCCCTTCTCTCCCCCCCTCAATTCCCCGCCTCGTCCGCCCTCCTGCCCCCATGGAGGCCCGAGACGGCGAGGCTGGCCCCTCTGGGCGCGGCTCTGGCGGAGGTGGAGGAGCTCCTGCCGCCGCCACGGCGACGACGACGCTCAACACCAAGAGGACGGCGCTCGCGAATGCAGGCTCGTCGTCGCCGGTTTCGAAGAAAATCCGGCTCGACAACCTGCAAGCCGTGTCTCTGCCGCTGCCGCCAAACCCTCGCCGCGCCGGAATCCCTCCTCCGACGTCGACGTCGGCTTTCGTCGTGCCAGACAGGCCCTCTCCTCCTCTGCGCGGCGACGACAAGGCACGTGAAACGAGGGGAAAGGGGATGAGAAATCCCTCTCGGCGGTGTCATTCCTTTCTCCTCTCTCTGAGGACATGCCACATGTCTAGCCCTTTTTTCTCTTCTTCGGAGTCATCTTTCTCTCGGTGTTTTCGTGTTCTAAACACCTCGATTCGGATGTCGTGACCGAGAAGACGTTCGATTGGCTCGTGCAGAGGGGGGAACGTGGGGGGAAATGGAATTCAGCGCGCTCCAGAGGCCGGGGATTGGTTGCTTGCTCTTCCGTCTCTGCTTGCTTCGGCTAGGATTTTTCGATGTCGAATCCTCTTGCTCTCTCTCTTTCCGACTCACCCCTTTTCGCTCTCTGCTCTCTCTCGCTCGCTCGCTCGCTCATTCTCTCTCAACTCCCCACCACAGGACGGCCACTACATCTACGAGCTCGGGGACAACCTGACGTCGCGCTGTGAGTCGACTGGAGAGAACAAGAGAGAGATGGAGATGAAGAAGAAGAGGAAAGGAATTGCCTTTTTTCCCTTTCGAGCGTGCTTCGTGCGCTCTGCCGCCGCGGCAGCGTCTCTCTGTTTTTTCGCCGCACGACGTCGAAACCCTTTCCTTGGTTTTTTTTCTTCTTCTCCCCCGGCTTCTTCTTCTGACACCACTTTCCCCCTTCCAAAGAGAGGCGCGGCGTCGTTCAAGTGCTATGCGAGACGACGCCGAGGCTCCTTTTGTCTGCTCTGCAGAGTTTTCTTCTCTTTTCTTTCCGCCTCTTTGCCCTCCTTTTCGCCGCACGACGTCGAAACTTTTTTCTCACTCTCTCTTTTCTCAAAAAAAAAAAAAAAACTCAACTCTCCAAACAGACAAAATCCTCTCCAAGATGGGCGAGGGCACCTTCGGCCGCGTCCTCGAGTGCTGGGACCGCAAGACCCGAGGGTACGTCGCCATCAAGATCGTGCGCGCGGTCCAGAAGTACCGCGACGCGGCGATGATCGAGCTCGAGGTCCTGGCTACCTTGGAGAAGAACGACGCCTCGGGACGCTTCCACTGCGTTTCTCTCCGAGAATGGTTCGACTACCGTGGCCACGTCTGCATGGTCTTCGAGCGCCTGGGCCCCTCGCTCTACGACTTCTTGCGCAAGAACGCCTACAGGCCCTTCCCGGGCCCCCTGGTCAGGGCCTTTGGCAAGCAGCTGCTCGAGTCCGTCGCCTACCTGCACTCGCTCAAGCTGGTGCACACGGACCTGAAGCCCGAAAACATCCTGCTGACCTCCGGGGACTACGACAGGCCCGCCGTGGCTGCCGCTGCGGCTGCGGCTGCTGCGGCGGCGGCGGCAGCCGCTGCAGCAGGTGGAGGTGGAGGGGCGACGACGACAGCAACAACAACAGCAACGACGACGGCGAACGAGGGGGGGGCCGCTTCGACCGCCGTCGCTGCGCCCGTCGCTTCGGCCGCCGCGACAGCAACGGCCGCAGCAGCAGCAGCCGCAGCAGCGGCGGCAGCAGCCTCCACCTCCTCCCGCGCCCCTGCACGCGTCCCTCGCTCCTCCGACGTCCGCGTCATCGACTTCGGCTCCGCCACCTTTGACGACGCGCACCACTCGGCCGTCGTCTCGACCAGGCACTACCGCGCGCCAGAGGTGATTTTGGGACTGGGCTGGACCTACCCGGCGGACATCTGGTCTGCGGGATGCATCTTGGTGGAATTGGCGACCGGAGACGCCTTATTTCAGACGCACGAGAATTTAGAACATTTGGCGATGATGGAGAGCGTGCTGGGCCCGATGCCGGAGGGGATCCTGGACTCGGTGAGGCGGGCGGCGGGTGGGCCTGCGGCCGTCGCGAGGGCGGCGGCGGCCGCGGCGGCGGCGGCGACGACGGCGACCTCTGGCGGTGGAGCTGCTGCTCCTCCTCCTCCGCCCCCTCCGACCTCCTCCTCCTCCGTGGCGGCGACGGCCCTGGCCGCGACCAAATTCTTCGACGCGACGACGGGAAGGCTCGACTGGCCCGCCGGCGCCAGCTCCAAGAGGTCGGTCAAGGCCGTCGCCAAGGTCGCGCCGCTCGCCGAGCAGCTCGAGCGGCTCGCCGACGCGTCGATGGCCCCCGGGGCGGGGGCCCTGGTCGACCTGGTGACGCGGATGCTGCGGTACGACCCGGTGCAGAGGCTTTCGGCGAGGGAGGCCCTGGCGCACCCTTTCTTCAAGGAGGACGCGCCGCCATGGCCGCTGCCGCCGGCGGCGGCAGGGGACGAGAGGCCGCGGCCCGGGAGCGCTGTCGCGGGAGGAGGAGGGGAGGAGGAGGTGGGTGGGGCTGCAGAAGCAGCGGCGGCGGGGGCTCCGGCAGAGGCACCTGCAACAGCAGTCGCAGAAGCTCCACTGGCAGCAGCAGCTCCCGCGGAGGCCACGGCGGAGGGAGGGAAGGCCGGCTTGGCGGTCGCCGGCGGCGGCGGCGCGAGGCCGAGGTCGGAGAATGGGTCGACGTAAATGTTTCATTTTTCCTCTCTCTCTCGACCTCGACCTCGTCGCCATTCTTTCCCCCCCCCCCCCCCCCCCCCCCC
>Ga0210003_1002206_pt1 | contig 16607 bp, 11 predicted proteins | sample LantaG_FD_182804 | JGI IMG/M metagenome (GOLD analysis project Ga0210003, IMG submission 182804) | Deep subsurface microbial communities from Baltic Sea to uncover new lineages of life (NeLLi) - Landsort_02402 metaG (SPAdes) (version 2) | ecosystem: Environmental > Aquatic > Marine > Oceanic >...
TTTTTTTTTTTTTTTTTTTTTTTTTTTTTTCCTCTCTCGAAAGAGGAAGCAACTCGCTCATTCCCCCCCTCTCTCTCTTTTTCAATTCAACAAAAAAACAACCAAACAGCGGAGCGCTTCCTCGCCGAGTCGGAGGCGAGGGCCGCCGCGGCTGCGGCCGCTGCGGCAGCTGCTGCGGCGAAGAAAAAGAAGAAGACGAAAGCAGGAGCAGCTCCTGCTGCCGTTGCCGCCGCCGCTCCTCCGGCGGAAGCAGCAGCAAAGGAACAGGAAGCTCTCGCTCCCGCCGCAGCAGCGGAAATGCAGCCTCCTGCTCCCGTTGCTCCCTCTCGCCCGGCCCCAGGGGTGCTCCCCGGGTTCGAGCTGGTGCTCAACCCCGACCTCGAGGTAAAGAGAAAGAGAAAGAGAAAGAGAGAGAGAAACGAAAGAGAGAATTGAGAGAGTTTTTCGTTTTTTTTTCCCGTTCTGTTTCTCTCTTCTCGTTTTCCCTTCAGCTCACAACAGACTCTTTCTCTCTCTTTTTCTCTTCCTCTTTCTCTCTCAATTCTCCCACCAACAGGAGGTCGAGGAGGAGTTCTCCTCGGACTACGAGTCGGACTGAAAACAACTGTAATTTCCCTCTTTCTTTTCTTCTCTCTTTTCAGTGTAAAACAGAACCCGGAAACGGAAAAAAAGAAAAAAGTGAAGGTCAAGGTCGAGGTCGAAAAAAAAAACGAAGCAAGCAACTCAATCACTCTCGTTCTTCCTTTTGCCGCGCTTCGTTCGCGTCGTCTTACACCCTTGCTTCCCACACTCTTACTTCGTGGCGTTTCTCCCATGTCGCTGCTGCTCCAGAGCGGCAGGAGGGCGGTGAGTCTGCGTCGCTTAGAGGACGAGAAACATGCTGCGAAGAATCAAGTCTCTTCAAGCGAGCGAGCGACGGCCCCCGCCGCGGTCGGCTCGTCTCTCCCATTGTTCCTCTTCGCTCTTTCCTCGCCTTGCTCTCTCTTTCTCTCTCTCTTTCTCCCATTCCAATTAGACGCTCTCTCCGCCTCCACTGTCGTCTCTACGACCTCGTGGAAGAAAGAGAAGGGAGGAAGAAGAGCAAGCGGAGCTCAGCAGGAGACGGATGACGCGAAGAGCTGGAGGAAAGAAAAAAACCATCGCGAAGAAGAAACCTCTCTCGCCGCCCTTCTTCTTTCCATCTCACCTCTTTTCTCTTCTCTCTCCTTCAAATTCACACACACAACTCCCTCACGCAGGCGCCCCAGCTGCTCCAGCGAGTCTCCAGGGCCTTTAGCGCGCAGGCGGCGCCCGCTGGTAAGGGAGAACAGAAAGAAAAAACACCTCTTCCTACCTTTCTTCTTCTCCTCCTCCTCGCCTTGGCTCAATTTCCCTTCTTCATTCTCAATCTCAATCAAAACAAAAATCACGCAGGCGGCTCCTCTGCCCCCGCCGGCTCCTCCGACATCGTGCTCGACTCGTTCCGCGAGCAGCAGAAGCAGATCCGCGAGCTGATGGAGGGGATGAAGGTGAGGAGTTCGCCGAGGGGGGCTTCTTGGAGAGAGAGAGAGAGAAGAGGACAAAGAGAAGAGAGAGCGATCGACGAAGGAAAAAAAAAAAAAAAACTCGACCTCAACCTCAACCAAAAAAAAAAAAAACTTTCAGTCCATCCCCGTCCCGCTCTCCGGTGACGCGGCCGCCGTCAAGAAGTTCGCCGCCGACGTCGAGGCCCTCAAGCGCAAGGCCGGAGTCCCCGACGAGGCGGAGCTCGAGGCCGCACTTGTCTCCTTCAGGCTGAAATCCGGAGGTGGGGATCTCAGAAAGGCGATCGCGGGTCTGACGGCCGACGACCCCGACCTCGACTCCGCCTTGACTGCTCTCCTCGACCAAGCCGAAAAGGAGTCCGGTGGAGCCTTGACGGATGCCAACACCAAGGGCTGGTCGCTGCTGGCCTCGAAAGTGCAAGCCTTCGCGAAATCAAAGGGGCTCGACGACCTCGGGAAAGTCAAGGGCGACGCCACTGTCGCTATGTATGCCGAGGCTCTGTCTAAACTGAGGGAGGGCGCCGCCGACGCCGTGAGCGCCGCGGCGCGCAGGGACGGGCTGGAAGGGGTGGTGAGCGTGGACGCCGCGGCGCTCAAGCCCAAGTGGTAGAAGGGGAGAAAAGAGGGAAACGTTTTTTTTTTATCTAATTTTCTTCCAAAAATTTATTCGTAGAGAGAGAGTGTGTGTGAAGCTTTTTTTGTTTTCGCGAGAGGAAAAGAAAAACCCGTTTCTGTTGCCTCTCTTTCTCTTCCGCCTCACCGCTTCCAGAGAGACCGCGCTCTTTCCAACAGCCCGCTCGAGAGACCGAGAGAGGCAGACTCTTTCGAAAAGTTGACGCTTTTTGCTTTTGATTTTACTCTCGTTTTCTCTCTCTTTCTCTCCAAAATTTCAACATCAAAAAACCCGAAAAATGAAAAACTCTCTCTCTTTCTCCTCCCTCTCATCCCCTAAGCCCAGAACCGCGCCTTCTTCGGCGGCTCCAGGTCCGCCGTGCCCATCTCGTTCAGCTTGGCGGCCACGATGAAGTCGTTCTCCGTCAGCGCCTTCAGCGCTGTCGTCTGCAAGGTGACTTCGACGGTCTCGATCCCCGAAACCGTTGCGACGGAAGTCTTCGAAAGAGCGTGCCCCTCGCTCTCGGCCAATGCCGCGGCCCTCTTCGCCAGCTCGGCGCCCGCGGCCGCGTCCCGCACGCTCCACGCCCGGACCAGCAGCACGTTCTCCTCTTTCGTCTCCGAGTCGTCCTGCAGCCTCCACCCGGGCACCTGGTTGCGCAGCTTGACGCAATCCGAGCTCGAGAGCCTGAGCGATGCTCTTTCCTTTGTGCACGGCCGGTTCTGGAGCCCGACGAGCTTCGACAATCCTTCCGGTCCGCGGATGATGTGGGCGGTATCCCAGTTGCCCAGGACCTTGTCGGAGAAGTTGGACTCGAGCTCTCCGGGCTTGATCTCGCGGGCGCCGAATTCTCCCTAGGGGGTGGGTTGAGGTTGGGAGAAAGAGAGAGAGAAAGGGTGAGGTCGAGGTTGAAAGCTCTGAGTGAAAAACGACGGCTAGAATTGAGCGTCAAAAAAGAAAAGAGAGGGTTCATCTCTGCTGTCGAGGGGCCTCGATTCCGCTCTCTCCTCCTCGATGCATTGAGCTGAGACCGTCTCTCTTGCGCGGGCGCTTTCGGCGCATCAGAACAAGCTCGCGAACAGAGTTCAATTGGCGACGAGAAAGAGGTTCGACGTCCGTCGAACGACGTCGACGACGGAAAAACGAAAATTTCAAATCACTCACGTCGCCCGGTCCGCCCCTGACGGCGACCTCCGGCCTGCTCCTCCGCGAGAGAGGAGGGGCCAGGCGCAACGAGGTCGACAAAGCGCCGCCGCTGCTGCTGCTGCTGCTCGTGCTGCAGACGCCGCGGGCGGAAGAGGCGTGGAGGAGGCGCATTGTGAGAAGGAAAGGGAAGAAGAGACCAGAAAAGAAAAAGAAGAAGAAAAGTAGTGTTTTTTCAAAAAAAAATTCTCCAACGAACCCGCCTTCGATTTTTTTTTTCCTCTCCGTTTCTCGGATTTTTCTTTTTTGGGCTCTTGCTGAAGAAAGGAACAGGGGGGTTCATCTAGTATTTTTTTTTTAGAAAGAGAAACCGACAATCTGCTGCGAGACGGCAAGGGAAAAAGATGAAAAAGAAGAAAGAGTGAGAAAAAGAGAGAAGAAGAAGAAGAAGAACAGAGCGCAAGCTCTGTATTTCTGTCTTTTCTCTCTTTTCTTTCCTTCTTCACGCCGCTTTCGCCGACGCCACCTTGGCCCTCGCGGCCCTCCCCGCCGCGTCGATCTCGTCAGCGACGGCCGCAGCTCCCTCTGCCACAGCAGCAGGAGCGGAAGCAGCAGCAGCAGCAGCAGGAGCGACGAAACCAGAAGAGGAAGAGCTCCTCTTGGGGCTCGGAGGAGGAGAATCCGCCCTCCTCCCTCCCCCCAGAGCGTGCCTGACCTTGCGTTGCACCCTCGCCCTCGTCTCCCCGCACCTCGCCTGCGGGTTGTCGATCCAGAACTTGGCGGTCAAGAGCGTCGCATAGGCGGTCCAACCCAAATAGGGAACCAGCAGCTTGGCCGCAGACGGGCTGTACTTTTCGAAGGAGACCGCGGTGGCTGCGGCGAGACCCAGGAGCGTGGCGATGTCGATCGTGGCCAGGGTGAGGTCTTTCGCCTTGAAGAAGAGAGGGGACCAGGCGAGGTTGGCCTGTTGTTGTTAAAGATGTTTTTTTTTAAATCAGAGGGAAAGAGAAAAATGAGGGGGGAAAATCTTCTTCTTTCGTCGTTTTCGGGTTTTTTTCCTTCTACTTTTTCTCTTTCGGCTTTTTCTCCGCCTTCCGCTGCTCCGTTCGCGCCCCTCCAAAGCTCGTTCAGCTCGCCTTTGTTCTCTCTTTCTTTCTCTTTCGACAAAAGTGAAAATATCTCTTCTTCTTACCGCCAGCTGAGCGCCGTAGAGCACCAGCGGAGCGCCCCTCGCCCCGGCTTTGAAAGCCTGCACCGAGGAGATCCCCATCATGATGTAAAGGACTGTCCATACAGGACCAAAGACGGCGTCGGGAGGAGTCAGCACGGACTTCTTGAGGGTGTTGTACCAGCCCTGGGAGGAGGAGGAGGAGGGTTTTTTTTTTAGGGGGAGGTCGAGGTGTCGAGGTGTTGAGTTTTTTTTTGTTTGTTTTCGAGGTCCAGGTCGAGGTCGAGCGGCGTCGATTGCTCTCTCGAAAAGCGAAATCGATCGAAAGACCGCTACTCCTTACCTTGACGTCCCCCGCGATCGCCATCCCAATCCTCGCGCCGGCGAACACCGGGCCGGCGACGGCGACCTGAGGAGGGAGAGGAGAGGAGAGATGGAAGGAGGGAGAGAGTGGGTGAGAGAGATTGGAGACAGCGGCTAGATGACAAGGCGAGATCGAAAAAGAGATAGAGAAAGAGAGAGCTTCCTTCGGCCTCTCTCTCGCTCGCGCGTTCTCCTAGACCTCCTCGCTCTTTCGGCGAGAGAGCTCTCTCTAGCGACACTCACGACAGACATGGCAGCGCCCATTTTTTGTCGAAGGAGGAAGAGGAGGAGGAGGAGGAGGAGAGAAAGAGAGACAAGTGTCGAAGAACAAGTTTCGTTGTTTTTGGCGAGAACGAGAAGAAGAAAAAGTGGAAAGTCTGTCGCTTGTTCGTCTTTCGATCTCACTTTCTCGCTTGCGCTCCTTTTCGCCTCTTCTTTCTTCATCCAAGCTTTCCCTTTCTTTCAGCGCCAAGAGCTCTCTTCCCCTTCGAGTCCTCCTCTGGCAGACGCGCCCTCACGCGCCTCCACCTTGCTCTGGATCGCAAGAGCGGCGGAACAAACAACTTTTCTCTTCGCTCTTTCCTCTCTCGTCTGTTCAACTTCTTCGCCCCCATCGAAACTTTTTCTTCGACCGCCGGCGAAGCCAACAACTCTTTTCACCTCCTCCTCGCTTCCACGCTGCCCTCGCTCCTCTACCTCTCTGACCCTCGATCAAGATGCAGCACGCGATGATGGTGAGCTTGGCGCTTTTGTTCTTTGGAAATGAGTTGGAATCAAAAGCGAGAACAGCAAAAGCTGCAGAAGCTCGATGATGATGGAGCCATCGATCGGCCCCAGCCGCGACCGATCGTCTTCCGCTCTCTCTCTCTCTCTCTCTCTCTCTCTCTCTCTCTCTCTCTCTCTCTCTCTCTCTCTCTCTCTCTCTCTCTCAACCTTCTCCTCTCTCAACCTTCTCCTCTCTCTCATACACACACTTTCTCCACCCAAACCACTTCAACAGCAACCCCAAATCATCCTCCTGCGAGAGGGCACAGACACCTCCCAGGGCCGCCCGCAGCTGGTGTCCAACATCAACGCGTGCACAGCTTTGGCGGACGTCGTTCGCACCACCCTGGGCCCGAGAGGGATGGACAAGCTGATCCACGACGACCGAGGCAACGTCACGATCTCGAACGACGGCGCGACGATCATGCGGCTGCTCGAGGTCGTGCACCCCGCGGCGTCGCTGCTCGTCGACGTGGCGCGGTCGCAGGACGCGGAGGCAGGGGACGGCACCACGACGGTGGTGCTCCTGGCGGGCGAGCTGCTGCGGGCGGTGAAGCCCTTTGTCGAAGACGGCGCGCCTCCCAGGGCCGTGGCGCGCGCCCTGAGGGCCGCCGGGGCCCTGGCCTGCGCTCGCCTGCGCGACCTTGCCGTGCCCATCGGCGGAGGCGGGAAAGAAGGGGAAGGAAACGGGAAGGAGAAAAGAGAGATGCTGATCAAGTGTGCTTCCACCTCCCTCAACTCCAAGCTCGTCTGCGGAGAGAAGGAGTTCTTCGCGGCCATGGTCGTCGACGCCGTTTCCACTCTGGACCAGAGGACGCTGGACCTGTCGATGCTCGGGGTGAAGAAGGTGGTGGGAGGTGAGATCGAGGTTTTTGTTCTTGTTGTTGTTGTTGTTGTTGTTGTTGTTGTTTTTCTCTCTCTTTCTCTTTTTCGGGTTTTTTTTTTCATCGAAAGACAGAGCGAAAGGCACGTCGAAAGTTCAGAAGAGGGGAAAAAAAACGCTAACTCTCTTTCTCTTTATAATTCCACCCCATCTCATCTCATCCCCATAACAACAGGCGGCCTCCGCGACTCCTTCCTGGTCGACGGCGTCGCCTTCCGCAAGACTTTTTCTTACGCCGGCTTCGAGATGCAGCCGAAGAAATACGAAAACCCGCTGGTCTTGGCGTTGAACGTCGAGCTGGAGCTCAAGGCGGAGAAGGACAACGCCGAGGTCAGGCTGGACGACCCGGGGGACTACCAGGCCGTGGTGGACGCGGAGTGGTGAGGTGGTGGTTTTTGGAGAGGGAGAGAGAAAAGAGAGGGAAAAGAGAGGAAGAAGAAAGAGAGAAAAATCGAAGAGAGAAATGAAGAAAGAAAAAAAAACTAAAGGTTTTTTTTTTTTCCATACTTGACACAACAACAAAAAAAACCACCCCCTCTCTCTTTCTCCTCTTTCTCCCACCCCCCAAACAAACACCTCCAAAAAAAAACAAAAACAGGAACATCATCTACTCCAAGCTCCAGGCCATTGCCGACTCGGGAGCCACCGTCGTGCTCTCGAGGCTGGCGATCGGCGACTTGGCAACTCAGTTCTTCGCCGACCGAGACGTCTTCTGCGCCGGCCGCGTCCCCGCCGACGACATGGGCCGGGTCGTCGCCGCCACCGGCGCCGCCGTCCAGTCGACCGTCTCCGATCTCGAAGCCGGAGGCGTGGCCCCCTGCCTGGGGCGGTGCGGCCTGTTCGAAGAGAAGCAGGTCGGGGCCGAGAGGTTCAACGTCTTTACGGGGTGCGCCGCTGCCAAGTCCGCGACGCTTGTTCTTCGCGGGGGCTCCGACGCCTTCGTTGACGAGGCCGAGCGTTCCCTGCACGACGCGGTGATGATCGTGCGGAGGGCGATCAAGAACGCGGCCGTGGTGGCCGGCGGCGGGGCGATCGACATGGAGCTGTCTCGGTGAGAGGAAAAGAGGAGGAGAAGATTTTTTTTTCAACTTTTTTTCATTTTTTCATTTTTCGTTTTTTGTTTTTTTCGTTCGAATTTTTTCCCATCTTCTCTCCACCCCCAAAAAACTCACACTCGTCTTCTTCTTTCGTCTCTTTTCTTCTTCAAACTTCCACCCCCCCCCCTCAAAGCCACCTCCGCGAGCACGCCCGCACCATCGCCGGGCGCGACCAGCTCTTCTTCCAGGCCTTCGCGAAAGCCCTCGAGGCGATCCCCCGCCAGCTCTGCGACAACTGCGGGTTGGATTCGACCACGGTGCTCGACAGGCTCCGCGCCGCGCACGCTCGCCCCGACGGCAGCGGGGCCCGCATGGGCGTGGACGTGGGGTACTCGAGCGGCGGCAAAGGCGAAGGTGGGGGTGACGGCGAGCGAGCCAAGGTAGGGGACAAGAACGAGGGCGGGATTGTCGACACCTTTGAGGCTTTCGTCTGGGAACCGGCGCTCGTGAAACACAATGCCATCGCCGCAGCGACCGAAGCCGCCGCGCTGGTGCTTTCCGTTGACGAGACGGTGCGCAACCCGAGGTCTTCGGACCCGAACGGAGGCGGAGGTGGAGGTGGGGGACCTCCGAGGAGGGGCGGAGGAGGAGGAGGTCGAGGGCGCGGGATGAGGCGTTGAGAGAGTTCGATTTTCTGTTTTTTTTTTCCTCCTGCTTGTTTTTTTCCTTTCTTCTTCCTCTTTGTCTTTTTTCTTTCTTGTTGAGCAGCAGCAGCAGCCACCCGGCCTTACGTGTGATGATTGAGAGTTATTTGATTTTTTTCCAAGTGTTATTTGATTTTTTTTCCAAGTGTCTTGCAACGAAGAAGAGAAAAGAAAAGAAAAAAAAACTTTCACTTGGCTCCTCCCCTCCTCGTCGCCGCAGCGACCCGCCTCCGGAGCGCCGCCACCTCCGCAGCAAGCCTCCGCGCCTCCCCTGCGTCCGCCGCGGCCGCCTCCTCCCGCCGCCTCGCCGCCTCCTCCAGGGGGCGCACCGCCGCCACGGCCCTGGCCTCGACGGCCGCCAGTTCCGCTTCCAGTTCGGCCTCCATCGCAGCGGAGACGGAAGCCGCGAACCGGTCGCCGATCCTCCCGACCTTGGCCTTGACCTCGGCGCGCCTGAGGGGCAGGTTGAGCAGAGAAAGCCACGCGACCGCCGCTGCGAGGGCAAGCGCCAGAAAGTCCTCCCCGAGCGTCGGGAGCAAGGCTGTGAGCCCGGCGGCGGCGAGGGCGGCCCCGGCGAGGCCCGTGGCGGTGGCGGAGGCGGCCTCGCGGAGCTCCTCGTCAAGAAGTAAAGCAGCAGCCCGGGCGTCAAAGGCAGAGGCGGCGGCGAGGGCGGCGCCGCGGAAGCCGCGGGGGGGCTTTTCTCCCTTCTCTTGCTCCTTCTCTGCCGCCGCAACGGCAGCAACGGCAACAGCAGCAACAGCTCCTCCTTCTCCTTCTCGCTCCCTCCTCGCCGCGGCGTCCTCCTCCTCCGCCAATCCCGCCGCCGCCGCCTCCGCCGCCTCGACCTCTTCCCGAGAGACCCCCAGCGACGGCGCGCGGGAAAGGGCGAAAGACATGTAAGCCTCGATCTGTGCCGCGGCGTTGCCGTCGAGCCAGGCCCGGTGCTCGCGGACGACGGCGGCGAGCTCCTCGGAGGCCGAGGCGAGGGCGGAGGAAGGGGAAGAAGTTGAAGTTGAAGGAACGAGTTTGCTCTCGTTCTCGTTCGCGTTCACGTTCGCGTTCGCGTTCTTCTTTTCACCTTCTTCTCCTTCTTCTCTCTTCGCTTCTTCCAGCAGCAGCTCGCCCTTCTTCTTCTTTCCCTTCTTCCCGCCCAGCACGTACCCCAGCAGCCCCTCCGCGTTGCTCAGCTGCAGCGTCGCGTCGACAACGGCAGCGGCGGCGGCCCCTCCCTTCGCGACTGCGGCGGCCGCCGCTGACCTCTGCTCCGCCGCGTCCCTGCGCATGCCGCCGGCAAACTTTTTCATCTGAGCCCGAACGCTCGCGGCGGCCTCGCGCTCTACTTTCGCGGCTTCGGCCGCGGCGGCGAGGCCCTCGGAGGCGGCGGCGAGCAGAGCGCCCCCGACGAAGAGAGGGGTGTCGAGCTTGAGGCGGAGGCCTTCCCCAGAGGGGGCAGGAGGAGCGGGAGAAGTCGAAGTCGAGGTTGAAGAGGTTTCAAAAGAAGTTGTTGAGCTCGAAGAGCTCGAACTCCCTTCGCCGCTCAGCAGCAGCGCCGCGGCCGCCTCGCTGGCGGCGGTGTCGGGGGCTCCTCCCACCAGGAACTCGGCGATGAACCCTTCGAGCTCCCGGAAGCGCGACGACTCCCACAGCGGGCCCGAGAGAGAGGAGGAGGAATCGGAGAAAGAAGCATGAGCTAAGCTCCCTTGTTGTTGTTCCTCTTCCTTTGCCCGGAGCGCCGAAGCAGCGCTCACGGGGAGCACCGCCGGCGCCGCCACGCCCAGCAGCTCCTCCGCTCCCTTCGCCACGAACGCCACCACGGCCTCGACATCCTCTTTGGATCTCAGAAGGTCGCACTTGTTGACGACGAGCGCGACTTTTTTGCCCCATTTTCGAATAAACTTCAGGAAATCGACCTCCGAGCTCGTCAGCGGCCTGTCGGCCGAGAGCACGAACAAAACCAGATCCGCCCTGGGGATGAACTCCTGCGCGACGGCCCCCTGCCTCGAGACGACGGCGTTGGCTCCGGGGGTGTCGACGATGGTGACGGCTCTCAGGAGCTGGGCCGGGAGGCGGCGGGTGAGGAAAGAGGAGTTGGAGTTGGAGTTATTGCTTTCGCCTTCGCTTCCACCGCTTCCACTTCCACCACTTCCACCACTTCCACCACCTCCTCTCTCGGCTTCTCCCTCCCTGCCCCCTCCCCCCCCGAACTTCAGCACCGAGATCTCGTTCGTCGTCGGCAGGAAGCCTTCGGCGAGCCACCTCTGCCCCAGCAGAGCGTTGATCAAAGTAGACTTGCCCGAGTTGAACTCGCCCGCGACGACGACCAAAAAGGGGTCGTCGAGAGCCGCCAGAGCGTCCGAGAGCAGCGAGGCCTCCCGCAGGGCAGGGGCGCGCTCTCTCAAGAAAACGAGGGCCTGCGACAGGAGGGCGCGCTCTGCGGCTCGGAGGGCGGCGGCGTCGTCGGTGGCCGCCTCGGCGAGGAGGGAGGAAGGGGAGGAAGGGGAGGAGGAGGAGGAAGAAGAAGAGGCGAGGTTTTCTTCTTTCCGCTGCTCGTCAAAGGAAGAAGAAGAGCCCGAGCTCGCCTCCGCTTCTTCCGCTTCTGTTTCCGCTTCCCTGCCGCTTTCTCTCTCACTTCTGGAGAACGCAGCAGAGGCCACTGCCACGTCAGACGGAGCCACCGCCGCGCCGTCGGCCCCTCCGAAAGGTCTCGCGTCCGCCGCCGCTGAGTCGACCAGCGACGGCGACGGGGAGAGGTCAAGGATCACCGGCACCCCGGCGCCCGAGGCCTGCCGCTTCCTGGCATCGGAGACGGCGGCGTCGAAGGGCGTGGAGGAGGAGTCGGGGGGAAGGGCGAGGAAGAGGGCGCCGGCGCCGGCTGCGGCGGCCTCGGCCGCGGCGTCGGCGTCGGCGACGGCGACGGCGACGAGTTTTGCCGCCGCTCCTCCACTCGCGGCGTTTCCTCCGGTTCCGCTGCTCAGCATTCTCGCCGCCACGCCCGGGGGCACCCCGCGGCGGGTCAGCACGACGCCCCCGGCCCCGGCGGCGGCGGCGACGTCGACTCTGTCCTCGATTAAGAGAGAAGCAGAGGAAGTCGAGACGGCGACCGCCGTCGCTGCTGCTCCGCTGTTGTTGCTGTTGCTGCTCCCCCCGCCGCCTCCACCTCCTCCTCCGATAAGCGCCGCCTCGGTCAGGGCGTCCCTGGCCGCGCAGGCGGCGGAGTAGAGCTCGCCGTCGCCGCCTGTTGTGTTTGGTTTTGTGTTTTTGGAGAGAGCGAGAAGAAGGTGAGAAGAAGAAGAGGTCGGACGGAAAAATCTTCTGCTGTCCCCCCCCCTAGATCGAAATCCCCGAAGAAGATAGAAGAAAAAAAACTCTTCTTTACCTGCCCCGGCGCAGAGCCAGATGGCCGTGGCCCCCCTCTCCACGGCGCTGGAGACCTGCTGCTTCGTGTCCGGTCCAGCCACGATGCGAGCGACGACGGCCGGGAGGTCGAGGCGGGCGAGAGAGGAGGAGGAGGAAGGAGAGGACGATGGAGCAGCGGCCAAAAAGGCGAATTCGTCGCCGTCGGCGTCGTCATCGATGATGCTCGCCTTTGTCACGGCCGCATTGGCTCTCCGGCGGCGCTCTTTTCGCCGCCTTTGATGCAGGGTCGCATTTGAGGTGGTAGTGGTCACCACACGCGTGCCAGCAGTGGCGCAAGGGCGCAGCAGAGGGGCCGGGAGGGCCTGGAGAGCCGTTTTCATTTTTTTGTTGTCGTTGCTGTTGATCGAGACGACTGTGAAAGGAAAAAAAACTCGACCTTCAAACGTTTTCTTCTCTCGCTTTTTTTCACTTTGTTCTTCTTCTTTTCTTCTCGACCTCTTCTTCTTTCCCGAGAAGAGAGGGAGAGAGAGAAAAAAACGGGAAGGCGACCGAGCGTTCCCTTCCTTCTTTCCCTTTTTCCTCTCGCAAAGCACCATGAGCGAATGGAGCGATCTTATCGCTTCGCTGGCAGGGCTCGGCCTCGGCGGCGGTGAAGGAGAGAGAGGAGGGGGAGGCGCTGCTGCTTCTGCTGCCCTAACTCCTCCTCCGGAAGGAGCGCCGTCTTCGTTTTCGCCGCGGCCTCGATCATCGATGCCATCGATGGTGCTCGAAAGCGCCGCTGTGCCTCCTCCTGCTTCCAGCCTGGCCCCGCTCTTCGACCTGGGCTCCTTCCAGGGTGCAGAGCTTGTACGTGTCGTATCGCTGACGAGGACAGAGGAGATGGAGAGAAAGAGAAGAGAGAGAGAGAGAAAGGAGCTGCGCGAGAGAAAGAAACAGAAGAGAGAGATGCAGACCTCGAAAAAAGAAGAAGTGAGAAAAAAAAGGCTTTTTTTCTTCCTCGTTCCTGCCCGAAACCGAAACTGATGCCGAACTTTCTGTTTCTCTCTCTCTCTCTTTTCCCGCCCCCAAAAACAAAAAATGCCAAACAAACAGGCCCCGACCACGCCCCCTCGCGCGCTGTCGGCGCCGCTCTGGGAGAGGCCTCCTCCTCCTCCTCTTTTCAGAGGGCAGCAGCAGCAGCAGCAGCAATTGCAGCAGATGCCTCCCTCGTGGTCGTCGCCGGCGCTGCTGCTCTCTTCCTCCTCGGCTTTGACTTCCGTTGCCGCCTCTGAGAAGAGCAGCAGCAGCAGCTCCTCCTCTTCTTCCTCTTGCCCCTCCTCGCTCCCGCTCAACCCCAGGACGCCTCCTCGCTCGAATCTCGGCAGGGCCGCAGGAGGACGAGGAGGAGGAGGACGAGGAGGAGGAGGAGGAGGAGGAGGAGGAAGCTACCGCGAGGCGCCACAGCAGCAGCAGCAGCAGCAGCAGCAGTTTCGACAGCCGAGGGTTCCAAGCAGCTTTGCCCAAAGCGGCGGCGGCCGAGGCAGCGGCAGGCCGCCACTCGCATCTTCCCGTTTTCCCCCTTTCCTCCTCGCCCCTCCCCCTCCTCCTCCTCCTCGTCCGCCCCCTGTCACCGTCGCCTCCCTGGTCTCCACGCTCCGCTTCTTGCCGCCGACCACCCCGGGGCCCCCCGTCGTCGCGGCGCTTCTGTCGAGGATCGACTCGAGGGCGCTGGCGGCCCTGCTGAAGGAGCTGAGGTTCTCGAGAAGCGGAGGCAGCGGCAGCAGTAAGAGCGGCGGGAGGTTTTGCTCGCCGCTCGCGAGCGGCGCTCCGAGCTCGACCCAAAACCTTGTCGACAGGGCCGCCGAGCTCTTCGACTGGCTGCGCTCGCTTCCCTTCCCAGGGCACCCGCTCGCGGCGAGGCTGCTGGACGTGTACACGTACACGACCGCGATCGCGGCGTGCGGCGGCAACGGCTGCAACAGCGGGAACAGCGGTGGGAGCGCTGCCGCGACGGCGGCGGCGGCGGCGAACAAGAAGCCTTCGTCGTCGTGGAAGCCTCCGAAAGGGAAGAGAGGCCCCTCCTCCTCATCATCATCATGCTCCTTCCTTTTCAGCTCCAGCAGCGAGAGCGACAACAGCAGCGGCATCGAGGAAGAAGGGGCGGAGAGCGGCGACGACGCGTCGTTCTTCTACGAGAACGACTTTCTCGACGACGACGACGACGACGAGCCCGCCGCGCAAACGGCCAGCCGGCCGCCGCCGCCGCTCCCCCCTCGAAACCCTTCCTCCTTACCCGACCTCCCGCGCGCCCTGGCCCTCTTCGACGAGATGCGGTCCCGCGGGATCGAGGCCAACGTCCACTCGTGGTCGGCGCTTATCAACGTGGCCGCCAGAGCCGGGGAGCGGGAGGCGGTGGAGGGAGGCGGCAGTGGAGAAGAGGGAGAGGAAGAGGAAGAAGAGAGCGTCGAGATTTTCGGCTTCGGCTTTGGCGGCGGCAGAGAAAACCACTTCCACCGCCAAAGCCGCCGCCGCCAGAGCCCGCTCGCGCTCTCTCTCGCGCTCGTCGACAAGATGGCCGCCGCAGGCCTGAGCCCGAACCTCGTGACGTTCAACACGCTGGTGGACGCGCACTCTCGGGCCGGGAGGTGGCGCGCTTGCCTGCTGCTGGTGCTGCCCGGAGGCGTCGGCGCCTTCTTCTCCGGAAACGACGGCGACGACGCAGGCTCTTCGTCGTCGTCGTCAAACGCTTTCAGCTCCTCCTCCTCCTCCTCTTCGTCAAGCTTCCGCGGCGGCCTCGACAGCCGCAACTCGTCCGCTATGGAGAGGGCGGGGGTGAGGCCCGAGGCCCGAACGTTCAACGCTGCTCTCTCGGCTGCGGCCAGGGGCGTGGCGCTCGAGAACAGGAGGGGGAAGAGGAGAAGAGGAAACGAAAACAACGACGACGACGACGACGACGGCGGCGACAACGGCAAAGAAAACTTTGACGACGGAAGAAGAAGAAGAAGAAGAACTTCAACCCTCTCGGCTGTCGACGCCGCCTCGCTGCTCTTCCGCGGCATGCTGCTCCTGGGCCTCCACCCCACACCGGCCACCTACACCTCGCTCATCACGGCCTATGGGCGGGCCGGGAGGCCGGCAGACGCCATCGCGGCGTTCGAGGACGCCGGGCTCCGCGGCTGCGAGCGCAACGCGGTCGTGTTCGCTGCTCTGGCCTCGGCGCTCGAGCGGTGCAGCAGCAGGAGAGAAGGAAATCGCTCCTCCTCTTCTCGACAACAATCGTGGGACGCGGCCAGGGTGCTGCCGCTGCTGTTCGAGGCGGCGCGGGCCGAGGGGGTGATCCCGAACCTGGCGACGCTACAGCTGGCGACGAGGGCGGCGGCCTCGGCCTTCGGCTCTTCTCGTTCTTCTTGTCCTTCTTCTTCTTTTTCGACGACGACGACGACGACGACGGAAGCGACAACGGCAGAAACGGAAAGCGCGGAATTAGAAAACGGGAGGCTCGGCGCCCAGGTCGCGCAGGCCTGCTTCGAGGGGGCAGTCAGGGCGGGTCTGAGGCCGGACGCGGGTGCCTGGGCGGCGCTGGCGACGGCGAGCGCTTCCTGCGAGGGACAGTGGCAGGGCGCGGCTGCGGCCGTGGACGCCGCTGTTTCGGCCGCCGCCGCCGCCGCCGTCGCTGCTTCTTCGTCCTCTTCTCCTTCTTCCTCTTCCTCTTCTCCTCCTCTGCAGCTGCCGCTCGCGGTCTCCTCGGCTCTCGTCGCGGTCATAGACGCCTGCGTGAGGTCTTCTTCCTCGAGGCGCGGCGGCGGCGGCGATCCCGCGGCGCGGGCGGCGGCGGAAGAGAGGTTTTGTCTGCTCGCCGAGCGCGGGGGGCTGCGCGTTGCCCGGGGCGTCGCCGCCGCCTCCGCTCTGTTTCCTTCCTCTTCTTCGCCGCTTCCGCTTCCGGCTTCGACGCTCGTCGCCTCGGCCCCCAGCCCCGGAGTGGCGGTGCTCGTCGTGCGTGCTTGGCTCGCCGAGGGCTCCGGCGCGGCGGGAGGGGCTTCTTCGTCGTCGCTGCCGTCGCTCGCTCGCTGCTGCTCCACTCTCGGAGGAGCGAAAGAAAGAGAGAGAGAAAGAGCTGCTGCTGCTGCTGCTGCTGCTATCGCTTCCTCTTCCCCTTCCTCCTCCTCCTCCTCCTCGCCCTGCGTTTCCCGCGCAGCTTCGCCTCAGAGCTGCCTCCTCCTGGCGCAGGGAGCGAGGAGGAGCAACGGGAGCAGTAGCAGCAGCAGCGGAGTCTTCGCGGCGGGGAGAGCCGGGGCGTCGTCGATGGGGAGGGGGCCGAGCGAGGAGGAGAACAACGGCGGCGGCGGCGAGAGCGGTGCTCGTCCTCCTCCGCAGCACGAGCAGAGGCAGCCGCTGCTCCCTCTCTCCCGCTCCTCGTCGCTCTCTCAGCTGCAGCGTCAAGGATCTGTTCCGGGAGCTCTGGCTTCCTCGCCCGCGGCAGCTGCGTGCTACAGCAGCATCGGAGGAGGAGTTGAAGGGAGGAGGAGCTCGAGCTCGGGCTCTCTCCTCTTCCCTGCTTCTGCTGCCGCCGCGGCTTCTTCCTCTTCTTCCTCTTCCTCTTCTTCTGTTCTCCAGCAGCAGCAGCAGCAGCAGCAGCAGCAGCAGCAGCAGCAGCAGCAGCAGCAGCAGCAGCAGCAGCAGCAGCAGCAGCAGCAGCGCTCTTTGCTGCAGCCGCCGCCTCTCCTCCTCGTCGTCGCTAGCCCGCGCTCCTGTGCCCTGAGGCAGCAGCGGCAGCAGCAGCGGGAGCAGCAGCAGCAGAAGCAGCGGGCTCTTCCTCCTCCCCCCTCGCCGTCGCCGTCGCCGGCAGAGCAGGTCGCCGCCGCTCTCTTTTCGTTCTTGGCTTCCGGTCGCATCAGGGCAAGGGCCGTCGCCGTCTCTGCCGGGGCGGTGGTCGTCGAAGCCTTCGTCGGAGAGGAAGAAGGGGAAGGAGAAGGACGAGGAGGAGGACGAGGAGGAGGACGAGGAGGAGGACGAGGAGGAGGACGAGGAGGAGGACGAGGAGGAGGACGAGGAGGAGGACGAGAAGGAGGACG
>Ga0210003_1002208_pt1 | contig 16591 bp, 14 predicted proteins | sample LantaG_FD_182804 | JGI IMG/M metagenome (GOLD analysis project Ga0210003, IMG submission 182804) | Deep subsurface microbial communities from Baltic Sea to uncover new lineages of life (NeLLi) - Landsort_02402 metaG (SPAdes) (version 2) | ecosystem: Environmental > Aquatic > Marine > Oceanic >...
TTTTTTTTTTTTTTTTTCTCGTTTCTTCTCTCGCAAGCGAATGCATGGGCCGGGCAGTTCGCGCGGCATCTTCCTCCCTTGCTGACGGGCGAACGCTAAGAAACGATAACCACCAACAGCGGCGACAATGGCGCTGCTCCCCGGCGGCGTCTCGGTCGTCGGCGCCGCCGCCCTCCTCGTTCCCTCTCCCTCGTCCTCTCCCTCTTCCCGCTCCTCGCTCGCCGACGCAGCCTCGGCCGCGGCGGAGGCCGCTCGCGCAGCGGCGGGGGGGGCCTCTCCCGGGAGGGACATCACGGTCGCGATCGACTCCCGGAGCGGCGAGGCCGTGTGGCTCTGCAGAAGGGAGCCCGTCGAGGTCGCCGAGGAAGAACACGGTGGGGCCGCGGCGGCGCCAGCGGCGGAGGCGCACCGCCTCCTCCTCTCGCCCGCCGTCGCCGCGCTCTCGAGCCCTCGACTGGTCGACCCATGGCTCGCCGAGCGCTTTTCGGCGGTCCGCTGCGGGCCCCTCAGGGTCAGAGGTGGGACTGAAGGGGCGGCAGCGTGCCTCGCGGAGCTCTGCGGTGACGGCACCGCTGAAGACCCCGGGGACGCTGCGTTCGTCGTCGACGATGCCGGCGGCGGCGACGGCGCGGGGGGCCCCGCCTCCTCCAGGGGCGCTCCTGCTCCTCCTCTCCCTCCCGCTCCTTCCCGCGCTCGCCCCCTCGTGCTCGCCGGGGACGGGCCGGCGCCCCTATCGAGCTCCCTCCTCGCCCCCCTGCTCGCGACCCCGCACGCGAGCCCCCCGCCGCCGCCCGCGTTGCTCGGGGCGGGCGGGGGGAGGGGACGCCCTCCAGCGCCGACGGCAGTCTTCGAGCCCGCTCCCTCCCCCTCCTGCTCGGGCCCCCCCCGTAGGGGCCGCCTGCGCGGGGAGGGGGAGCTCGTCCTGAACGCGCTGGCGCTCTATCCGAAGACCGCAACGGCGGGCGAGGCCGCTGCGGCGCTGCGGTCTGCCCTCTCCAGGCAGCTCCGGGCGGCGATGGCAGCGACGGCGGCGGCAGCGAGCTCGGCGGCCCCTTCTCCTTGCTCGATCTCTCCTCTGCGCGCTTGCCCCTTTCTGCTCCCGGGCCTTCCCGTATTCGTGACCCCGCTGATGCTTGTCCCGCAGAGGAAAAAGGAAAAGAACAAGGGGAAGGAGAAGGAGAAAAAGGAGAAGGAAGAGGCGACTTGTTCATCTTCGCCCTTGTCGGCGTCTGACGCTGCTTCTGCTGTTGCTGCTGCAGCCAGGGCCTCCCTCGGAAGGGCTCTCCGCCTCCCTCCGGGGCTGCCTCTGCTGCGAACCTCCGCCGCCTTCGACTTCGTCAGCGCGTCAGCCACGTCCAAGATGAAGAGGAGGGACGCAGGGGACCGAGGAGAGAAGCTCCTCGACGTCCACCGCTCCCTCCCTTCCTTCGCGCCCCCAAAGTCTCCGAAGCCTTCGAAAGCTCCGACCTTGCCTTTCGAGCCCCCGCTCCCCGCGTCGCCCTCGCTCTCCTGCGCCTGCGTCGCCGGGTCGTACAGGTACCACCACTATGGCCAGGACTCCCAGGACGACAGGGGTTGGGGCTGCGCCTACCGCTCCTTGCAGACGCTGTGGTCGTGGTTCGCCGAAAACCACTTCCTGCCCGCCAACGCCGACGACGCCGACGGAGGCGACGGCGGCGGCAAAGGGCGTCGGCGTCGGCGCTCGACAGCGCCGCCGACGCACGCGGAGATCCAGAGGGCCCTCGTCTCCGTGGGCGACAAGCCCCCGACCTTTGTCGGCTCAAAGCAATGGATCGGGGCCCTGGAGATAAGCTTCGTGCTCGAGGAACTGGCGGGGATCCAGTCGAAAGTGATCCCTGTCGCCCGCGGGTCGGAGATGGGCTCCCCGGCCGCCGCGGGCGCGCTCGTCGCGCACTTCCGGTCGCAGGGCACGCCCGTCATGGTCGGCGGGGGGGTGCTCGCCTACACCTGCCTCGGCTGCTGCTTCGACCCGGCCAGCGGCGAGGCTCGCTTCCTGATCCTGGACCCCCACTACTGCGGCGCGGGCGGCGGCGGCGCGGGCGGCGCGGGCGCCCCGGGCAGGGAAGCGGCCGCCGCTGCCGCCGTCGTCGTCAAGGGCGGCTGGGTGGCGTGGAAGAGGCCGGGGGACTCGGCGGCGGCGGGCGGCCCCCTGTTCGTGGACGACGCCTTCTACAACCTGCTCTGCCCGCAGAGGCCCGCGGAGAGCGTGTAAAAGATAATGTGTGCGTGTGTCCCGGAGCAGAGAGGCGAGAGTGACCGGTCGCTGGTTTCCAGATTTTTGCTTTTTTGTTACAGCAGAGGGGACTGGAGAGAAGGGAAGAAGGGAAAAAAAAAACAGACAAAAAGTTGCGTGTTCTTTTCCTTGTTCGTCCCTCACCCCTTTCCCGCTTGAGTGGAAGAAAAGGATCGCGGAAGGAAAGGCCCGAAAGGAAAAATCATACTCTGATTTGAGTGTGCAGAAGCAAGGGGGAACCGCGCGGGAAGTGTTGTTGTTTTTCGTTCATTTTCGAGTGTTGTTTTTTTTCTTTGAAAAGGTTGTCGTTTGTTTTCTCGTTTTTCGTCTCTGTTTCTCTGAGCTCTCCTACTGAGCCGGGACGTTCTGCGCGTTGTGCGCCGGGGCCAGGGGCTGCTGCGTGGCCTGGTAGTCCTTGGGACGGCGGAAGAGCATAATCTGTTTTTTGTGTCGAAGGAAGGAAAAGAGGAGAAAGAGGGAAAACAGTTTTTTATTTTGAGTTCCTGAACCCCGCGACGGCAGAAAAAACAAAAAAAGACGACGACGAAGAAAAAAACTCGAAAGAGAGAACGACGAATACTCACGTGCGGCTCCGGCCTGTGGATGGCGTAGTGGACCCAGCCGCGGGACTGCTGCACGCCGATGCCCCGCCACTCGGCCTGTTTCGTTATTTTGTTCGGGCGAGGGGAGAGAGAGAGAGAAGAGAGGAAAGAGAGAGTGTGAGAGAAAAAAAGTCGAGGTCGAGGTCCCGAGGTTTCAACTGAAAAAAACTTCGAAGTTTCTGATTCCCGCCGCCCTCTCTTTCTCTCTCTGATCGTTTTCGACGCCGCCTTCGCCGTCGTCCCGGTGCGATCGTCCGCCAACTCGAGATGCAAAGCAGAGCTGAGGTAGATTTAGAGCCTCTCCCTCCTTCAGCGGGCGACATCGAGCTCTGAACAAAACAGCACCGGCGCGGAAAAAAGTCGATCATCTTGTCCCCAGTCGCCGCCGCCTCCTCTCGGCTGCGGTCGAACAAGCACGAAGCGGCGGAGAGCAAAGCGGCGGAGAGAGAGGAAAAAAACTGCTTTCCGACTGAGCGGCCTCCAAAACTGATCAAAGTCCTCACCTCACTCAGCAGCTTCCCCTTGGGGAGGAGCTGCGCGATGTCCTGCGGGAGCACGACGTGCCTGAAAGTAGAAAGGGAGGAAACGAGGGGGACGGAAGAGGCGAGCGGCGTGAGAGGAAAGAGAGTCGAACGGGGACGTCGCGATGGTTGTTGAGACCGGGCGTCGTCGAAAAGGAGAAGCCAAGGGTTTATTCTGCTCCTTTGTTCGACCCCTTGTGCTGTTTCGTCGAGTCCACAAAACGCACCTGTACTCGTAGATATCATCGTAATACTTCTCGGAGTACTGGAGGAGGGGGGATAGAGGAAGACGTTTCAGAGGAAGAGGGTGAGGGAAATGGGTGAGCGAAAGAACAAAGGCCGACGTTTTTTTTTCATTGTCTTCTATTCAAGCAGTGGCATTCTTCTCTCCCTACGCTCGCTCTTTTCTACGCTCTCTCTCTCTCTCTCTCTCACCTGAATCTGGTTAGCCGGCATGGTGTCACAGTGCAGCGGATCCCTCTCGTCTCAGAAGGAAGAAGAAGAAGCACGAAGAAGCAGGACAGAGAGAAAGAGAGGTGTGGCAGAGTTGGAGAGTGCAAAAAGAAGAAAAAAAAAGCATCGTCGAGTTTCTCTTAATGTCCTGGACGCCGGCGTCGCTGCCTCCCTTTTGCCTCTCTCTCTCTCCTTTCGTTTTACATATCTCGGGACCAATCTCCGCCGCGAGCGCCCCTGCCGAAGGGAGCACAGAGCCTCAGTCCCCGGCTGCCACCGCTTCCTCTTCTTTCGTTCTACATACCTCGTAGCAACCTCCCCGCCCCCCCACCCCCCCACGCCTACCTCTCCTCCCCAGCGTCCAAAGACCTCAGACCCAGGCCTCCGACGGCGGCGAAGCTCAGGGGCACCCGGATCTTCATCAGATAAGGAGGCAGCAGGCCCCTGGATGCGAAGGCGGCGTCGGCGGCTGCGGCGGCGGCGAGGGTGGCCGCGGCGAGCCCGGCCGCCCTGGCCTCGTTCTGTCGCCCGCCCCCCTTGCCCTTGCCGTCGCCTTTGCCCGCGCCGACGAGGGCCGTGGCGGGCCATGCGAGCAGGCAGGGGACGACGGACCAGAGGTAGCGAGCCGCGGTGGCGGCTTTCGACGGACGCACGGCGGGGAAGGGAGCGGGGGGAGCGCTCCCCGCGCCGCCCTGCCAGGCCGCTCCTGAGGCGGCGAGCCCCCAGTGGATCCCGCCCAGGAAGCTCGCGATCGCCACGCCGTAGCCCACCTGCAGCGCAGCGGCATGCTCGCGCACGAAGTCGGGTAAGAGGGGAACGTGCGGCTCGACCTGCGGCGCGAGCGCGAGGAAGGGGGCCGCGCCGGCGGCGCCGAGCGCGAGGGCGACGCGGGGGACGCCTGTCGACGATGAAGAGGGGGTCGAAGAGGGGGAAGGGCCCGGGTCGGCGTTTGGAGCCGTTTGGGACGAGGAGAGGCTCCTCCGCGCGAGTTTCGTGCCCTGTTTATTTCGGGCGAGAGGGAGGAAGAGAGAGCGAAAAGAGAAAGGTTGAGTAAGAAAGAAGGGAAGGAGAGGTCGACGTCATCGCCGTCGTTTCCAATGCCGTCTGTTTGCTTCGATCTCATCGTTCGCCTCTTTCTTTCTTTCTTTCATTCTTTATTTCTTCCTCTCCGGCTCACCTCTTTCCACGAGCGACACACGAGCGATCGAAGAGATCCCTTTCTCATGTCCCTCGGCGTCTAGCGGAGAACCAGAGGGAAAATAAGAACGGAGAGCGGGCACTGAAGGGCGAAGGAAGAAAGAGAAACGGAAAGAAGAAACTATGCCTTTTTGCCTTTTTTTTTCCCACCGTCGGCGCTACTTTTCTTCTGTGTCTGTTTCGTTTCTTCTCGAAGAAACGAGGACGATGAAGCGCCACCCTCCCGGGGAGCCCCGCCCGACGCACGTGCCGGGAACAGGAGCCGCTTTGAACGACCCGTTCGACGTCCTCGAGACGACGGCGCTGCTCTCCGGCGGAGGGCAGAGGCAGCCCCGGCACCAGAGGGACCCCGAGCTCGACACCCGAGGCGCCGGTGGCACCTTGCCCGAGGTCGAGGCGGCGGCGGCGGCGCCCGCATGTCTCGCCCCGGTGCTCGAGGACTTTGTCACGGACAGCGAGGAGGAGAGATAGAGGGAGGCACGGGAAGCGACGGCCGATGCGAAAGCGAAAGAAGAGTAAAAAGAACAAGGGGAAGCCGAAGAAGCCACGGCGGCTGCGGCGGCGGCGGAGCAGGAGCAGGAGCGACGAGCGGCAGCGGAGGAGAAAAAACTCCAACACTTTTTGCTTATTTGTGATCGTTCTCGTTTTTTTTTACTCTTCAGTTGCCCGTGCACCAGCAGCACCAGCACCAGCACCAGCAGATGCGCCCTCCCCAGTTCCTTTTGGCGTCGCCAAGAGCCAGACTCCGCCCTTGACGGTCATCATCACGTTCATGCCCTCGCGCTTAAAGATGCCGTCCCCCACACCGCGGACGCCGTCCCTCGTCTCAAGCTCGGCCGACAGCAGCGACCCGCCCATCTTCGACCTGTCTAACGAGAACGAGAGGCGCCCCAGCAGCGCCGCGAGCTCGGCGATCAGAGACGTGCGCGCTAGGTTCTGGCCGATGCAGCCCCTGGCGCCACGGGAAAAGGGCAGAAACCGCCGCGCTGCCGCCGCCGCCGGTGCCTTTGCTCCCGTTTCTCCTCCCGGTGTTGCTGCTGCTCCCGCTTCCGTCGCTCCTCTCTCGCCAGAGAGCTGGTTGCCTTCGGTGTTGAGGTCGAGAAACCTCTCCGGCTTGAATTTCGCGGCATCAGGACCCCATAACTCTTCGGCGCGGTGGATCAGATAAAAGGGGATCCAAAGCTGGCAGCCCTCAGGGATGACGACGGTGCGCGTTTTGCCTTTTCCTTCTTCTCTCCATTCCGGGACTGAGAGCTCGAACCCGCCGGGCCCGACCGTTCTCAATGTGCCGCCAGCCGCGGCAGGCACGAGTCTCATTGATTCCATCAGACAGGCGTGCAGAAAGGGGAGCGAAGACCTCGAGAGGTCGGCGAACTCGAGCTTCCTGGGGGGTTGAATTTTCATTGCTCCGTCTTCCAGCATCAGCAGCCCCCTGGACTCGAGCTCGCTCTCGACGCGCTTCATCGCCTCCGGGTGCGCAGCGAGGAGCGCGAGGGTGACTCGTCGTGTCGATTGCGGCGACGTAGAGGAACCCGGACTCGCGGAGGAGGACCTCGGCGGCGTTTTCGGCGTCGGCGGCGCTGCCGCCGGCGGCGACGGCAGCGGCGGCAGAGGCTGCTGCGGCCTCGGGGGCGATGGCCCTGAGGCGCGAAAAGACCGTCTCGTCGTCGCCTTCGTCGTCCTCGTCGTTGCCTTTTTCTTCTCGCCCTCCTCCTCCTCCTCCTCCTGTAGCAGAAGATTGAGTGGCGGTGGCAGTAGCCTTCGCCGCCCTCGCGGCCTCCCTCGTGTCGGCGGCGGCCCCGGCGGCCGCGGCGACCGCCGAGATGCACCTCTGAAGCGCCCCCATCTTCCTCATTCCTTCCCTGACGTAGCTCGTCCACGCGAATACCTTGAGGACGTGGGGAGGCCTGACGCACCAAGACTGCGCGACGGATAAGGCCGAGCTCAGGGCCTCGATGGTGTCCTCTGCCCCTTCGATGAGGTGCCGCGGGACGGCGGGGGGAGCCGGGAGGGAGGAGCCTCTTTTCTTGTTGGGGTCGGCGTCAGCGGCGTCGTTGTCGTCCTGATCAAGACCCTGCTCCTGCTGCCTCGCGGTCGCAGCAGTGATGATCTTCGAGGCTTCCGCGGCGCCCCAGCGCTCCACGACGTTGCTTCGGAGACCGAAGCCGAGAGATGTGGTCACTTCCATCGCCATCATGACGGCGAGTTCTGTGACGTCGACCGAGACGGAGGTCGTTGTTGTTTCACGGGGAGGAGAAGGAGAAGAGGACTCCCCTCCCGCTAATGCCGCAGCATCAGCAGAAGCGGCATCGTCGGCAGCCCTCTTAGCCCGCCAGATCTGGACAACTGCCTCGGCGCCGGCCTCGGCAGAGGGCAGGATGTCGCGCTCGAACCGGCGCCGGACCGCCGCCAGGGAGAACGCCGGCAACACCGCCTTGCGGATCAGCCTCCACTCTGTCGAAAAGCTCGAGAGAGTCAGCAGGCTGCGGGCCCCGCGCGCGCTCGTGATGAGGTCGATGCCGTGCTGGTGTTTTGTAAACTTTTCGAGCTCCGCGGCGCCCGAAGCCGAGAGCACGGCCGCCGCTGCAGCCGAGTCGGCGACGACGACGTAGTGCGTCTCGAGGAACGTGGCGCGGAACCTAAGCAGCGGGGCCCTCTTTGCGTCACGCATCCACCACTGCTCCATGAGCACCTCGCGGTAGAAGTTTCTCTCGGTGCCATCGTCGCCCTCGACCAGGCGCACCAGCGGGCCGCAGAGAACCTCGACGAGAGATCGGGTGCGTGGTGAAGGGATCCCGAGCTTTGCGAGGGCGCGCGACCTCCGCACGAAGGCCGCGACGAAAGAGACGAGCGGTAGGGCTGCCGCGGCGCAGAGGGACGCGGCGACGGCGACAAGGGCGAGGAGTACAGGGGAACGAGGGACGGCGGCGGGGAGTGTCGCGGCTGCTCGTTCGAGCGGTGTGGCGAGGTCGACGAGACGTGGAGTTGTTGTCGCCGTCGCGGCAGCCGTCGCCGTCGACATCGACAGCACGTCAAAGATGCAAAGCATTTTCCTTCCGTTTTTTTAGTTTCGTGTTGAGACTTCGGTCGACGGACGTGCTCTTCTTTTCCAGGAAGAGTTGCCTGCAAATCTGATACGCGAGCTTGTCGAAGCAATGAAGTGATTTGAAAGTTTCGGAGACGTGACGAAGAGGGAGCAGTTCGGTGGAAACAACTTTCAATGATGCCAAAATGAAAAGAGAGAGGAGCCGCAAAATCCTAAATTTTAGGTGTCTCAATAAAAAATTCCTTTTTTTGCAAATGATGAAAACAAGCGTGGGAAGAAAACGAAAAACTGACGTTACGTCGGAAAAAGATTACGGGGCAACATAAAAGAGAAAACACAATGGTAGTTCGTGTCCGCGAACTGACGTTCCCGTTCCCGCCTCCGCTGCTGCTGCCGCTGCTGCTGCTGCTGCTGCTTTGTGAAGGGTTTTTCAAAGAGGTTAAAAACGTGTGCTTTGCTGCTTCTCTAGACTCTTTTTTGTTTTTCTCCTCTTCTTCCCGCCCCCGCCCCCGCCCCCCATTTTTAAATTTCCAAAAAGAACACGGCGCGTCGCAGCACGCGCCGCGCATATAGCTTATACGAGTCGCAGAGAGGACAACATAACGTGAAAGAAAAATCACAGTCGCGAGGTTGGGACAACCTTGTCTGTTCCCTCCGCCGCCGCCACCCTCACCGCCGCCGCCTCCGCGTTCGACATCCTCTTGACGCGCCCGAGCCCTATCCCGACGCGGTCCGCCATCTCCAGGGTCGCGATGACGCCCTCTCGTGACAGCGCTCCGACGGAATGGCTCCCGCCGCGAAGGGACTGACGACGGCGGCGGTTATGAGCGCCATTTCGCTCATCATCCTCGTCGTCTTCGAGGGCCATGATCATCGCCAGGGCCACCGTCTCCCCCATGCAAGCGAACACGTTCCCGTCGTCTGTGGGTACCAGCGGAGATAACAGCTTCTGCCCCGCCGGCAGCGTCGCGTTAGCGCCCTGGAAGCACTCGACGTCCGGGCGGAGCGTCAGCACCCCTCGGCTCACGTTGGAAGGGACAGAGACGTCGAGCACGACGGCGCCTCGCGCGAGGTGGATCGGCTCGAGGAACTGGCGAGTGGAGTTGGTGCCGCTGACGACAATGTCGCAGCCGGCGATGGGGTCGAGGAGGTGCGTCGCCTCGACTTTCTTCGCGGCGGCCTCGGCGGCGGCGGCGTTGGAGACGCCTGTGCGAGAGGCGACAGCCTCGGACGCAGCGCGGCACACGCGGCGGTGCGCCTCCCGGAACTTGGGGCTCGCCTCGAGAGGCTCCCGGTGGACCAGCAGCAGCGACCCCACGCCATCTGCGGCAAGGAGCTCTGCATAGGTCCTGCAGATGTTGCCCGCGGCGCCGATGACGGCGACGCGGGAGCCGGCGAGAGTCTTTCCCCGCTCGCGGAGGAGGCCCAGGAGGGCGCGGTATGCAAGGCCGACGGTGAGCGAGTTACCCGTCGTGAGCGTCACCGGGCGGCGAAGGCGAAGGCGGCGGTCGCGGCCGCTGCGGGTGGGGTCAACAAGCGCGTTATCATTATCCCAACCGCCGCCGCCACCGCCACCGCAACCGCTGCCACCGCTCCCACCGCCGTGGAAACCGAAGCCGTTGTCGCCGCCGCGGAAGGCCGGGCGAGGCAGCAGCGCGACACCGTTCTGCGTGACGATGCTCGTGAACTGCCCCAGTCCGACGACGTCGGCACCCTCGCCGACGGCGACGCGCGCGGCCTCGGCGACTTTCTGGCACGCGAGGCCGTCTTGCGCCCTCGCCGAGCGCTCGAAGAACTCGGACGTCGCAAAGACGCCGCGGAGCTGCAGCAGGATCTGCCTCTGTTTTCCTCCGCGTCTTCTGCCGCTTCCATCGCTGCCGCCGCCAAAGGTCACGAGCTGCTCGTGGTACACCGAGCTTCCAGCGAGCGGTGACGCTTCGGAGAAAAACTCCTTGCGTCTCGCTGGGGAAAGAAACGAGCGCAGAGCCGGGTCGAGCGCCGCGACGTGGCGCTCGTCGATGAGATGCGACAGGAAAACGGCCTTTCGCACGGGGCCCGAGCGGGAAAAGGGGATCGGCGGCGGGCGGGGAGGGGAAACGACGGACCACAGAGGACAAGGAGAAAGTGGATGAGGAGGAGAAGAAAAGCGAGAAGACGAAGAAGATGATGAGAACGAGACGTGAGACGTCGACGTCGCTGTTGACGAAGAAGAAAAAGAACGAACGCCGACGGCAGTTGTGGTGGCTGTGCCAAACGCCGCCGCCGCCGGAAGCCTGTCCTGCCTCAGCACGGGCCCCAGGAGCTCGGCGAGCCTTCTGCCGTGAAGCAGCCCGCACATTTCCTCGAGTGCACCGACGAGCGCCGACACGGCCTCTGCCGAGACGAACGCCGAGGGCTCGATACGGAGCGTCGGGGCCTTGACTTTCTCAACCGCCGTCTCGTCGAAACTGTCGTCGCCCTCGTCGTTGAGTGTCGCCCCGACGCGGACCCCTCGCCTGTTGAGAAGCCAGGAGCACAGCGCGTAGGGGGTCATCCCGGTCTGGTTGAGCGCCTGGAGGAGCACGGGGGCGGTCCCCCCGAGGTCGACGTCGAGCTCGACGCCGAGCATGAATCCCCGGCCCCGCACTTCTCGCACGACCCCCGGGTGGCGCCGCTGGACGCAGGCGACGGAGGAGCGGACCGCCGCCTCGAAGCTTTCCGCGCGCGCCCTGATTTCTTCTCCCTTGCCCCCCCACCGCTGCTGCCGCCTCGGACCAGCGCCACAGAGCTCTTCGAGCACCCTCAGGCCGATGGCGCACGAGAGGTCGTCGTCGGCGAACGTCGACGAGTGGAGCCTTCCAAACTCGGGCTCGTAGCAGGTGTCGCGGATACAGACGGCAGCGAGCTTGGCGTAGCCCCCACCAAGCGCTTTCCCCAGGAGGACGTAATCCGGAACGATGATAGAGTCGTCTTTCTCCCTCTTGTCATTGTAATGCTCGGAGGCGAGGAGCGTACCTGTGCGGAAGAGCCCCGTCTGAATCTCGTCGGCGACGAGCGGTACTTGCTCGCGGCGGAGGGCGCGCGAGAGCGCCCTCGCCGAGCGTTCCGGCATTGGGCGCATGCCTCCCTCCCCCTGGATCCACTCGACGAAGCAGGCTGCGACGCGGGAGAAGGAACATAACGGAGACGATTTTGATGACGATGGTGATCCTTTTGCTGAAGATGAAGGAGAGGGAGGGAGCACCAAGCCTTCGAGCCTGCATTCTGCCAGAGCTTGCTCGATGTCTCCCTCTCCCGGGTCTCGCGGGAGGAAGCGGGCCTCGATGGCGCTCCTGCCGTTGTACATCGCTCCGTACGATGCGTTGCCGGTCACGGCAAGGGATCCCGCTGTCCTGCCGTGGTAAGAGCCGCGGACGGCGAGGAAGATCGGGGAGGCCTCCACGAGGCGGCGGGCCGAGTCGTCGAGCGCGGCGAGAAGCTGCGAGAGCCTTGTCGACGGCGGGTCGGGCTTGTTGCTGCCGCTGCGGCTTTCTCCTCCTCCTTCTCCTCCTCCTCCTCCTCCTCTTCCTCCTTCGTCGTCGTTCTCCTGTAGTAGAGCGCACATTGCCGAATCGATGCGAACCAGTAGCTCGTCCCTGCGCGTGGCCCACGCCATGAGCGCGTGCTTGATCGCGGCCTCAACGGCCTCGGTGCCCGTCGAGACAAACAGGGAGAAGAAGCGCGGGGGAGGAGGAGGAGAAGGACAAGCAGCAAAAGCAGGAGCCAGACCCAGGCTCTGCGTCAGGAGCTCGTTCAGACTCGCCGCCAGCTTTCCTGCCTCGACGCGCGCTGAGGCCTGGGCATGCACTGGTACTTTCCTCGCGACGAGGCGGGCTAGCTCGTCTGCGATGACATCGGGGTTATGTCCCAAGATGGTCGAGCCGAATCCACCAAGGAAATCCCAGACCTCGCGGCGACTCCCTTCTCTGTCGATTGCAACGAGGCAGTCACCGCTCGTTTCGACGTATTCTACGTCGAGTCCGAGGAAGCGGAGGAGCATTCCCAGTTGCGGGCGGCAGTAAGATTCGTAGAGAGTGTTTGGCATTGGCAGTGACTTCGGCGTCGGCGGCGAATTTTTCGTCAGCGCCACCTCGCTCGTCGACGGCGACATAGCTGAAGCTGTCAGCGAGAGATTGTTGTTTTCCCCGTGTTAATTCGCTTCTACTTCGCCGCTTGGCGTCGAACTATACTCACGCCGAAGCGTGTGCAAAGGATACTTAATATGTTTTGCAATCCTCTAGGGCGCGAAGTGTGTTTTGCAATCCTCTAGGGCGCGAAGTGTGTTTTGCAATCCTCTAGGAGGTGTATTTTTCTCCGTGAAGCAGCTCGGAGATTCAGTGTGAGCTTTTTTTGGTCACGCACACAAAGTCTACAGAGAGTGTAGCAGAGAGCAAGAACAGAGACTCGTTTTTTTTTCATTTTTGGAGCACCGGAAACCAAGAAAAAAAAACTCTCCCTCTCTTAAGTCCTCGCCGATTTTGGCCGGAGCCACTTTTTGAACAGCGGCAGCGCCGGCGTCGGCTTCTCCGGCAGCGAATGAGCAGACCCTGGTCTGCTGCTTCGGCGAGAAGAGGGAGAAGAAAAGGGGCTCGCTCCTGCTCCTCCTGCTGCTGTCACAGCAGCTGCTTCCTTCGCCTGCGGGGTCAGCCAACGAGGCACGCGCAGAGCGCGCTTCGGGCTGCTATTGTCGCTGACGCTTCTGCTGCTATTGCCGTTTGTCCGCGTATTTTTTTCTGCCGCGACTGGCGTCGGCGGAGCCGCGACGCCGGAGACGGCAGCTTGCGACGAGGGTTTGTTGTCGTCGTCGCTGAAAGGGCCGTCATCGTCGTCGTCACCGAAAGAGCAGCCGCTCTCGGGCAGCTCCGAAGCCGCCGACAGGAATGATTCGACGGAGGAAAAGGAAGACGAACGGGAAGAGGAGGCAGGGAGAGCAGAGCGCTCGCCGAGAGCAGCAGCTACGCTCTTCTTCGTCGTCCTGCTCTCCGGCATCGCCGGCTTCTGCTTCTGCTCCGCCGCCGACGCTGCCAATGACTCTCTGCCTTTCTTCTTCCACTCCGCCCCCAGCACCCGCGCCAGCGCCCGCTCGCTCGCCTCCGATGAGACCCTCAGAAGCTCTTCCGATTCCTCGACACTCATTCCGCACGACACGCCAGGCGTGCCGTCTACGGAGAGCCTCCTGAGGCGCAAGTAGGCGAGCTCTCTGGGGAGACGAGGGCCGACGTCGACGACGGCGGCGGCGATCTGTTCCTGTGACGGCGGCGACGACGACGCCGGCCCGACGCCGGCGTCCGACGCCGAGCAGGCCGCGAACCAGCTTGACATCTCCCTGGCTGTCTTGAGCAACGATGAGAGCATGATAGAGTCGAGAGGGGACTTGAAGGCCGCGAGGAAGCCCTCGGGGCGGAAGTCTGCCGTGGTGGAGACGTCGAAGCGGACAACGGGTTGACCAGCAGAGGCGTTGGCAGCGTCGTCGGCGACGTTTTTTTCTCCTTCTCGTTCATCACCGCGTAGGTGGTAGGAGGCCGACACCCGAATGTTCCCGATGACCAAGTCTCTGGATCCCTCGGGGATCCAGAGAGCCGACGCCGAGAGGAACTCGACGGCCTCGATCGAAGCCGAAGACGAGGCCGCTGCTGAAGACGGCGACGGCAACGACGGAGATGTCGCGGCCTCCTCCGCCGGATCCTCCCCCTGCCTGCTCTTGCTCCTCCTCCTCCGGAACACTTTGACGGACTGCCTCATCCTGATCTTGATAAAAGAAGTCCCTAGGGCGATCTGTAAAGGACGAGGGGCGTCTAGCGGGATCAGCGCCGAGGCCCTGCGCTCGAAGAGGAGGGTTGAAAGAGAAGCAGAAGGAGAAGAAGAAGAAGATGCTGCTGCAGCTGCTGCTGCTGGAGCCTCCTGTCGCTCCTGTCGCTCCACCTCCTCCTCGTCCTCTTCCTCTCCCTCGCCACCAACCTGCACGAAAAAATCGCTGGCGACACAAGCATTCTTCGCCGAGAGTCGATGGTAGTCGTAAAGCGAGTTGTGCGAGATGAACTGGGCGTAGACGTGCTGTTTTGTTGTTGTTGTTGTTGTCATTGTTGTTTCAAGCCGCCGTCAATGCTCCGCAACGTCGCCTTCGAATGCTCACTTTTCTTCCTGTTTATTTCTTTATCTTTCTCTCTTTCTCAACTGACTAAAAACTCGGCAAACCTCCAAAGTTACTCCCGGAGCGAGTAGAAGTGAAAAGTTTGTGACTTTGACCATGGATGCGAAGACAGTAGGGACGAAGCTGAATTGTTTTTTCTTGCCGTCTTTTCTCTCGAGAAATGTTTCTTTCTTTGTTCCCCTAGTGACAGATGAGGTATCACTTGACCTTGAAAAAAAAATCGTTCTGTGACACGACTTGCCGAAACTCAATTCCGGCATAAACAGCATCATGAATTCGTTCCCGCGTCGGCCGCCGTACCTGAATCGGGAAGTGTACTACCACGAGACGGTCGAAGACGCGGCGTCGATATTGTCGTCGGTGGTGCCGTCGACTATGATGGCGACGGCGACGGCGACAGCGACGGCGACAGCACGTGAAGACGACGATAGCTCACGAAACGTCGCTTCTTCTTTTTCTTCTTCTATTTCTTCCCTCTCGCCGGACGCCGCAACCGCCACGGCCGCAGCCGCAGCTGCAGCCGCCGCGGCGCGCGCGGCATCCGGTCTCCGGACTCTCAACGGACACGTCCCCGGCACGAGCTCGCTCCAATCCTCCTCCTTTGGCTCGGGCCTCGAGAAGATCTCCGAGGCCAACGGCTTCGTGTTCTTCCACTGGCACGGCGACGTCGGCAGCGGAGGAGGCGGAGAAAACGACGCGCATCTCGACGAGATCGAGGCTCTCGTCGAGGAGGCATGGGCGCACGACTACAGGAAGTCGAACCAGGCCCGGTTCGTGTACACAAAGTCCTATCTTGAGTGGTTCACTCAGGGGGACTGCTGCGACTTCCTTCTGGCGCGCGAGGTCGAGCCGGCAGCAGGAGGCGGCGGCGGCGGCGGAAGAAGAGGAGCGGGATCAGGAGAAGGGGAGCTCGTTGCGTGCCTCGCCGTCTCCAAGCGCGTCTTCTACCTCGCCTCGGAGAAGCGCGTCGTGCCCATCTGCTACGGTACCCTGTTAACGGTCAGCCCGAGGCACCGCAAGAGGAGGCTCGCGCTAACGCTTCACGCCGTTGTTGCCGACTTCTTGGGCTCTTACTATTCCGGTGTCACGCATTACATGGGCGCCTTCGATGGAGACAAGAAGAACGAGAGCTTCAAGCGAGGGGTGTACGCCGAGAGGGAGAGAGTGCTCGCTGCGACGACGGCTGCGGCGAGCACGGGGGGCAGAGGCGGGGGCGACGGTGGTTCGGCGGCGGCGGATGCTGCTGCGGCAGCGGAATCGACGGCAGCGGCGGACAGGGCGGCGACGGCGGCGGAAAGGGCGACGGTGATGACCAAGACGCGCCTGATCCCCTTCTGGGCCTGCACGAGGGACCTCGCCGAGCTCCTCAGGTACATGCCGCTGTCTTCGGAGCTCCTGACGAAGGTGATTCTTTCTGGGCCCGTCAGGAGACTCCTCGAGTTTTCGTTCCGGCAACAACAAGCTGCCGACGCCGATGACGCGAAAAGCGACTACAGGGTGTGTCTCGTCGAGCCCAGGGGCATTTCGTATCCGGTCCCTGGATCCCCGGAGACGACCGGTTTCGTACTCAACGAGACTCTCTCGACTCTCTACGGGACGGGTCACCCAAATGTCGCAGGGACCTATCGCGTCGATTTCCTCAAAACCCGCCATTTCGCAGAAGTTTCGTTCATCAGGCACGTCATCGCCAGGCGCGGCCTGAGCGAGCACAAGAGCTGCGTCCAGATCCAGATCGTCGGACAGGGGAGACACGACGAGGGCCGAGCTGTGCCGTGCGCTCAAGATCGTCTGCGACGAGTTTTTCGAGTGGAAGGGCAGCAATAGGAAGAACAACAGCAACGGCGACGACAACGAGAACGACAACAAGAACCTCCCCTGCATCGCCGTGCTGATGCAAAACTGGATCGGGATCCCGGCAGTCGACCTCCTCCGGATCCGGTTCTTGCCCTCGGACAGGAAGGTCGGATTCCAGGTCGGCCGCTACGCCCGTAATGGGTATGGGGCGCCGGAGATCGGAGAAAACTTGCTGTTCGATTTGGTCTGAAAATACGCGGCAAGCGTGTAAAAACATTCACACGTGTTAAAAAAAAACTCTTTCTTGCGGCGAGAGGGGGAGAGAGAGAGAAAAGAGAAAGATTGAGTTAAAAAGAAGGGAAGGAGAGGTCGCAGTCGTCACCGTCGCTTCCAATGCCGTCTGTTTGCTTCGATCTCATCGTTCGCCTCTTTCTTTCTTTCTTTCTTTCTTTCTTTCTTTCTTTCTTTCTTTCTTTCTTTCTTTCTTTCTTTCTTTCTTTCTTTCTTTCTTTCTTTCTTTCTTTCTTTCTTTCTTTCTTTCTTTCTTTCTTTCTT